>Ga0210040_10010333_pt1 | contig 10719 bp, 8 predicted proteins | sample CryGeyCG12114_NA_FD_185462 | JGI IMG/M metagenome (GOLD analysis project Ga0210040, IMG submission 185462) | Groundwater microbial communities from aquifer - Crystal Geyser CG19_WC_8/21/14_NA (SPAdes) (version 2) | ecosystem: Environmental > Aquatic > Deep subsurface > Groundwater | place: USA...
TGGAATACCCGCAGGAAATGCTCCAAGCCATCCACCAAGCCCTTAAACCCACCGGAAAACTATTGCTGCTGGAGTACCGCGCCGAAGACCCAACTATTCCCATAAAAGAACTGCATAAAATGAGTGTCGCCCAGGCTAATAAAGAATTAGGTGCCAATGGATTTAAATTTTACCGGAAAGAAGACTTTTTACCCATTCAACATTTTTTGCTGTATGAGAAAGTGAAAGAGTAATGTTCTTGTAGGTATGGGTATTGATAAAGTATGGTTGGTAAAATGAAAATATTACAGGGTAAAATGTTCCCCTTTGGAGTAGGTCCGTTTCATTCTATATAAGCGTAATGTATCACAGCATTTGATCCTATCCCCTTGAGGGGATTATAGGGGTGTTCATACCAGCTCTGATCAAATAAAAGGTAAATTCTCTTAAAATGTAACAGCTCTGCTTTTGGAGGGTGTAGGGGGAGGAAATACAGTATTATGGGGTCATCCTAAGCCTGTCGAAGGATCTTTCTCGTACCGCTTTGCTTTTGAAAGATGTAATCTTTCAAGGTGTTGGTCCTAACTAATTCATTCGGCCTAAGTTTGCTCCCGGCCGCGGGGCCCCGTTTGGTCATTCGGGCGGGCTATGCTTCCTTTCTCCGGCTCCGCCTCCGAATGCCTACGGCACCGGAACCCTAGCAGGCCCTCACTGCCCAAACTGATGTAGTTTCCTCGTAGCTCCTGCTTAATGGTCTTACCTGTCTTCTCTTGTTTTACTTATACGTGAAAATACCACCTGCTGCGAAATTACAACTCTCCCACATATACTTCCTGCGTGCAGGCCCTTGTACAAAAGAATAAATTATTATATGGTAGCGATGCCCAGTACTGATAAGTTATATAGTTAGAAGGCTCCCCTCCTGGATGAGGAGGGACAGGGGTGGTTGACTTTATTCATAACCTGAATTCTGTTATCTAACAGGAAATAACTTTTCTATCTTCATTCTAATTAGTCTATAACGAAAGTTGGTGTAAGATAAGTAAAAGATTTTTTACCAAACTTTAGCATATCATTTTGGATAGATATATTTACCCTTTTAAGAGATAAAAAGCAATATTTCCCTTAAATTACCTTTACTTTGGTCCTGATATAGCCAAATTTTGGTACAAACCAGACAAACCATGAAGAAAACGCTACTCCTCCTGCTTTTTATAAGTGCCTTCTTTACCCGGCTTACCAACGCGCAAACGGAGGTAGTTAAATTAACCGCGTAGCAAAAACAGGATAGCTTATACTTGGTGCAAAACTACGAGTGGCGTAAAGAAATGGTACCGGTGCGCGACGGCGTAAAATTATACACCGAAATTCTGGTACCGAAAGATGCCGGTAAAGGCAAGAAATACCCGTTCCTGATGACGCGTACGCCTTACAACGCCACCCGCATTTACAGCCGTTTGTACACCAATCCTAGTTTTGCCCGTTTGGTGCGCGAAGGTTTTATCTTGGTAGAGCAGGATGTACGGGGCCGCTGGCGCTCGACCGGCAAATACGACCATGAACGCCCCCTGCTAGCCAACACCAACAAGAAAAAACAAAAACAGCCCGACGAAGCCACCGATACCTACGATGTAATCGACTGGCTCCTGAAAAACGTGAAAGGTAACAACGGGCGGGTAGGTATTCATGGGGTTTCGTACCCGGGTTTTTACAGCACCACGGCCGCCGTTAGCAACCACCCGGCCTTAAAAGCCGTTTCGCCCCAGGCTCCAGTTACCGATTGGTTTATTGGCGACGATGTGCACCACAAAGGCGCTTTTTTCTGGATGGATTTCTTTGATTTCCTGCCCTGGTTCAACCAGGATACACCCGACAAACCCGCCACCCGCACCTTTGGCGTCTTGAACAGCAAAAACCGCGACAACTATGATTATTTCCTGAATACCATCCAAACGCCCAAGCGCGCCAACACCGAATTCTTTAAAGACAGCATTCCGTTCTGGAACGATATTCTGGCACACCCCAATTACGACAGTTACTGGAAAAGCCGCAACCCACTCTCCCATGCTAAAAACCTGAAACCGGCTATGTTAACGGTAGGCGGTTGGTTCGATGCCGAAGATTTATACGGTGCCCTGGAAACCTACGAGCAGTTGGAAAAGCAAAACCCTAAAACCAATAACAAACTGGTCATGGGCCCCTGGTGCCACGGCTGCTGGTGGTCGGAGGCCAGCTCGCTGGGCGATGTAAAGTTTGATGCCCCTACCGGCCAGTATTACCTGGACAGCTTGTTTTTGCCGTTCATGAACTACCATTTAAAAAACCAGGACAACGCCCCCCAATTGGCCGAAGCCACCGTTTTCCAAACCGGCGCGAATAAATGGCGCACCTTCCCTACCTGGCCGCCAGCCCATACCGAAGAACGCAGTTTGTATTTACTGCCGAACGGAAAATTAGGCTTCTCCGCTCCTACCGCTACTAATGCCTTCGCGGAATATGTTTCGGACCCGGCTAACCCGGTACCATACCAGGGCAAAGTCCACCGCGAACGCACCCGCGAATACATGCTCGACGACCAGCGTTTTGCCGCCACCCGGCCCGATGTTTTAAGCTTTACTTCCGAACCCCTGACCTCCGATTTAACCCTGGCGGGCCCCGTGTTAGCCGATTTATTCGTGAGCATCAGCACTACCGATGCTGATTTTGTAGTGAAGCTGATTGATGTTTACCCGGAAGACATGCCCGACTCCGCCGCGGCTCCCGGCAGCTCCGCCAACATGAGCGGTTACCAGCAACTGGTACGTGCCGAAATTATGCGGGGCAAATACCGCAACAGTTTCGAAAACCCCACGGCTTTTACGCCCAATGCCGTTACGCCGGTAAAATACGAAATACCTGATTTGCTGCACACCTTTAAAAAAGGCCACCGGCTGATGGTGCAAATCCAAAGCTCCTGGTTTCCGCTCGTTGACCGCAACCCCCAGCAGTTTCTAAATATTTACCAGGCTAATCCGGAGGATTATATTAAATCCAGTATTCGGGTGTATTTTGATGGGCAGCGGGCTTCTAAGTTGCAGGTGAAGGTGTTGGGAAAATAAGACTGAAATCTTGAATGCTACTTCTAACTTTATGTAAATAAAAGTAAATGCAATTCAGTAGAAGCTAAAGGCAGGCTTATTTACTATTATGGGATATTTTCAAAAAAACAGAAGACACAAACTAACTTCTAAAAGTTCTTACCGAAGATGAGTTGTAAACTGGCAGTAAGTGTAAGTAAGCCTCAAGATACCGCTCACTCAAACTTGCGGCATATGGTGGCATATAGTGAATCATCCTAGATGTTTTACTGCTTAGAAGGTTTAAATTTGTTAAATTTAAAATAACAACCATTAACATCTATGTCTATAAAATTAATCTTTTAAAAACGTTGTAATTAAGTTTTGAATAAAGCTAGTTACAAGGGGAGATGCTGTAATTAATACAGAAGAAAAATTTGTAAAAATGCCAGCAAAAAATTTCTTACTGCTAGGTACACCGACTGCAGCTAATTTTTTTTGCTGCAGAACTATATCTAACGAATTGAACTTAAGTTGAACCGGCACATAAAATATTAAAAGAAGCAAGCTATGAAGAAGACCAACCAGGTATATATAACTATTATTCAAGAAGTTTTGCCCTGATATTTGACGATAGTAGCTCATTAACTCCATCGAATTTATAGAATTAAACATTGCCCCAAGCCATATAATGAACACACTTAAAATTAGCGCACTAAAAACAAAAGAATAGTTAAAGGTAGATTGTAGGACTTCAAGCTTTGTTAGATAACCTGGCGGTAATGTAAGATCTAATTGATGAGCTTGATCAGCTAGTAATAAATAAATAAAGAAACATATACTAGCTATTGTATAGCCAATCATGGCTATAATATACATTCTAATTGTAAAATTATTTAAAAATATATGATTACCAATGATAGATGCATCTATTAACAAGTAATAAGTGATAAATAAAAATATAATCATTACAAAGGTAACCAAGACTATATATCCAATAGTTTTAACTACATGCTTTATTGGTGCAAACTTCAATGTATCAAGCGTATCATAATTCATAAGTAAGATAATGGTACCAACCATAAACCACATACACATTTGAGCAATGGAAGATACTAACCAGAACCCAAAGGCGGGATATTTATTAATAAAGGCAATTTTACTTTCTGAAGATACACTTTTTAAACCTACAGTTTGCTTAATAACATTCTTATAGTTTGTTTCATAACTAATAAGTTCTGGATCAATAATATTTAATTTTAGGGATTCAATATCAAATTTTTCATTATTTAAATATTTATAAAATGAATTCCGATCAACAGAAATATACTTTGTAAAATACATAGAATCCTTATCTATATTAGAAGCTCTGAGTTCATTTCGCTCTTTGATCGTTTTTGTTAATAAATCTTCGGCTCCTCTTTGAGTATCATCTAATCTTTTAAGCTTTGGATTAGAAGAAATAGTTCCAGAAACTTTTGGATCTATTTTATCCATTTCCTTATTTAAAGAATCCACCTTACTTTTAACAAATAAAATTCTTTTAGTTAATAAAGAATCAACTTTTGCCTTCTTCTCTGCTATCTCAAGTTCAAGAAAAGGTTGTTTAGATAATGGAATAACAAATAGAAAAACAGATATAATAAACCCAGATATACCCGCAATTATAACAGCAACGATGAATTTCATATCAGCTATAAATAATTTTGTAACTCTTTAACAAACTAATTATACTTTAGGACTGTTTAACATTCGGCACGTACCAAGTGTCTGCTAGATACAATTTAATATTTAAATAGCGAGTACGATTAAAACACGACCTATTAAATTTACAACTGCTGAAGTTAGATTAATTATATCATTTACCATTGATAATTGATTAACACTTTCTTTTAGATTGTCAACTTCATTATTTGTAGCTGTAATTAATTCATTAAAGAGATGATTATTCTGGTCTAATTGTTTTTGCATTAGTTCATAATATGCGTCTCTTAAAGCATCATATTCTTTTTCAACCTCAATTACAGCTTGGTTTCCACCTTCTTCAAAGGCTAATCTAAGTATTTCTACTCTGTTAAGGTTAAATGCTGCTATTGCTTCTGAAATATTAGATTTAAGTTGATCTTCCATATTATTTTTGATTTAAAAGGTTTTCAATAGAATTAATAGTTGAAATTGCAATTTGGATATCAGGCCTTTGTTTAGAAATCTCAGAGTGTGCTTTATTTAACCCTGATAAAGCTTTACCAAAATCATTTAATTGTTTTTTGAGCAGAACACTACTATTAATAATATCATCCCTTTCTTTTAACCGGTACATTAATACAATTACATTATTATTATAAGGCTCCTTACTTATTTCTGCCACACGAGCTGGATCATATCTGTTTGATAAATCTCCTTTTAAAGCATCTGCATAGGTTCTAATATAAACTTGTTCAATATAATCTTCCCAAAGTGGCTGTTCCTTATTCCAGAGTGTTAGATATGCTTTAGTTAATTCAAACAATATTAAATTATGTTGTTTGATTTTTCTTGCTTGTATATTATTTGCAATTGCACCTGCAACTCCAGGTAATAGTGCTGATACATCGGCAGGTAAATCTGGTAAAGTGCTTATTGATGCATATGCATCACGTAATGCACTTACTGCATCTGAAGTCTTATTGCTATATTCCTTATCCGTTAATAAACCAAATACCTTATAAACATTCAACAAACTTTGAAAAGCTTTAATCCTTAATGAAAGCTGCTTTGGAAAACCTTTAGGAGAAGTTGCAGGAAGGGGCATTCCTATTGGATTTGGATGTGTTAAAACCTTAACTTTATCTTGCTGATATCTATCTACATCCGATTGTTGGGATAATGTTGTGTAAATATCTATTCCTTTTTGCGAAACTTCTGTTCCTTTATCAGCAGCTTTTCCACCTAATTCTATTATTTTTGATGATGTACAAGAAGATATAAGTAAAACAAAAAATAATATAATTGCATTTTTCATTCTATTAGGTTTAAAAATTTTACTTAGCTTTTTCCGTTGTTCGTCATTTAATTGCAATGACCTTAATTCAACAAAATATTGGTTTTCATTCATAGGATGTTAATCTTTGTCAATTAAGAAATAAAAATACGTCTAACCTTAATGTACCACTCCATTCTCCTTAATGGTAGCTACTGGCCGATCATGATTGCAAATCTCGATAGAATCATAAGGGTTTTCGACAATTAACTCTTTTGTGTAATATACTTACAGTAGGTTGTCAGCTGGCACAAAGCCGCCTATTCAACTTCAAGCAATAAAATTCTCGGGTTAAATCCTTGATGTGCTATTTTTATCAAACTTGCAGCATCAGAAGTTTTGGTATTTACTTCTCCATTTACATGCAAAGTACCTAGAAAGTAGGTTATACTAATTTTTTATCTATCCTCGCTTGCCAGTTTGAATTTTCAATGTCATGTATAGTTATTCTTTTAATGAAATTTGCTTAACTATTTATATTGAAAATCATAAATCTATGATATTAGCTAACCTACTAAAATCAATAATTAACCTTGTTCACCTAAACCTTTTATTATTGCCCCATTAGCAGAATGTACATGTAGCTTCTCATAAATATGTTCTAGGTGCTTTCGTACTGTTTTGTTAGCAATAAATAGTTCTTCTGAAATTTGTTTTACAGCTAATCCCCGCTTCAAACATTCCAATACTTCTTTTTCCCGTTTACTTAAAACCTCCATTCCTGCAACTGGTGGTTTGGGCACTAACTTTTCTCCTTTTAAATAACTTAACACACGATTTGCCAACGTAGGTGAAAGCGGTAAACCACCCTCAAGTACATCATTAATGGCATTAAGTAATTGGTGCGGCTTTGCATCTTTCAGTAAATACCCCGAAGCACCGGCCTGTAAGGCTTCAAAAAGCTTTTGCTCATCGTCCATCACCGTCAACATCACAATCTTCAAGTCCGGGTATTTCTGCTTGGCCTGCCAGGTTGCTTCAATGCCGTTCATTTCCGGCATTTGGATATCCATCAGTAACACTTGCGGTATGGTACTAGCCGTTAAGGTTTGGATTAATTCCTTACCATTGCGTACTTCAAAAACTACTTCTACTTCTTCGCTTAAAGCTAACTTATTCCGGATATCCTGCCCCAGTTGGGCATTGTCTTCCACTATGCCGACGGTTATCTTTTGCATCCAAAGTAGAATTAGGTGTTGGTTAATATTCTAAAGGTACTGCGTAAAAAGAAGCTTGTAAATACGGCAAATAGCGTATTTTCTTAGGTATTTAGGGGTAAAGTAACTTTAATAGAGGTACCAGATGGGCCGGTACGCAGGTTAAAACTTCCTTTTGCCTCTGCGGCCCGTTTGCGCATGTTGCTCAGGCCAAAGCCGGCGCCAGCCTTAGTACCATCAAAACCATGTCCGTTATCCAAAATAGTTAATTGCAGGTCTTTTTTATGAACCGCCAACTTGATGCTTACCTGCGTGGCTTTGGCATATTTAAGGGCATTATTCGTTCCTTCCTGGGTTATGCGTACCAGATGCAGGGCCACCAGCGGCGGCAATACTGGGTTTTCCGGCGTATTCTGAAATTGCCAATGCAGCGCGGGTGTATCCCGGTCGTCCCATACTTTAAGCAGCATGCTGTGCAGCCGGGCGCCAAAGGCGGCTATAGTAATGGTTTCGTGGTCCAGGAGCCAGATGGTTTCCCGCAGGGTCTGGTTCATTTCGCGGGCAAATTGGCTTAGGCGCAAAAGCTGGCTAGGGTCTGGAGTGCCCGCACAGGCCAGTAAATCGAGGCGGGAAATAATGTGCGTAAGTTGGGAACCTAAGCCATCGTGGAGGTCGCGGCCCAGACGTTCGCGTTGCGCCTGCAATTCTTTTTCCAGCCGCAAGGCTTTAATTTCTTCTTGGTGTCGTTGTCTTTCGGCTTCCAGAACAATATGCTGCAGCATGTTGTGGGCACGCTGTAGTTCCTCCTTGGTTTTGTACTGTTGCATTTGCCGGAACGTCCAACCCAGGGCGTTATGCAGCATATCCGTCATTACCATAAAGCATTATTTTATTAGGTTTAATAATGCTAAACTTATAGTGTAACACCGGGAAGTTCAATACTTACTTTTAAGTATTTTTACGCCTATTCTGAATTGAAACGGATAAATTCACTTCAATTTTAGCCTTTTTTCTATACCAAATTATTATTTTATTATTTCGCCCGAACCCTCAATACAGAGCAGCACCATTTTTCGCCCGGACTAAAATCTATTTTACAAATTTATTATTACCTCTATGTAATTGTATATTTCGTATAATATCCATTATTTAGCCAGTGTAAAAAGTATTCCTGCCCGGTCCTATCAGCTCATCTAATCGGCTGATAAAACCAGCACTTACACTAGTTCCGTTTTGAACTTAGACCTTTAATAACTAAATTCAATTAATTTAGCAGACAACCCACTATTACCGCTTTAAACTAAATGCTATGAAATACGAAATATTACTGGATAATAAGCCGCACCTGCGTGATCAGGCCCGAAAGCAGATCGAAGAAATAGCGGGTACCCTTTCGGAAAATTTTATCCGGAACCAGGAATATCCGGCCTTTGGGAACCTGGTGGAGGTAAATGCAAGAGTAGCCGGAGCAGATATCTGGCAGTTGCACGATGAGCTGATGGCCGTGGAAGGTGTGATAGATGTGGATCCGGATTTAGAACTGGAAGTGAAAGAAAACGAACTAAATGCCCAGTATTACGCCGAGTCGGCGTTACTTAGCAGCGCCCAGGCCGAACACCCGCAAGCCAGTTGGTACCACGATGCAGTTCGCTTTCCGGAAGCAGAGCAATGGGCCCGCAGTGCCGCTACGGCTGGTACCGGTTATTTTCGGGACCAACGCATAAAGATAGCGCAACTGGACACCGGCTATACGCACCACCCGGAAGTAAAAAATTATAAAGTTAGTGAAGGTTATAATTTCCTGGAAACCGAAGATGCCACTAAACCCTACGACCGCTTGCAGAGCACCCGGCCCATTCCGGTTTTGTGGGGCGGGCACGGGACATCGTGCGCCGGCGTCATGATCGGGGCCTTTGCGGAAATTACCGAGCGGGAGCCCAGCCCGGATGAACAGCTCCATTACGAGGATTTGACCGACGGTCTGTTCCCGAATGTTGATCTGCTGCCGTACCGCGTTTCCCGGAATATTATTTCGTTTTCGAATAAATTAGCCCAGGGACTGCACCATGTTATTCAGCAAGGCGATATTCCGGTAGTATCGATCAGCCACGCTACCCTGCTACCTAAACGGGCACTTTGGCTGGCGGTAAAAGAAGCCGCGAACCAAGGTATTATTATTGTGGCAGCGGCCGGTTCGCACATAAAGGGTTTCCGGAAAATATTTACTTACCCGGCTAAATACGATGAGACGATTGCGGCGGCAGCCTCTACGGTGCAGGGCTTACCCTGGACGTTAACGCATGGCGGACCGGAAGTGGATGTATGCGCCCCCGGCTACGAAATTTATATTCCGTTCCCCTACCGGAAAAAGGGCAAAGAGTATTATGCCTACAAATGGAGCGAAGGTTCCAGCTTTTCGGTACCCATTACGGCTTGTGCCGCCGCGCTGTGGTTATGTCATCATGGGATCGATAATTTAAAAAGCCATTATCCGGGGCAACAACTGGTAGAACTTTTCCGCCGCACCTGCCGCCAAACAGTTACACCTTTTTCGAGCCCTGCTGATACGAATTTATATGGCCCCGGCATTTTAAACGTTAAAAATTTACTCACGGCACCTTTAAGTTCACCACCGGCCATCATGGCTAATCTTCGCGCTACTGGTACCCGCCCGGCCATTGATCACCTGAAACTTACCATTGCTGCTGACCAAAACCGCTACCTGAAAGAAAAGGAACTTACTTACCAAACCTTACTGGCTAAATTGGAAACCGAAGACCTGGGCAACGAACTCGGAGACTACGTAATGGATAATGCCAGTGCTTCGGTCAAAAATTATATCGGCCCTCACTTCCAGTCCGAAGCTATTAAAACCAAAGTCAAAAGTTTCACGGAGACTTATTATAGTGGAAAGTATTGAGGTGTGGTTTATAAGTTTGATTTATAATGAAGTTCGATATCACCGTTTTTAAACCAGAGAAAATGCCTGAATGGTTAGCAGGAAGCTTTTTATATTTCTGATGTAATGGACTGACCTTGCAAGCAAACACGCTACTGTAAGCTCTCATTTCATCTATTCCAATGGTTTGCAGTTTAACTATTAAAAGCATATCAATGAGTTTAAAGGGCATACTATAACCATCATAATTAATAACTCTTTTATGCTCACTGGCACACAATTTATTATACCGAATCGGGGTTTTAAACCAATATTGTCCGAAACAGAGCAACTGTCCCCCTGCGGGTAGGTTCATTTCATTCTAAATAAGGGTATTGTATCACAGTATTTGATACTATCCCCTTGAGGGGATTATAGGGGTGTTCGTACCACCTCTGATCAGGTATAGTTATTTTTCTTGTTGCTCCTGGGCAAATGCGATAAGAACGAAACACCCCTATCCATAAGGAGAGTTAGAGGAGGAGTTTAATAGCATCAGGAAATGCTACTTGATTAAAACAGGCAGTTATACATCTGCCCACTTTAACACCCCTATGGTCCCCTCCAGGG
>Ga0210040_10010334_pt1 | contig 10719 bp, 9 predicted proteins | sample CryGeyCG12114_NA_FD_185462 | JGI IMG/M metagenome (GOLD analysis project Ga0210040, IMG submission 185462) | Groundwater microbial communities from aquifer - Crystal Geyser CG19_WC_8/21/14_NA (SPAdes) (version 2) | ecosystem: Environmental > Aquatic > Deep subsurface > Groundwater | place: USA...
CTGAGTCTAGCGACGGTTTCGTGACTTCTCATGAAATAACCAGGAGGCCGTCAAACACACATTGAACCGTGACACGTCGCCTCATAAGTGCTGAAATAGCTCTCGGCTACTGCGAAAGCTGTAAGATTAACTATTGATAATGGTTTGAGGCTATTCAGGATCTTGGTTTATTGTTGCAAATTGACGTGAGGTGTAGCCATGCTTCTCAGCGTATAGAACTAGAAACGCAAGGAGTAAGAAGAGAAGGCTATATTAGAGGTCACGACGTTAGACATTAAGAACGCGATAGAAGTAAAAATAAGGTAGGTATAAATTAGTATATAGATTAAGGTTAAAACATATACTAAATATAAAGCTATAAAGGTATTTATAAGTAAATAGAGTAAAGGATTAGTTAGTAGTAAGACTATAACAATAGCAGCTAAAGAGACTAACGTTACGTAGGCTATATTAATAACCCTCGTAATGCTTTATTCGCGTTAACCTAGCATATAGGTAGGCGGATTAGTAGAATAAGACGAAAGGATAAATCATCACATGTAACATATCTAGACTACTTCTCCTACTCAACTACTATCATCCATAATGAAAACATAATCTTGCGATGCAGCAGCTCAACGTTACAAAGGTGAGAGTGCGACACATGCAAACGGTCACTTCCGTCACATATATTCAGTGAACGTAACTGCTTATACCTATCTACATTAGTCTGTTCATATATGCCTAAAATCCTAGTGTTGAATCCAAATAACATAGCTCATAGTATACCTACTTCCCCTTCCCCCTCCCTCTCCCATCTCACGCCCATCCCAAAATCTCCTTCTCAATCTTGATAACCTTCCTTACTACGTTATGTCAGCAAAATGCCACCTCAAAGCTATGATAAACAAACCTTTATAAGTTGCCCTCCCAGCCCCACCAAGAATCTCACATTCCTTATGCTCACACTTGACCCACCCCTGCTCTTTCTTTTCAGCGCCCTCTACCTCCAAAGAGAACAATATAGCAAACCGAGTCTCCTCCATGAGGTCTTCGGTCAGTTTGTCCTTGAAAGACAGGACTCTGTTCTCATTCGCCATATCTTTGTCGGCTCTTTTGTTCCGTGCCTCGATAATCGCTTCTAGCGCGTTGATGTCTTCGCGACATGCTGTGTAGTTTCCAAGGGTTAAGAGGGGGTATTTGCCGTCTTTTTCTTTAGGCTTCTTATCTAGATCGTAAACATTTAGCCACACGAGCTTGATTTCGCCCTTTGCGCTTGGGGTTACGGACATGGTGTACGAATGTGTGTTGTTTTAAGTAGTCGACTTGTTGATATACTAGAGGTTGAGCACCGCATAAGCTTGCTCAAGCCACATTTATACTACGTAGTGACTCTACGTAGGGGCTGTCATTAGGCGTAGTGCTAAACACGTCAAGTAAAGCAAAGTCATCGTGCGCGTCGTGCACCGAAGCTATCTGCCGTACGAGTCACAAGCAACGCTCAAGACAGCTTACTCACACGGACTCTGCCTTGAAGAGTGTACTCGGTAAAGTGTGCCAGGAGGTTCCCACGTACTCCCACATGTATATCAAAGGATTCAATATTGAAGCATGGAGGCTCCTCGCTCTTCGACTCAATTGCCACGAACATGTAAACACAAAGGTTATGAAGGTATATAAATGCCACGAACAACGTAGCTCTTGCATTACCCTTTGTGACGGCGAGCAAGCAAGAACACACCGCATTTCACCCTACAGGACGATTAGTAGCTTCAACAAACACGGAAACGGAAATGTGGGAAAACACCTCCAGACAGAGTCGACATACCATTGCGATGTAATAATGCATTCATCAAACTAAAGACGAGCGACCTATGCTCACATACTAACGACTCAATGAACGCCTAAACCTCCCATAGTCATACATTCAAATACATTCCGTACTCATTATCCATTCATATCCCATTCAACTCGCGTCTCCTACGAATACCGCCACGTCTCCGCACCATGGACTTGCGGTACCGCCTGAAGAGGCGGAAGGACTGAGCCATCTTGCTCAGACGGCACTGCCACCACTCCCTTCCCATCATCGCTAATCGGGCTTGGGGTTGGACGTTGAAGCTCGCGCGGCGGCGGCAAGGGTGGGGTATGACTCGGCGCTGCTTGCAGACTCCTCGGCATGTCATATGGTAAGCCCGTACGTGATGGCGGTGGAGGATAACGTGGCTGCGGCGCTTGAGGTACGCCAGTGGTAGCTGTAGGCAGGGCTGTGGGTCCTGTAGAAGTAGCCAGCTGCTTCAGCATTTGTTCCCACTTCGGTGCTTCCGAGGGCTGTGAGGTCCGCGCCATGTCGCGTTGAAAAGCGTCCGAGGACTGGAACTGGGCCGTTGGCTTTGGCGCAGGCAAACTAGGCGGATGTGTTTGGCCATGGTAGTAGTGCTGCGGAGGCGTAGGTCCACTAGGCTTTGGCGCGATAGCAGTGGGTGTGCTTGGGTTCGGCAGTTTTGGCATCCAAGATTCCGTGAATCCGCCACCAGGACTATAAGGTGACACGTAAGTTTTTGCTCGCCGAAGGTACGCATTCTTGAGATACGGGAATTGCATGACGTAGGTCAAATATTCAGTGGGACTTTGTGCAGCAGAAACGACGGGAAAGGAGGGTGCATTGGCGTACATTGGAGGTTTGGGAGTCCCAGATGGGTTGCTCAGCATGTTTGAAATCGATGCTCGACCTGAAGGCACCTGGCCGACCGGACTATACGAACCAGGACTGAAATTTGGTCTAGTGCCCTGGCCTGATCCCTGCGAATATGGGTACGGTGGCAGTTGCGGACTGTGCGTGTTAGATTGCGATGGGTGTGGATATGCCGGCAAGGCCTTGGACTGCACTAGGTGAGCATACTGGTCGATTCCATTCAACATGGGCCCTGATGTCGCAGTTTGTGCTTTCCAATTGGAGGTCGAGTGAGCTTGAGGCGGGACATATGGATGGTACTGATACTGTTGCGACTGCTGCTGGACCTGTGTCGGTGCACGATGATGGTGATATCCTTGATAAGCTTGGCCGTACCCTTGCGACGGGGGGCGATGATCGTAGCTGACATTTGGCTGATGTGCCACCGGCGAATTGGGGTTCTTTCGTGTATCTGGGTTGTACACGGGCGACTTCCACGTTGTCATGTACGACTCCTTGGGTTTATACTGGTATGGCCGGCTGGCAGGTTGGATTTGCTGCTGCATTGGCGTACGTGGAGGCATTGCGATAGGAGCCGGTTTGATCGGATACGAAGCTGGGTATGATCGTTGCGCAAACACAGGCACCGGCGGAGGCGGAGGCTTGACAGTGTCCAAGAAGTTGCTCTTCGGATTGTTTCGCGGCTTCGCCGGGTTCTCGGTATACTGAGGCCTTGCTTCCGTCGATGGCTTCCCAAGATAGTACCAGAGTCGATCCTCTTTGCTGAAGTCGACCTTCGCTGTCTTCCGCGTGACCTCTGGCGCTGTATGCCACTCTGCCCACTTGTGCTCAGAGTGAGGGTCGTGGAAAGGATCACCCATGTCGGGAACACCATCTGTGCGGTTAGTGATGTCGAGAGAAGCATCGCTCTCCTTGAGGTGCTCCGGGAGTGGCTTGGCATTTGCGGAGGGCTTCGGTCGCTGAGATTCATCAGGATGAAGCTTGAGGATGTACTTCCACTCCACCTCGACACGATCGCCATCCGGCAGAACATCGACCAATACAGCTTGTTCGCCAGGCCTGTTCTCAACGACTTGTGCACCGTAGATTTGGTACATCTCGCCGCCGACATACTGGAATTGAATGACGTCGCGAGGCTTCAGCGTCTTTCCGTAGTTGAGCACGAATTTGTCCTTCTCCAGTGCCTCGACATCGACAGTCTTGTTGTTCCTCTTCTTGGGTCGGTGGAAACGACATCGGAAGTCGTAGCCATCGTAAAAGTACTCTGTGCCTTCTTCGTCGAAGGTAGGCATAGGTCCAAGATCGACTTGCACGCCAGCTGCCACCGCGCAAGTAGCGTGGAAAGCCCTGGTGCACTTCTTCTGAGAGCACTGGAATACAGCACCCCGCTTCGATCGGCAGTAGTTGCACTTGAGCTCCAAACGATCTTTGCCGATGTTTGATACATTGCAGACAGTATCTCCTGCCTCGGGTTTGGCGATGATGTAGGTCTCTGGCGTATAATCCGCGCATATACGGTGAGCTTGCATACCAGTATCCGTCGGCAGCAGCTCATCGTACTCAACATCGTTCGGACACAGAATGCAAGGCATGCCGCGACCAGGGATCTTGATACGGATGCGAATGCGCCTGAGCTTCTTCGGCCTCGGAGCTTCCTCGGGTTCCTTGGCTCCTCTCTTTCGCTTATTGGCAGGCTTTCGACCTGGTTTTCCCTTCGGCTTACCCGCTACGCTGCGTGGAGGGCTCGGAAGGCGACTGTCGCCGTCTTCTTCGTCTTCCTCGTCATCGGTTTCCTCGTAGTATTCGGGCGTCGGCTCGCCTCTCAACTTGCGCTCGATCTCCTCAACGTCAACCCAGACGCTGTCGGACTCACAGTTGCACTTCTTCGCGATCCTGCCGTAGCTCAGCCATGACTCGTTCGCGAAGTTGACTGACTCGGCGCAATTGTAGCCGATGTTGTAGCCAGAGTGATAGCCATAGGGATATGTGATGACGAATTCGCCCTCATAATGGACCAGTCGGTTGACCTTGATGTTGAAATCCTTCTCCAACCTCTGCGGAGAGATGAGGTACGTCTTGTGTCGCAAGAACTGCGAGCAGTGCTTTGCATCGTTGGGCCAGATGCTCTTCATGGCGGCTTCAAAACGTCGAGCATCTTCCTGTGAGATGCTGTACCACTGCTTGGGAGCGCCAAAGTGAATGTAGTTGATGCTGTAGAGATCGACGTCTTCAAGATGCCATGCAAAAGTAGCCTTCCACATGCCTAAATAGAGATAGGCCGTGTTGACACCAGGGACTTTCGTTCCTAGAACGTCAAGCAGATTGGGGAGTTTGGCCACATTCCAGGATGTCGTTTGGTCGTCGAAGAGTGATCCGGGCATATCGGCACCGTACATGGGCTGACCGTAGTTGATCGTCTTCCAGTAGTTGTCTTCGAGCTCCTTGCACCGCTCAACGGTGTACTCGTCTAAACCAGGGAGGTGGTAATCGAAGTCCTCAAAAGCAGCCTCGTCAATGTAGTCTGCCACAGCACCTCTGTTGTTGAGTCGACGAGATGAGACCGACTTCTTCTGATCGACTGTCTTTGGCTGTCTACCACGTGCCTTCGTAGGCGTTGCATCGTCGCGGTCTTCCTTCTTGACCCTCCTGGTAGACCTCTTCTCCTCCCTGCCAGGTGATGTAGGTGTAGGAGGGACATCGATGGAGGCCGCATCCTCATCGTCGTCGTCATCTTGCTCCTTCTTTACTTGACGCTTTCTGGATGGACGTCCAGGTCCGCGCCGAGGTGCAGGTGAAGCGTCGTCTCCCTTTGTGGGGGCGGCCCTAGTGGAGCGGGTTCGAGACGGGGCCTCTGCAGCGGCTTTCCGGCGCTCGCCTCGCTTGGCTGGGGGTTGATGATGCGGCTCGTCTGTGAGCGAGCGCCACTCGGGCAAATTGTAGGATCGTTGCTTCTCGATGTTCGCCTGCGTGTATATGCCGTGTTGGCCAGCAAATTCTTGTGTGATGGGATTCTTGACCTTGATTCCTTTGACGGCTTCGCTGAGATCGGGGAGGGAGTCGCGCCTAGCGTGCGATGAGTAACAATGCTATGACTGCATCAATCCTGCGATGACTTACCATTCAGCAGGCGGGATGACTTTAACGATGCCAGACTTCATCCCATGCTTGTCAATCTTGTCGATGAAGCGCTTGAAGTTGCGGAACTGATCCATGGTCTGCACGCATTGTAGTTAGCATCATGTCTTTTAGGATCGCAATAATGTCTGCGCGCAAGCTTCTTCATTCCTGACAGGAAAAGTCATGCGCAGCGCTGCAACGTACCGGCTTGAAGACGGGTATCTTTCCGCCTTCAAAGTAGTGGTCGGGCTCAATGTCCTCGCCATCGTCGCTGTCGATATCAGACAGCTCCGACGACATCCTCTCGTCCCTCTTGTCGTTGTCTTCGCTCGTCGGGGGCGTCAGGGCGGCTTTCGGTACCGCATCGTCGTTGTGAGCAGGCGGCGCCTCCACGGAAGGCACAATATCCACGGGCGCCTCCATCATAAAGGCAGGTGGGTCGCTCGCCGTTGTTGTCTCTCAGGCCAGGTGCGAGGGGCGTTGTGAACTAGCAGGTGTGGTTCGGGAGAGGCCTGGGGCCAGCGTGCATCGCTATTCCCGCCACCGCGGCCGCACGTGGGTTCAGAAGAATCGCACTAATTTTACGGGTTGCGCAGTGAGTGTATCGAGCTTGTGGAGTCGTCGAGATACGATTTCGCGGGTTGTGAGCGGCAGTGGAGGGCTGGGAAGGGTGATGGAGGTGCGAGTGAGGAGGTGGAAGGTGCAGGGCTCGCCAAGGTTAGCGCGGAAGGCGCTACGCATCCCTGTCGCGCATAACCTGGCCTGACTATCAGCTCACCCAACCGGCTCAGATTGCAGAGAATTGCTGAACGGCAAAGAGGCATGCAAAGACCTTGGTACTGTGTTCAGATATGGGTTTATGTTCACACATGCCGAAAGCGATCTCAGATACTCGGACAGATTCGCGAAGCGCTAAGTCTCGTGTGACCCTTTTTTGGCATGCACGTCATCTAATTAGTGACTCTGATCTTATCAGATGGCCAGCCTCCAAGCTCCACCAGTTCTCTCCACGCCTTCAGCTGTAGGCGCGAACGAGCAAACCTCTCCTTCAGCGCATGGCCAAACTAGACTGATGGACGCAATTGCACGGTTTGCTCCTTCAAGACCGTGCCCACTCAAATGTTATACCAAGCAGATTTGCAACTTCATACCTCCAAGAATTGATACATCACGGAACGAAACACTGCAGGTGTAAGTGCAAATAAGCTTTCCGATCGATCTGTGGTGTTCAAACGGCGTGCGTTGCGGCGAACACCCGCTAGTTTCGTGCGTCACTTCCGCTGCGAACATGTGCACACTGCCTTGCGATAGCTGCAAAACCGCCAATAGCATCTGACGATCGAGCCCAGTCGGTCCAGCTGCATAGCAGGATTTCCATACCGTTATTGCGCTCATCGTTTGTCACTGTTGATGTGACCCTCTCCTCCTCACATTGCACTGTCCAGCAGTACGACACTGACTACTGCACTAAGGTTCAAGCTATTCACATGAATCCCGGTGGATGAGAACGCTCATGAATAGTATGTAGAAAGGTGCACCATCTGGACGGGTACCTGACAGGTCAGTGTCGCCACGACCTCCGATCCCGCCTCCACACTCCACTCGGCGAAATGATGACAGGCCAGCACATCCCCCATCAAAATTCTCCGGATCGACAAAGCATCCGCAGCACTGACAAGGATCTACTGTACCGTTGCTCAGTCATCCACAGCCTCACGAAGCAGCTCAACTCAGCTCAGTGAATTTCGAAGTGCGAATCTTAATCGTGCTGCCCGCAATGGCTTCCTGAAGAAGATGACGGCGTGGCAAAGGAAAGTCTGGACAAGAATAGTTGCGACGAGTAATGAGGGGAGATAAGAAGTCACTTGGGATGTATGCGCATGAGGGGTGTTATACAAGCGCTTGTATTTTATGCGCCCGGCCGCATCTTCATATTATACAAATGGCTCATACCCGAGAGAGCCCAGGCACCTATGCTATGCAGTAAACAGATGAGGCTGTACATGTGCTTGTCCAGCTGGTTTCTTATGTTGCTTCGCTCAGATGCTGAATGAGAGGGGCATGTGCCCGACTTGGGTAAAGAGGCTTCGACTGTCAGGTCCTTCGGTGTTTAGGCCATAGACGCGGTTGTCAAGGGGCCTAAGCAGCGGGAGCCTCGCCGCCGCCGCGAGGAGGGCCGCGGAAACCACCCCGCGAGCCCCTGAACTCGCCACGGCCGCGTCCTCGTCCTCCACGATAGTCACCTCGTGGGCCACCGCGACCGCGGCCCCTGAATCCACCTCGTCCTTCACCCGGATGTCCTCCGCGTCCACGACCACCGCGGGTGTGGTGTACCTCATGAAATCCATCACCGCTGGACGCAGCGCCTGGCGTTGCTTGTGGCTCAGGAGTGTCGTCCGCCCAGCTCTGAGTGCTCGTGACAGGCGCAGCGACGTGTGGGGTTTCGGTCTCGGCGGGGTCGCGTGGGACCATCTCGAAGGACTCGCTCAGTGGGTCGTCCCCTCCAGTCGCCTGCTTGTCCCACTGTGCCTCCGCTGCGGCGTTGGCAGCTTCTGGCTCAATACTTGATGCTGCCGGCGCGTTGGAGACCTCCTTCTCCGCGGCTCCATCCATAGCCGGTATAGTATCATCCATCTCGGTGAGACCAGCGTTGGTTATGGTGGGGTCGGAGACAGCTTCTGGGGCCTCAGTCTCATTCTCCGTCTCGGGTGGCGCCGGCTGTGCTTGTGCGACCTCATCGACCCAGGCCTCTTCCGCGGCGAAGGGAGCTTCGTCGAGTGCGGCCCGCTTGACTTGAGCATCTACGTGCTTGTTAGCATGTCTGCAGCTTCTATTTGCGGCGTGTAGACCATACAAGTGACGCCCAACACCACCCCCTCGGTGGATGGGACACCCTCCTCTGTGCCCTCAATGAGCTTCTCTGCCGCCATTACAGCGGTAGCATCTCCGCCGTATACCTGGAGTAGTGCGCCCTCGAAGGCCTTGGTGAGATCTGAATCGTCATCTTCCAGCTGTCGCCGTGCAGCAGCCGCCCTGAGGAAGCGCGACAGGGTCAGAATCTTCTCCTTCAGGATCTTCTTCTGCTCCAGCTCAGCTTCTGCTTTCAATGTGTCTCTCAGAGCCTCAAGTTCCGACGAGTGTGACTTGCGCAGAATCTCCTTCTCGCGCGCGAACTTGTCCTCCTGCTCCTGGCCGTACTTCTGGAAGTGACCAAACTGCTCCTCCAATTGTGCTCGCTGGGCTTGCAGTCCAGGCTTCTTCTCTGCTGACGCTTTCTGGTCGGCGTTGATCTTGCGAGACGCAACGAGTTCGTCGAGGGAGACGCCGGGGTTCGCTTCGATGATGGCATCCGTCTTTTGCATCGCACTCTGCCGGTCGCAAGTAAGTTACTGGTAGGCAGAAGGCTGAAGTTCAGAGGTAACTTACCAGCTTCTTGTTGATATTGCGAATGTTCCTGCAAGCCCAAATGTCAGCAATGCAGCTTCCACCACAATCTATATAGCTTGAGCGTGCTGTTCCACTCACTTCTGGAGCTCCCTGACGTAGGCATTCTCACTGTCGGTCCCGTTGGCCTTGCCTGCAGGGTCGGAGCCACCGGCGCCAGCCTCAGAAGATGTCTGCTCGCGGGTAGCTGGGACTGCGGTGCCTCCAGCCTCTGCCTTGGCCTTCTTCTTGCGGGCGCTCTTGGATTCACCTGTCACCAGTGTTTGGAGCTTGGATACGACGTCGGAAGCCATTTCGATTTGGATGCAGGGTTGATCTGGAAGTTCGGGTGAGTCTACGCGTCAGTCGCGAGTTGGAAGGTCGAAGTAATGTAGTTGGTGGTGAGTTGTGTTGTTTACAAGTTGAATGGTTTGGGATTCGGCGTAGTGCCAAGCAGCTATTTTGTGCGGGCCCGCGGCGCTCGAGCCCTCATGGAAGCTGCGAGAGGGCGACGATCTCCCTCGTGGTCCTCATGCCGTGGTCTTTGGCAAATCACAAAGCAACAGCCGATAGCACAGGTGTTTTCTGGTAACATAATTTACGAAAATGAATCGCAAACTACGATCGTCATGAGCTGAATAGAAAGAATTTTGTTCAATGCCTGTAACGAGCATGGACGAGAGCTCTCGGAGTTGCTATCAATCAGAGCTGGAGGGTTTGTGTCGCATGGCCAAAGAGCAAATATGGGTATCTAAACACAGTGCTCAAACTTGCCACTTACTAGGGGACTACGTCAAGAATCAAGGTACATAATACAACCTGGGAGACTTCGAGCCGAGCCCACAAGTCAACACACCGGGTACTATATTCGTCTCCTTCGGCTGCATTCTTATCAAAGCCCATGAAGCGAATGTGAGAGTACATACACTTCGGTAAGTCCAAGTGATATAAAGGGAAGAGCATGCTATCGTCGTCACACCATCGCCTAGTACGTAGTACTTACGCGTGCAACTAGAGATGCGTTAACCACGGACTCCTGTTAGGTCTTACCGATAGTTGAGTGTGGCACGAGACTAACATCGAGTGTACCGCACTGCTGGCCAACGTTACGTCGTGTCCGCAAGATGCGCCTTTCGGGGCAACGCGGGCGCAACTCCAGTCCTGCTGGAATTCCCGGCACATGGTGCTGATCAAGCATACCAGCTGGTGTGCTGTAACGGGGCAGGACAAGCAGCCAGTCTAAGTTCTTAAGCTGCCATGAGGTCTCTGATGTTGCACATGGGCAGAGATCTTTACGAACGCTCTCAGGCTAGCGTGAGAACTGCGTGCATTCTCAGCGCTTTAACGAGTCCTCCAACTGACTGAGGTGTGTACTTTGAACCGCTTTCTAGCCACGCTTGTTTGCGGCTGCGCTACACAAGTGTTGATCTCGCGTTAGGACAGACACCCAGTTGGGAACTTAACTGTTGGTGAGGGTCGTATTAGAAAAGACGTAGTCTTATCGT
>Ga0210040_10010335_pt1 | contig 10719 bp, 9 predicted proteins | sample CryGeyCG12114_NA_FD_185462 | JGI IMG/M metagenome (GOLD analysis project Ga0210040, IMG submission 185462) | Groundwater microbial communities from aquifer - Crystal Geyser CG19_WC_8/21/14_NA (SPAdes) (version 2) | ecosystem: Environmental > Aquatic > Deep subsurface > Groundwater | place: USA...
AAACGCAACAGAAAACTGAAATAACCGACGGAATACTTGTATTACTGACATCATTTTGATGACCTGACCTTAAGTCTATAATTGTTTGTTCACATGATACACCGTAACCAAGGCGTGCATTCTTAAGTTGTCACCCTGTATATACCTTGAGTTTTACTAAGGTCATTGTAGAAAAATGAGCTGAAAAGTTGAAAATATGAATTTTGTTGGCATTTGGCATAGCCTTTTTGAAATCTACGGTTCGATTTCCAGGTATTTGATCATTTAACCTGAGTAGCCAAAAAAAACAGGGCAACAGCCTTTAATTTTGAAATGGACAGTAAAAACATTTAGGAGTTGCCATGTTATGCAAAGAACGTAGGCACTTAAAATGTATAGCCACACGACTTAGTAATAAGACAGGCATTTTATCCAAAGAATCCATTTGTTTCCATAAAATGGCCATTATTTGTATTTCTATTTAAATACGATTCATACTGAAGCTGCAATATAGCAAAGACAGCACACAAAACCCAAATTGCTATGTCATGCTGAGCAGATGACACGTGCATGCATCCGTTTCCTTAATCACGTAAAAAAATTCTAGGAAATAGTATGTGAATTCATTTTTACGTATACCTTGTCACGTAGTCAAAATGGAGTACACATCTTCCCATTTTGAGGCAAAAGTGGCAGAGCTGGAAAGCCAACTCCGAGAGTACGAGCTGGAACAAGCGAGACTAAAAAACACAGAAAATAACAATGCTGAGAACAATTTAGAAAGTCATAACATCCCACTCAACTCGAAAAATAACATGTTTCCGGCATCCAACAGAAATGCACTACTATCAAGTTATTACTACGAAGATGGCTATGAGCAGAGAAAAGAGAGAAACTGTGCATTGCTATCAAAACTAAAAGATTTGGAGAAGAATTCCGCATTATTTGCTGCTCGAGCAGAAAAACTGCGTTTAATGAAGGTAGGAACATTTTGTTCTCTGAGTATCTATCATACTATACTGTGAGAAATCATCATTATCTGCCTGTTTTCTTGATAATCATATTGAGTGTGCACAAACTCGCATTGTAATACACAGGCTGTATAGAGCCCACAGTTTTCTCCCAAATATAATAAATCCTCCCATAAACTTACCATTTTATTGACTATCTGTCCAAAAACCGAGAAACCCACACTCTGACTACAACTACTCCGTCCATATCAGTCAAAGTCAAATGCAGAGATACAAAATCAGTTCATGCTTGTTTTGCACCATGTGTTAAGGCATGTTAAAGCCCTTAAACGTTGACTTGATGGACTCAAATCCGTAGACATACTTAGTGAGCAATCCAAAAGGAATCCAAAGCTCTTTTTTTTCTTCCAGATGGAATACGAAGATATCACAAAAAGGCCTCACTATTCAAGCCACAGTGCCCGTGACACTACCGAACTGGTTACAACTGGAGTGAATACTGACATCTCCGGTTCAATCAAAAGCTGTCAAAAGATTTCCGCTGTTGCGGATTTTGAATGCACATCCGAAATTCCACAGGAACATCTTGGGCATGTTAAGAAATCCATTTCATTCTTACCCGATTTATCATCGACGAGTGAATCTGACATGCACTGGAGGGAGAGACGTCGTGCCAACGAGACAAATGAACTTGTCAGTGACTCTTCTTTGTCAGTTCAACAAAAAACGGTAGGATCCGCCGATACGTCCATTTCTACCGTGACTACTACTACTACTCATCCTGGTAGACGACGGGCCCGCATTCCTGTCAGTGAGTCGGAAACTAGCCACCAAAACGAACGTTTTCCTATCGGCAATGAAAGTAGAAGTGAAGATAATGTCAAAAACCAAGAAAATTTAAATAAAAATGTCAGGTCGTTACCATCGGAATTGAATGATGAGGAAGAGGATTGCAAAAGTAGTGCGAGCAATGACACTAGCCGAAGTAGCGTGATACTGGACACTCCTAAAGTTGATCAAATCGGTGGCACAGACGAGTCCGAGTTAACTTTTGATCCCGATAAGGATTTGGATGAGCAGATAAATAATGAGGAAATGGCCGTCGACGTATCGTTGTCAACCTTCCAAAAAGATGAACAGCAGGAAGACAAATCACGAGACAATGCCTTTGGATTCCAAGCTGACGAGATTAATGAGGAGAAAGATATTAACGAAATGGGAGATTTTGTTCACAAAGAGAGTGATAATAATAACGGAATGAAAGTTGGAAACGAAATTCAAAGTCCTGCTAAAGTTATGTCACAACCGTCACAACCGAAGAATGACTTCGATCTCATACTGGAAAGGAAAACGAATTTTGATCCAGCAACCTTATTTGACACAGAGAGAGAGGACACGTAAGTTTAGTAATCAATGTATAAACCTCATGAGTTTCGGGATCTGTAGTCTGAAATACATTTTATTTGGGTTTTAAGTCACGCAATACTGTTTAGCACTAGCATTGGTTTAATTAGACCTCACCGAGTCTGAGAAAAATCAACCCTACCACAAAAGCATAATTATTGAATTGCATCCTGGCAAAAAGGAGATACGTATTATGTATGTGCCGTGTCATGTTTAATGGAACAGAAAGTCAGACTTAATTATGCGATAGTGAAAAATCATTAGGGACTGCAGACGTTAGATAGAAACAGACATGAGATATCATATATTTTTATACTGCATTCTTGCATTATATGTATTATGAGTCGACTGACTAACTTGATTTGTTTTTTATAATGAGCTGGATGAGATGTGCGGGGAAGTGGAGAAAACTTTCGTTGATATAATAAATTATAAGGAAATGATAAAATCGCCTAGTATGTTTACATTATGTTACAAATTGTTTCAAGAAATGGAAACTTGAGCTGGAAACTCATTAAAAAGATGGATCTTTGGTCCTATATATGGGATTGATTATTTCCCATCCTTGATAAAATAGATTAATTTCAAGTTGGAAATTGAAATTCACTATTGCATTAATTAGAAGTAAAGCTAGCATTGCTTGCTAGCTTGCAAAATTGAGAATTAGATTCCCCACTCTCTAGTTCAGATAAATAGATTTCTATATGTGAGCATGGATCCGTGAAATCAGAAAGTATTGCAATTGTGCATCATTACTTTTATGAACAAGTAGGGGCCTTTGTGGGATCAAATTATCCATAGTAGAGCTTCGTTAGACTGTGGAACTAAATCTTTGATTTCATTTTCATAGAATGGTTAGATGGATTTTGAATTCTTACGAGCAATCCTTCTTTTACGTGATTTGTACAATACTTCATAGAATGATATTATGTAGAATTAGTATAGCAAGAAATATCTTTCTAAAAACTATTTGCTTGAAAATAAACTGAAGCCTCAATTCTATTGTTGATTTTTTTCATTCAAAGCTGTCATGTAGTTGCCTCCGTCTGACTGGAAAAAAATAGTTCAAATGTTTGCATGTTATATAATTCAGGGTATGCAATTTCTAAAGCTTTTGAGCTTGTTGTTTGCAGACGGAAGCAGCCGGAAGAATCGCTTCATGATAGCAATAAAAGCGAACAAAAAATTGAAATTGATGTGCAGAAGAAGGAAGTAGTTAGTTCCATTCGAAAACCGTTTCGTCTTAAGCTCAACTACGATGAAGATTCCGGAGATTCGGATGTTTCTGACAAAAATCAAGTTTCCCTAAATCCCAATCCTACAAATAGTTCCAGCGCCAAGAAAAAAGATCATGATGGATTCGATGATTTCTTTGACACTTAAATTGCCCGTTAACTTCTCCAAACTAAATAGTGGTAGCTCTACACGTCATTGAACCAACAATGCTTATTATTGGTTGATAGCTTTATAGTATTGCTACTAGAGTTTATAAAATGTTAAATAAATAATAATTAAAAATTCTGGTAGCATTATAATACCTTTAACTCCTAGTTTCAAGTTTCGTCTTTCTGACAGTATTTAATTTCATATAGTTAGTAAGTTAGTATAATAACTTGATATGATAACTAGTTTTTGGTGCAAAACAAATCATACGAAAAAAACATCTGTTCATTCATTTCATAGCCCTCTGATTATTTCCATCGTGTTTATTCGTTCATTCATGCAATAAAAAACACAGTTCAATTTACAGCTGACTGATCAAAAGTTAACCCATTTTCAAAATCCCCTGATGCATGAGCGAATTCCATAATTGTTTGCTTCAACTTCTCATCTTGAACCATTTTATCATTCATTTTCTTTCCCTTATCCCCTGTCTGTGTTTGTTCCTTTTCATGCACATACTGGGTCTCCGATTCTTTGGGCACAGAGTCGCCTGAGCCGCCCTCTTCCGAAGGAATTTGAATCCCCATTGTCTTGCATGAATCCAATAACTTTTGTGCCGAAAGCAGAATGTCTTTGTGAGGAGCATCGCCCATTAGATGTTCCAAATCCTCTGCATTAGTACCAAGTTTAATTTCCTTGCCACTTTTCACACAATGCTGCAAACTTCGGTAAATGAGCCTGATCATTGCTACACCATGAAGTGTGTCACAGAATCGCCCCACTCGCAAATCCCTCATGAGCAAGTGGTTCTCCAGTGCTCCCATACAACTTGCTTTTAGCGTGTTCAACACCACAAATGCCAAGGTTCCCACGGACTCGGGAATTTCCAGATCCCCATCAGGCATTCTTTCTCAAACAATAAACATATCGCATACATACATAATCATGGGTCTCGACCAACTTTCAGTTTTCTCCACCATATTCTTTTCTGAATGTGCAGTGTGGGAAAAGAAATGTGCTTACAGTGCATTATCCGTTTTGTAAGAGTATTTTTTCTTTGATTTGTCTCTAAACGTACATTATAAAAAATTTAAATGAATTTATTCAGCTATTTTGAAGTTTAAGAAGTTCAAGTGAAACTTTCAGTTTCAATTTGGACAGCAACTTAATAAAAAACCTTAATGCTAGAGCCAAAAAAAATATTAGCTTAAATGTTAGAAAATTTGACCAATTTTTGCATTAATCTAACCATATTCATCTACGTATAATATGACCTTGTACATTCTCAAAGTGTGAGCATAATAATATTATTGATGATTGGTTTGGTATAATAAATAAACTTACGATGGGGAAATGACGACGAGTTTTCGATCCTCCATTCCATTTACTAAGCATACATCGTCGGGATGAAAGAAACTTCGGGGCAATCGAATTTTCCTTTACGGATATAAAAATCTTTTTAGCCCATAGGCTCGTTTTCACAACGGGTATTAATTCGTGGGAAATTGGTTTTTACCAGTCGTATGCCATTTGACGCAAGATTGAGTAGATAAAATCGTTATACAAAGAAAAATCATTTTTCAGTTCAATCACTATCACCTACTTTGAGACAAAAATAAAAACTAAATTACAATTATTGCTGTGTTTTAGCATAATTTTTTTCTTTTTTCAAGTACTATTATGTCTAAGTGTATTAGGGCAGCATGAAATAAATTACGAAAAAATGTTCAACAAATGCCTTGCCTGATGTTTTAAATGTATGAGAATGTCTGCAAGTGATGGCTTCATGTCAGACTGTAACTTTGTCTCATTAGGGCATTGAATGATCTTGAATAAAGATTTGCTGGTCTTGATGAAGTCCTCTGTAGCAATTCTGTACATAATGGGAACCAAGGATGGTGGCGTTTCTTTTATCACTTTCTCCGCAGTACAAACTTGAATCTCATCATTAGATTCTGTATGTGCTTTTATTTGATCCTGTAGCAGTACAAAGATAGTAGTTACAATGGGCCCAAGTCAAACTAAAAGCATTGTAATAGTATTTCGCTCGAGAATAATCTTCCAATTATATTTAGTTTTACAGCTTGAAAATTATTCCAAAATGTAAAACTATTCTCTTACAATCAATAAATTTGTCACACGACCAATTAAATTCTCATTTGGAGTTGGAGCTTGGGGCAGAATTCGTGAAGCCAAATCCACATTGGGACCAGTAAAAAGTTTTTTCTTGTTTTCAGAATTCTTATCTTCAATTAGTAGCAACGCATAGCTAATGTAATTGGTTGCTTCTTGAGTCTGCATCATAATAATTCAGAAAACAGACTGAAAATTGTGTAAATTTTGCTACAAAAGTTCTACTCTAGCTAGAGTTGGCTCTATCAGCTCTTATATCAATATAGTTTCACTTGTGTGAAGTATTGAGATGATGCATACAATCACACAGCTGCAGCTAAGGTTTCGGATAATGAAGCAAATTATGCTAACTGTTGCTATGGTGCTTTTACATTCCAAGATGCGTGATAAGTGGAGAAAGCAAAGTTCCAACTCAAATAATTTATTTTCACTTGATTTAATTTCAATTTAAATTTTTTTTAGATTTACTACATTCCCGTTATTATCAAATAGGCAAAACATTATCAGTGAATCAAAAATTGGAAAACATCTACACGTGAAAACGGATTCCCCAACACAAGGTTAGTCAATTTATCAGAATCCAAATGTTTTTGTACATTACAGCTGTTCCACACGTTCGTATATTTTCAATTTGTATGCAACTCGGGTAAATGTTGACATTGCATGCTAAACTCATCAATTTTGCTGTGTACTTTCGCTGATTTATGCGATTCTATTGTGTACCACTTTTCTTGACTTTGTATCTGCACGCACGAACTCTTTTATTCTCCAGCAATGTCATTAAGTACAAGCCTGTGGTTAAATTGCATAGCAAGCACCCAAACCATTTCATGTTCTCATCAAGTTAGAGGTATCCATCTAAAGTCATTGGGGAAAACACACGGAATAAAGTGATTGAAAGGGCAGTAAAGTACACACTCTACATGCATTTGTAACTAACGAAACTTGATGCAGAGAGAGTCGACTTTTCATTCTCCAAACTCGGGGAAAGTCGGGTTGTAAAGTATCCGTGATATACGCATGTGTGTTCTCACTTCACTTTCTCAGATAATGTTTTTGAAGCCTTTTATGTACTTAGTTAGTTGATTCACAGTCAAAGCTAATGAGTTTCTGCTAGCCCAATATTATCACAGTTTCATATTGATTAGATTTCGAAGAATATCAGCTAACTGCCTGACCGACAAATGTAAACTAAAGTGGGATTTGATTTCTGTGTATAGATTTCAATGTCCAGTCTGTAATTTTCAAAAGCTATGAATGCAGCCATGAGTGACCATAACTTATCCTGTGCTAGCTCAGAAGCTTCTGCATTAGCTGATCATCAAAATGATCCGGATGAGGATGTTATAGACGGTAAGTTTTATTCCTTTAATTAACACAGTCGTTGTGCTCCTTTGGTTAAGCTTGTTTAAGTAGCAGCACACCTGTTCATTGGAATATTGGAAAACATTCAATTCAAGTTGGTTTAATGGTTTAGCTTTAATGCCGCAGAAAAACGAATGACAGAGATGAATTAGTCTCAGTAATGCTATAGATAATCTCCAAGTAAAATATTGTTGGCTAGTAAGATACAATACAGCGTCTTCAGATAAAAAAAGTAGATGTCTTAGTCTTTGAAATTCATTTAAACTCAGCCAAATTTAAAAAAAAAATTTAAGTGTGAACTGTTGGTGCTGTCGATCATCAGTCAAGTTAGTCTCAAGTGCCTTGATGATATAACTTGTTTTATAACCTTTTCAGCGACCCATTGATTCAATGCAACAAACAAGTAAGCGTCAATAATCAACTAACTAACTTCGCAATAATAATGCTCTCAATTGTTTTTGGTTGCTTGAAAATTATCCACTTGAACAACATGAGATAAACATCAATTTAGAATAGAGAGTGAATGGAAAATTTTCGTGCTCAGCCCGTTACTTTAGTTGTTATTGTTCCATTTGATGGAACAAAACAACAACAAAATTCTTCTGTACAATATTATTTGAGCGAATATAATGGCAAGGATGCGAGGAAGGAAAAAAATGACCAAAACATTCGGTCTTTAAATTTTCCACATGTCTCTTGTTTGGTTAGTTAGTAGTTGAGTATAGGAACTCATAGCACGCATGGGCTATTTGTTTATTGCTTAGATTGCTGCTTCGTCATGTGTCTGACTAAACCGTAGAGTTAAGCCTTTAATCATGTCTGTGAAAAATTGATGACTGACTGACTTTCATAACTTTGTCAGTCCAAAGAGTCACTGGTTTCATTTCTGAGCTCACAAGGTTCTTAAATCCTGGATTTTTGGTTCGTGTAACTATCTATACCCATAATGCTCAATACTCAGTAAGTTATCTTGAGCCTGTCAAATGCATTAAATTTAAACCAGGGATACTTTCTCACTACTGATTAAATAGAAATTCTGGAGTCCAACCATGTGGTTCGCTTTTAAATGTAGTCTACACGTTTCATATTTGTCTCTGCTCCTTTTGTTAGAAATCGGAACGCTTTGTCTGTCCTTTTGTGTAATTTTTCAAGAGGGATTATTTGATGATTAAAGGCGAGGTCTTTCCTACGCTCTGCTGTTGAATGCAATGTCGGCAATGTCAAACTCTTCAACTATGCATGATTGGCAGGTCGGATTTTAAAAAATGGAAAAAATTGCAGTTAAAATTTTAACACTCAACTAATGTGCCTATTTATCATTAAATAAATGACTTTAAGTGCATTGTGCCTCTGTGCAGAACTTTCTTGTTAAGTAATTCAGAATGTTATTTTCTGCAAATTGTCTTTATCAGGAATTTTTTCGAAATAAAATGCTTAGATCCTCAAAATGAAAAAAAATCATGCTATAAGCTAGAATAAAGAGATTAAATTAAAAATAATTATTTCACTATTTAAGATTAAGGTTTTATTCCGAGCTCTGGCTGGGAATGATGTGGTATGCCACTTAATTTCTCCATCTGTCTGGAGTTGTAGTTAGTTATGCACATAAAGCATTATAAATGGGAGTGAGTAGGCAACTAACTGTGAATAAGTAATGAAGTATGTGCCAGAGATAGTGATTGCGATTATCATACTTTGTGTTGTTTAGTAAGCTCCCAGTGCTGGTACCAATAACTTGTGTACATCAAATAGGTTATGAACAAAAAAATAGCACTCCTCCCTAGATAAATATATAGGTGCAGTGGATTCCTTTGCTCAGTTTCAAACAAACTGTGGTGGCACGTTGTGAAAACTTGAGTAGAGCTTTGACCTTTCACAAAGAATCAATTTCAGAAAAAGATTTTATTTTCAATCGTTTCGTTCGTGCATGATCCTGATCCAATAGTAATAGTTAGTTACTGAAGTCTGTGTGTCAACATGGCTAATGCAGCCCCAATTTTAGAAAACATTAATGAAGACCACGAGCTTCAAACAAAACCTGTGCCAATAAATGGTGCTATCAAAAATCACACTTTTGATGATGATGACGAAGGTATGAAAAGTTAAATCATTTTTGCAGGCTTCAAACAAATCCTCAATTTCATTGTAATTTTCATTCAAATATTTGTTGCATATAACTTATCATGATTCACGTGATGTTGTTTACTAGAATTTGCAAACGTAGTCCAACTTTTTTGGATTCTTTAATATCACTTTTTAGTAGCTAGCGACACAGATAGTCATGTTAAAAATTACTGTTGATTATGGGTTCATGCGTGATGTGATGTAACCGGATTGCATCACTGATCCAATGTGTATGGAGAACATGACGTGCCTAGATGTGATGTGTAGATATTTTACTTTACATTTATGGACTCTGAACCCTCTCATAGTTTGCTTATATAATTTGCATTGAAAAGAAACAAATTGATTTTTGGGCGTAGTAATAATTAAGTAGAGCAAATTACACCTTCTACACAATTTTGGCTCGCTGTGTAAGTATTTAAGTAAATAAATTGAGATTAATGAAATTCAAATTTAGATTTTGGGGCTGGAATTTCATAAACAATTAAAGATACAACTTTTAGTGCATTGGTATCAGTATAGCAAATCAGTTTTTTTTTGTGACGGAAGTATATAGGGATTGGCTCTAAAACGACACAAGGTTTACATGTTTTTGCTTTGCTTATACCACATTCACGTTTTCCATGCTGTCTGCAGTCGAGTCGTGCATGTTTACAATGTGACGATCTATTTTGGTTGAATTCTAAATCGCACATTTTATACTACTTCTGCGTGTAAAAATAACTACATGTTATCTGTTTCGGTAAATCAGTTCCGCTTTAGTTTCACTCTTTTTAGGTAGTCTCTCATGCAGAAATATTTGAAAAAACATAACTTAGTGTATGAAAAATGCGTCTTAACAGTTTGCATGATGATATAATCAACCTGATCTATGGAGTTTTTGCCATCAGTAGCATATTTTTGTTGACAGTTGTAAGGGCGGTTTTTGTCAGTAGGTTTTGCGTTTCAGAATTTGCAGCTGTTAAATTCAATCCTACAGTTAGGGATTTAAAATGTTTGTAAATGATATCAAATATTTCAATACTTATCAGCTTCTTTTAATGTCAAAAACCAAGGCACATAATAATTAGCACTTCAATTGTACCCTCCTCCTGTCTACAGGTAAAATCCTTACAAAAGACTATTGGCAAATGTCAGAGGCGACATTCTCCTATATATGCCAATAGAAACTAGACATTACCATAATATTTCTGATCACAGTGCAAAATACTGCAGTAGTTTACACTCTGAAGAATCAGCAGTCATTTCGTGTTATGTATTGGGAACGAAAGACGCAAATTGCATTTTGTCTCATTTGTGGCACACGAATGCGCTGCGTGGTACAGACGTTCGTTAAACACGCGTCAGGCTCAGGTTTCGA
>Ga0210040_10010336_pt1 | contig 10718 bp, 9 predicted proteins | sample CryGeyCG12114_NA_FD_185462 | JGI IMG/M metagenome (GOLD analysis project Ga0210040, IMG submission 185462) | Groundwater microbial communities from aquifer - Crystal Geyser CG19_WC_8/21/14_NA (SPAdes) (version 2) | ecosystem: Environmental > Aquatic > Deep subsurface > Groundwater | place: USA...
GGGGTTGGAGTAGGGGTTGGTGTAGGGGTTGTTGTCGGAGTTGGTGTAGGGGTTGATCCTGGCGAAGCCTGAACTAGAGGAGCAAATCCATAGTTAAGAGCAAAATCGTGTTGAGCATCCCTAATGCCTTTAAATTGCAGATGCTCGAGCCCAATATCCCGCAATAATTCTTCTACACCTGTTAAGTTATCTATTTTTGGATATGCCAGAGTATATTCTACAATCGTTTTATAACCTGCTCTTGAGTACAATGCTCTTAGAGCTTCATGTAAAACTGTAACCGGATACTCTCCTGCCCATCTTTCTTTCTGTTGATTTGTAAGGTTATTCCCCTTAACAAGGTATTCTTCAAGCAAATTTAGCGCAGGCTCGGAAGCCCCATTAACATCCCTATTGTGCCTTGCTCTGGCTACAGAACTCCATCCTTGGCGACTGGCTTTTTCGCCCTTCCCATGTGTCAACGAAACTATTTTATCTGCTTTGGTGGCTTCTGATGATTCGAAAACAATACATGGAACGGTCGAATTTTCTTCTTTAAAGGTTGTATCGAGATCTGCAATTCGATCAACTAGAGCAACTGGAATAGCAAAGTTTGATATTTTATACTGTCCTTGAATTATTTTTAAACATGCAATACGCCTGTTGCCCTCCTTAACGACATTTTTCTTGCCCTCTTTAAGAACAATAATATTCTCGGTCGGTGTATAGCCTCCATCCAAGATGCTCTCCAAGACGGCGTAAAATCTATCTCTCGAAATAGCAATCATGGCCGTGATCGCATCAATTTCATTTCTTTGGGGAACCGTACGAAAATTATTAAGGTCTAAATCTAAATTTTTGACTGGCATTTCTATATTTTGGGACATATTTTATAGTTTGCTTTGGCGAAGTAAGTAATAATTTCTTTTATTAGCTCCTAATACCTGAACAGAATATTACGTCAACTTTCATAAGCGAATTCACTTTCTTACTGCACGGAGGCTGCCGGCCGACACAGCCGTTAACACAATGTTATGAGCTGTTTTGTTTAAACGTTTGAATACATTATGTCAAAGTAATTTCTTGATTGTTCGTTAGTTTTTAATTCATTGACATAGTTGTCGAAATCTTGTACAATATCTCTCAGAAATTTTGTTGGACTAACTTCTATGTCATTTCCTGAAAAATTTAAACTTTCAAGAAATCTATTATTTATAATAATCTTTCCCTTGACCATTCCATTGTGGAACAACCCACATCTTGCTTCTGAATAAAAGTCTTTTAAATCTTGAACTAGAAACTTGTTTGGATAAATTCTGCTTATTGCTGATACAAAAAAGCTTCTACTCTGATTGTTGCTACTTTGTCCTCTTCTAAATTGCTCAACACCTTCTAAATATGACAAACAAACCATTAGAGCTATAAATTTTTTGTCTTTACTTTTTACAAATGTTTTAGCTGGATTTAAAAACCAATCCCTTACCTGTCTTTCATATATATCTATCTTATGATAAACATTAGCTGGGTCTAAGATCAGGGAATTTCTTTCATCAATTATATGTGGCTTGAAACTTTCGTCAATCCATCCAATTATTTCAGGAGCAATATAAATGGGAGTTCTTCTTAGCTTTTTTGACATTTATAAATATTAAAGTTGCAAATGGCAATCTGCTTAATATGAATATACGGTTATCTGCTCTATAATAATGGAGTCGGTAAACGCCTCAAATCCATCACCACCCTCTGTCCCTCAATATAGCAAAATAAGTATTAAGTATAGCTATATTCTACCTGTGCAATTCCAATCTCACAACTCTTTTTTATCTTTGCCCCGAACAGACCAAACAGGCATACATGAATTTGATAGAAGAATTGCGTTGGAGAGGCATGCTCCATGATTTTATGCCGGGCACTGAAGAGCAACTGGCCGGCAGCATGACCGCCGGCTACATCGGCTTCGACCCAACAGCTACATCCCTGCACATCGGCAACCTGGCTACCATTATGCTACTGGTGCACCTGCAGCGCGCGGGCCACAAACCCATTGCGCTGGTAGGTGGCGCTACAGGTATGATCGGCGACCCATCCGGCAAATCGGCGGAGCGTAATTTGCTGGATGAAGAAACGCTGCAAGCCAACCAGCAAGGTATAAAAGCGCAACTGGAGAAGTTTCTGGATTTTAACAGCGGCGCCAACTCCGCCGAAATCGTGAATAACTACGACTGGTTTAAGGAGTTCAGCTTTCTGGGCTTTCTGCGCGAAGTGGGCAAGCACCTGACGGTAAATTACATGATGGCGAAAGACTCGGTGAAAAAACGCATTAGTGCAGATGAGGAAGGCGACCGTGCCGAGGGCCTCTCCTTTACCGAGTTCTCGTACCAACTCATACAGGGCTACGACTTTTACCACCTGTACAAGTATAAAAACGTGCGCCTGCAGATGGGCGCTTCCGACCAGTGGGGCAACATTACCACAGGCACCGAGCTTATCCGCCGCATCGACGGAGGCAAAGCCTATGCGCTGGTGGGTAAGCTCGTAACCAAATCAGACGGCACCAAGTTCGGCAAATCGGAAGGCGGCAATGTATGGCTTGATCCTGACCTGACGTCGCCTTACAAGTTTTACCAGTTCTGGCTCAACCTGTCTGACGAGGAGGCACAGAAGCTGATAAAGGTATATACGCTGTTATCAGAGGAGGAAATAAATAGCATATACGAAGAGCACAAATCGGCCCCGCACCTGCGCGCCTTACAGAAAGCCCTGGCTAAAGATGTTACAATTCGCGTGCACTCCGAAGAAGCTTATATTGCGGTGGTTGAAGCATCAGAAATTTTATTCGGAAAAGGCGATTTAGCTACCTTAAAAGGCCTGAAAGAGGATGTTTTGCTGTCGGTGTTCGAAGGTGTGCCACAGATAGAAGTGGCAGCTGCGGCTTATGAGCAAACAGTTACCGTAAGCGATTTGCTGTCGGAGGTAACCGGCGGACAGATTTTTGAATCGAAGGGCGAGGCCAAGCGCATGATTAAGAATGGCGGCGTGAGCATCAACCGTGAAAAAGTACAAACCCCGGATGACGCCGTAGCTTTTGATTTGTTGCAGCAGAAGTATCTGGTGGTGCAGAAAGGAAAGAAGAATTATTACCTTATAATCGTTAACTAGCTGTCATACAGCTAGTTAACATAAAAAGGCGGCCAGTTAGGCCGCCTTTTTATGTTATGCTCTAAAAGAGGCTTCTTTATTTTTTCTCAGTGCTGGTGTTCTTTGCATCCTGCACTTCTTTACGGATATCCTGCGCCATGTTCTTCAGGTCCTGCATGCCTTTACGTACACGCGTACCGGCAGCTGCGTTGTTTTTGTCGTAGAACTTTTCGAAATCAGATTCTAAAGACATTACAAGATCCTTGAGTTTGTTGAAGTTGTTGCTCATCTGTGTTTTTATTTAAGGTTAAATAATAAGTTTAACTGCTCTAATATACACAATAAATGATAACAAGCAAAAATTAAGGATCTAAAATATATGCCTCTGAAATAAACTAGGCGGTTACTGCCGGGCTTGAATACAAACCTTTATCCAGTTTTTGTGATATTTTCTCGAAAGCCGCAATTGTCTCTTCCACATCCTGCAGGGTATGAATGGCAGTCGGAATCAGGCGCAGCATTATCACGTCTTTAGGTACTACCGGGTATACTACTTTTGAACAGAAAATATTATAATTTTCGCGCAGGTCGAGTGTCAGCTGCGTACCATCCGAAATCTTTCCGTTCAGAAATACTGGTGTTACCGGCGACTCTGTGGTACCGATATTAAAACCTTTATCACGCAGGCCGCTTTGCAGCGCATTCACCACCTCCCACAACTTATCTTTCAGTTCCGGGTTGGCACGCAGCAGTTCCAGGCGCTTCAGAGCTCCTACCGTAATCGGCATCGGCAACGACTTAGCGAAAATCTGTGAACGCATGTTGTAACGCAGATATTCTGTCACCTGCTCGTTGGAAGCAACAAAAGCCCCGATGCTCGCCATAGATTTGGCAAACGTAGAGAAGTAAACATCAATACCATCCTGAGCGTTCAAATGCTCTCCGGTGCCGGCGCCTGTCGCTCCCATGGTGCCGAATCCATGTGCATCGTCTACAAACAGACGGAAATTGAACTTCTCTTTCAACGCAACAATTTTATCGAGGCTTCCCAGGTTACCGGACATTCCGAACACGCCTTCCGTAATCACAAGAATGGCGCCGCCGGTGTTCTCTATCCAACGCGTGGCGCGCTCCAGCTGTTTCTCCAGGCTCTCCATATCGTTGTGCGAGTATACAAACCGCTTTCCCTGATGCAGGCGCACACCATCTATAATACAGGCATGCGACTCGGCATCATACACAATTACATCGTGGCGGTCAACCAGGGCATCAATAATAGACACGACACCCTGATACCCAAAATTGAGCAACAGAGCATCCGGCTTCTTTACAAAATCCGCCAATTCTGACTCCAGCTGCTCATGCAGGTTAGAGTTACCCGACATAATGCGGGCACCCATTGGTGCAGCCATACCCCACTCAGCAGCAGCTTCTGCGTCAGCTTTTCGCACCTCGGGGTGGTTGGCAAGGCCCAGATAGTTGTTAAGGCTCCACGTCAGCACTTCTTTACCCCGGAACTTCATGCGCGGAGCAATGTCCCCATCCAGTTTCGGAAACGCAAAATAGCCATGCGCATAGTGTGAGTGGCTGCCTAATGGACCTCTGTTGGTCAACAACTTTTCAAATAAATCCACTTTTTATAATGGTTAAGTTATCGGGATAATTTCAGTTTTAACGCTTGCGCTACGATTTTAAAAGAATTCAGGTATCGAAGCGGTACAAATTTATGTTTTATATGCTTCATAAACAATTGATACCCGCCGCGCGAGGCACCTTTTTCATATGCCGGCTTTTAAGTCTGGCTTCAAACTCTTTTCTTTGATGCTGATTCAACGATAGATGCTGCATGAGAAAAATAAATAAAATACTGGTAGCAAACCGGGGCGAAATTGCCCTGCGGGTGATGCGCACAGCCAGAGAAATGGGTATAAAAACGGTGGCTGTCTTCAGCGAAGCCGACCGCAATGCCCTGCATGTGCGTTATGCTGATGAAGCCGTATGTGTGGGAGGCCCTAAATCCAGTGAATCATACTTGCGCGGCGATGTGATTATTGAAGTATGCAAGCAGCTGCAGGTAGATGCTATTCACCCGGGCTATGGCTTTTTGTCGGAGAATGCTGCTTTTGCTAAAATGGCAGCCGCGGCTGATATTACCTTCATCGGCCCATCTCCTGAGGCAATTGAATTAATGGGCAGCAAGCTGGCCGCAAAAGCCGCCGTAGCTAGGTATAACATCCCGATGGTGCCCGGTACCGAAGAAGCAATTACGGATGTTGAAGCCGCCAAGTTAATTGCGCAGCAGGTGGGCTTCCCTATACTTATCAAAGCTAGCGCGGGCGGCGGCGGAAAAGGTATGCGCGTGGTAGAAAGCGTAGAATCGTTTGAAGAACAGATGCAGATGGCCGTAAGCGAGGCAATTTCTGCATTCGGCGATGGCTCCGTATTTATTGAAAAGTATATTGGTTCACCGCGCCATATTGAAATACAGGTGCTGGGCGATAGCCACGGCCATATAGTAAGCTTGTTTGAGCGCGAATGTTCTATTCAGCGCCGCCACCAGAAGGTAATTGAAGAAGCGCCGTCTGCCATACTTACGCCCGCGCTGCGGGATGAAATGGGCCGCTGCGCCGTGAATGTGGCCAAAGCCTGCGACTATATAGGGGCTGGCACGGTGGAGTTTTTGTTAGATGAAAACTTGAATTTTTACTTCCTGGAGATGAACACACGCCTGCAGGTAGAGCACCCGGTAACCGAACAGATTACAGGTCTGGACCTGGTAAAAGAGCAGATCTTGATTGCAGAAGGAGAACCGCTGGGATTTAAGCAGGAAGACCTGTACATAAATGGTCATGCCCTTGAGCTGCGTGTATATGCCGAAGATCCGGCTAATAACTTCCTCCCGGACATTGGCCGCCTCGTGACGTATAAGCGCCCGCAGGGCCTTGGGGTGCGCGTGGATGACGGCTTCGAACAAGATATGGATATTCCGATTTATTACGACCCAATGATTGCCAAACTGGTAACGTTTGGCAAAGACCGCCAGGAAGCTATCGCTAAAATGCTCCGCGCCATAGACGAATTTCAGATAACAGGTATAGAAACAACGCTGCCCTTTGGAAAGTATGTGATGCAACATCCGGCTTTTGTAAGCGGCCATTTCGACACGAAATTTATCGAGCGTTATTTCACGCCGGATACCTTAAAAGCAAAAGAAGATGAGGCCGTGGATGAAGTAGCCGCTGTGCTGTCTGCCATACTCCTGAACGATCGCAAGCCAAATGCTGCCACTGCAGCTGCTAAAACTGCAATTCCCACAGCATCAGCCTGGCGAAAAAACCGTTTGAGCTAATTTAGCTTTTTTGCAAGTATAAATAATAAACGCGCGGCAATAATTGCCGTGCGTTTATTATTTATACTTGCTGCTGCTTTGGAAGCAGGACTGAGACAATGAAGCTTGTAGCATGCCAAACACTCGCAGGAGCTGCGCACACTGCGAGGTCTGCTTAAATAGTTAAATTACAGCAAATCAAACAGGCTTCTTACTCCAACTAACCTTTCTTTAGTGAAGCCCTCGCCATACTTTGTACCAATGGCATGGCCTAGTTCCAAGGCGCGCGCCTCTATAAACAGCAAAAACTCAGGCGAAGAAATATAGGTATCAGGAGAGCTGTCGTCGGGGTTGTAAAACTGAGACTTAAAGGCGCGTATGGTTTCCATTTTCTGCTCCCAATAAGGCGTTACGTCTACCACTACATCCGGCGTTATCATCCGATCCTGAATATAATGATACACTACCCTTGGGCGCCACGCCTCCTGCTCCTGCCCTTGCGCATCAGTTGTTTTAATCATCTTTAGCCCGGCTTTGAAGCAGGCCTCCGATACAACTTCTGAACCTCGCCCATGATCCGGATGCCGGTCGTAAATGGCGTTCATCAGTACAATATTTGGCTGATATTGCCGTAGTTTCTCTATAATTTTAAGCTGATGCGCCTTGTCATTTATAAAAAAGCCATCCGCAAAGCCCAGGTTCTCCCGTACTTCCAGCCCCATTATCCTAGCGGCTTCTTCCGCTTCGGCCGCTCTGGTTTCAGCGGTGCCGCGTGTACCCAGTTCTCCAAGGGTTAAATCAACGATGCCTACTTTTTTTCCGGCAGCGATATGCGCAATCAGGGTGCCGGAACAGCCGAGCTCAATATCATCCGGATGTGAGGCAAAGGCAAGTATGTCAAGTTTCATGTTTCTTCTGGTAGAGTTATCTGATGCGCAGTTTTTTACCGATACGCAGTGTTGAACGGGCGCTCAAGCCATTAAGCCTTGTCAGTTGGCTCACTTTTACACCATACTTTTTGGCAATTCCGGACAAAGTATCACCGCTGCGGATGGTGTGGTACGAAGACCTGCGTGCTGTGCTTTTCTTAGCTTTTGCTTTATTATAGTAACTAAATAAAGCCGAGGTAATCTGGAAGTTCTTGCCCTTCAGCAGGTAGTCAGGGAAGTCATACAGGTTTTCCGGATCAATCGGATTTCCTTCATAACGCACTTCATAATGCAGGTGCGGCCCGGAACTACGGCCTGTACTGCCGCCAAGCCCGATCACGTCTCCGGCTTTCAAAAACTCTCCTACTTTGGCTATTGGTTTACTCATGTGGCCATAAAGTGTTTCCAAGCCGTTGTAATGGCGCACTACTATGTAATTGCCATAGCCGCCGCCGTCCCACTTGTTAATGCGTACCACGCCGTCAAAAGCAGCACGTATAGTATCACCGGTATCCAAGTCCAGATCAGTGCCGTAGTGCCATCGATAACCCCGGTAAGCAAAATGGCTGGTGATGGGGGTTTCGGTGAGAGGCATCTTGTAATTGCGGTTTAAGGCAAGATCATACAATTTGATGTCAACAGTATCTTTTAACTCACGGCCGTCCATGCGGTAGGGATTGATGTTGTGCGTGTCCCAGATGGAATAATAGCCGGCAATTTTAATCCAGGTTGAGTCCAGTAAGACTTCCTCCGACACCTCTACAATGTGCTGTTCACCTAAGTCGAGCTCAGAAGTATCTTCACTTACAATGGAAAGTTCTTTTTTAGGATTGAAATATACAGATTGATCAGCGTCCGAATTCTCGTCCGGAAACTCCTCATACTTTATCAGAATAGTGGTATCTGGGCGTACATACTGAATCTTAGGTGTTTTTACTTTAAAAAGATCTTTCGCTTTCGTCTGAGCATATACTTCAGGCGAAAAAAGAAAAAGACTCAGTAAAAAAAGTACAACAGATAAGGGTGCTTTTTTTATCAACATTTAGCATTTATTTTGGCTTGCCAAAGCTATAGAACAGGTTGCTTATGCCTTGAATAACTTCAGAACAGCCATTTTATTGTATCCTGCCGAATGTGGCTACAAGAATGAACAACTACTATTAATGCAAATCGCGTGCAGCCAGGTAACGTTCAGCATCAAGGGCAGCCATACAACCTGAACCTGCTGCTGTTACTGCCTGGCGGTAGGTAAAATCCTGCACATCGCCGCAGGCAAATACACCGTCAATATTAGTTTTAGATGTACCCGGTATGGTTTTAATATAGCCATTTTCGTCCAGGTTCAGGTATTCGGCAAAAATATCGGAGTTGGGTTTGTGACCGATAGCCACAAAAAATCCTTTCACGGGGATTTCGCGCAATTCTCCGGTAAAAGTATTCTTCACCCGCACAGCTTCCACGCCATCGTCTCCCAGAATCTCATCTGTCATGGAGTTCCATAGTATCTCTATGTTCTTAGTCTTTTTCACGCGTTCCTGCATTATCAGCGAAGCGCGCATCTCTTCGCGGCGCACAATCATGTATACTTTGCTGCATAAATTAGCCAAATAAGTGGCCTCTTCTGCGGCAGTGTCTCCTGCGCCTACAATGGCTACATCCTGTCCACGGTAAAAGAAGCCGTCGCACACAGCGCAAGCTGATACGCCACTGCCATTAAATTTTGCCTCCGACTCTAAACCCAGCCACTTGGCAGAGGCGCCTGTCGAAATAATAACAGTGTGCGCCTCAATCAACTTCTGATCATCGATGATTATTTTGTGCGGCTGGAAAGAAAAATCAACGGAAGTGGCGATGCCATAGCGCACATCAGTCCCGAAGCGTTCAGCCTGTATCTTAAAGTCCTCCATCATCTGAGGGCCATTAATTCCCTGAGGATAACCGGGATAATTCTCTACATCATTTGTTATAGTCAACTGGCCGCCTGGTTGCAGGCCCTGGTATAAAACAGGCTCAAGACCGGCACGGGAGGCATACACAGCTGCTGTATAGCCAGCAGGCCCTGAACCGATAATAAGGCATTTCACTCTCTCTATTTCCATATTAGTTAGGTGCATTAAATCAGGTTGCAAATATACAAAATTCCTAAGCATTTGCCGCAGTATCATTGCATAAGCCCTCTTAAGTCCTTAAGCGTGCGCAACTCCTGCGGCTGTCTGATGCCGGTTGCGTTGTAGCAGGCAAGACGCAAAATTTTACGTTTTTACATAAGGCCGCTGAATAACAACGTGTGTATCAGAAAAGGATTTTAATAGCCATTTCTTTTATCGAACCTGCTAAAGGTCTTATGCCTGAAGTATACTTATAAATAAAAAACCCCGGCCTTTCCGGTCCGGGGTTTTTTATTTATAAGTATACTTCAGATTAGCCCAAGTATGGCTTCAAAGCTTTGCTGCGGGAAGTATGGCGAAGCCTGCGAATAGCTTTCTCTTTAATCTGGCGCACGCGCTCGCGGGTAAGATTAAATTTTTCGCCTATCTCTTCCAGCGTCAGCGAATGCTCCCCATTCAGTCCAAAGTATAAGGTAATCACATCGGCCTCACGCTTGGTTAAGGTAGAAAGCGCACGCTGCACCTCTTTGCGCAGTGAATCATTCATCAGGCCGGTGTCCGGCGATTCTTCGTCCTCGTTTTCAAGTACATCGAGCAGGCGGTTTTCTTCGCCCTGCACAAAGGGAGCATCCACAGATACGTGGCGTCCTGAAATTTTAAGTGTGTCCACCACCTCGGCGGTAGTCAGCTCCAAAACTTCAGCAATTTCCTCGGGAGAAGGTTCACGCTCAAATTTCTGCTCCAGTTCAGAAAAGGACTTGGATATCTTGTTCAGGGAGCCCACACGGTTTAGCGGCAGTCTCACAATGCGCGACTGTTCTGCCAAAGCCTGCAGGATAGACTGGCGAATCCACCATACAGCGTAAGAGATAAACTTGAAACCTCTTGTTTCGTCGAAGCGCTTGGCAGCTTTAATCAGGCCGAGGTTGCCCTCGTTGATCAAGTCTCCCAGAGACAAACCCTGATTTTGATACTGCTTTGCCACCGAAACCACGAAACGCAGGTTGGCTTTGGTTAATTTCTCAAGCGCAAACTGATCTCCTTCCCTTATCCTTTGAGCTAATGTAACCTCCTCATCAGGCGTAAGCAAATCTACCTTGCCAATCTCCTGTAAATACTTATCGAGCGACTGGCTTTCGCGGTTAGTAATCTGTTTGCTTATCTTGAGTTGTCTCATTAGAATACAATATTATCAAAAAGTAAAAATCTTTATCTATGCTCGGATTGGTAACATTA
>Ga0210040_10010337_pt1 | contig 10716 bp, 6 predicted proteins | sample CryGeyCG12114_NA_FD_185462 | JGI IMG/M metagenome (GOLD analysis project Ga0210040, IMG submission 185462) | Groundwater microbial communities from aquifer - Crystal Geyser CG19_WC_8/21/14_NA (SPAdes) (version 2) | ecosystem: Environmental > Aquatic > Deep subsurface > Groundwater | place: USA...
ACAAGTAACGGTAGTCTCTTACTTGCATCTCATGATGAATAGGATGCTGTTAAAGCTTTGTGCATGTGATTAATTTGAAAAGTTTTAGTGCTAGTTAATTAATTTCAAGTGCTTTTTGGACAAAAATCTTTCTAGTTTTTCAATTATTATTATCAATCTTTTTTATTGCTGTATTTGTTGGGATTTGAAATTCTAGGCTTCAACATAGTTAGTGAAATTAGAGTATATTTTGGTATGCTGATATCGTAACTTGTGAAAATTTTTAACCCCACTCCCGCATCTACTAAACTACAAATTATTTAACAGGTTTTAAGATTTGTTTTTCAGAATGATTTAAAAAACTTGAAACTAGGAACCTTGCCTAAAACTTTTACATTTACTCTCATTGAAATAGGTTCACAAAAACTTTTTCATCCCGATTAAGTTAATAGAGTGGAAAGAGGAATATTTCCAATCTTCAAACAAAAAAACACAGGAAAGAAAAGACTCACGGAAATTGAAGCAGTGTCATTTTTATTAGATAGTTTTGAGCTGAATTGCGGAAAAAGTTGACAAGTAATGTAAATGATGTTATGTAAGCGAAATCGTATTCATGCATCAAATGCTAAGTAAGACGCAGTTTCGTACCCAAAATCTGTTTTAGACAATCTAAAATACAGAAGTCAATGCCTTGTTTTTCTTTGGAATTCGTTTAAAAATTGTGAGCCAACAACGTTCTGACAACAGTCAACAAGATCTGTTGTACCGTGAGATGCTAATTGGCAAAAACTCGTGTAAAATTTGAGTTTAGCTCTGCTTCTAATTATGTACAATTGGTCGACTCAGGGGCTGTTTCTATTTGTCTCACATTTCATTTTAGTTAGTTAGTTAGTTTGATTTGCATAGAAATATATAGCTCTATCGCAGTTATTCTATTTTGTTGGCTTTTTCACAAAAGTTTGTTTGATTGCTAGACTGACAAAATTTGACTACCATGCCTTGTTGGTTCTGAATCTGAGCAGTAGTTAATTAGTTACTTCTTCTAACCAACTTGCTAAGAAAGTGGATGTTGACAAGTAAAAGTTTGCATGGGGCTAAGCATTGTTTTTAAAAGATTCTAAAAGTCTGCCATGTGTAAAGCTTGTCTTATGTGTTCCCAACTTCCGCCATCATCAATAGGTAGATACAAAATACTTTGTAAGTGAGAACCCGAAGCTGAGCTTTGTTTTAGTTTCTAGTAAAGTAAAACAAAGCGAGTGTTAGAATTTGGAGAAAGTTACTTTCTCCGAATATATTATCTCAAACGTATAGATGTGAATTAAAGTATGAAAAAAGACGGGTATTTCCAATAAGGGCTAAATAAAGGTCTTTGAAATGAGCCAGAGATTTTTTCAATTCTGGACAAGTGAATAGGAACAGAAATGTTTTTAAATTCATAAATTATGCTCTAATTTTAGTTTTAAAAATACCACTGTGTTTCAGTTTACAATTTGCACAGGTCTCCCTATGTTTCCAATTTATTTTTATCTTGAAAATTCGCCTCCAGAAATTAAATTTTTTTGTAACATCTTAAACTTGCTCCCAGTATGACGTCAAAAGAAAACAAAATTGGATTAAAAGTTACTTCTAGAAACTAACAAACTAACAAGCCGTGTGTGCATTTGAAATTTGTGACAGGTCTTTTTTAAACTCACTATCTGCGTTTCATAAATATTTAGGTATAGATTCTTCTCCATGAGATTTCCATTTTTAGACTTTTTGCCAACCAACTTTTATGTTTCTAATATTCAAGTACAATCAATCTCTGTATGTATTCATCAGAAACTCATTCAATACAGAAAGTAAGCATATTTTTTAAATTGATGCTGCCATATCCCAATCTTTTGAGACCGTCAAAAGAAACTACAAGCTGTGTAGATGAAATACTACGCTACGCTCTGCCCTTGATTACTTTTGCGAATTTATTTACCTACCTGTAAGTAAAAACTGACAAATGGATACCACTGCATTCATTTATATTTGTTGCTAATGCTATAACTCACTTGATATAATTCAACATTTCGCAATCACTTTGTACACACATGCTGTTTCCTGTGTATAGCATCCAGATTGTTTCCCATTTTGATTCACAATACAAAAATTGGCATGTGTGATAACATATGGTGGGAAAAGTGTGAGTAGTTAGTTACAAAGGAGCATTGAAGCCCTGAGAACATACCAGAAGATAAATCTAGGCATGCTTCTCAACTTGAAGTATAATTTCACTTTCTCTACAATTCACATGGAGAACTCAATTGTTGTTCATTCCCAAAGGAATGGGAGTGAAAAGCTCATTCCTTTCCCACTCATAATGGATGGAAGCAGACAGCCTGACTGAGTACTGGAATAATTGAACGTGTGTATGCCCTCTTACTTACTACCTATTGCTATATACATAGCTTCAATTACATCTTCACTAACTTTTAAAGTGTGAATCTTATCACTTTTTGAGTGGACCAAAGTAGACCACATTTTGATTACTTGATAATAGGGGTATTCACGAGCACCGGGGTAACGGGGTATAAGGGTATTGGGGTAACTTTTTGTAATGTATTTAAATGGAGAAAAGTTACCCTAATACCCTTATACCTCGTTACCCCGGTGCTCGTGAATACCCCTAATGTATTTTTCCCAGGAAACATAGTAAGCAAGTAAGTACAAGATTTCATTTTTTTAGTTTTGCGGAATTCTGTTAACAAAAATGTAACTCATTACTTGCCTTTCAGTGATTATTTTATGCATCTCATTATACCAGCGATAGTTAGTTAGTTAGTTATGGAGCTATAGCTTCAGCTGTAGCACATTGAGTTTTGAAATTCCAAACCTACACACCTGGAGCTACATATGTATGCAATATACTTGAATAGATTCGCAATAATCTCAGCATTTTATTATGTGTCATGTGATGTGAGTATTAAAAAGATGAAAAAATATGATTGCGCAAGACAATCCTTTGATTTGTGCAATTTTTGGACCATAATTTCAGAGGTGGAGAAAAGTTGAAGCGTTTGAGCAGTGAATCAAGCTCGAATCCAGAGAACTTTTGTGCACCACATGACTAATGGTTTGAAATGCAAGATTTATGAGATTCAACGCTACACTTTTTAGATCATAAAAAAAGCATAGGGTCCCCACAATTGCTTGTTCGGCTTTTCTCACATGAATCACTAAAACATTGCCATCGGTGTTTCACTCTGGAGGACATTGCAGACTCTGTTTTCAGCTTTTATACTACGTTATCTTGAGATGTGTGCATGATTATAGAACTTTTGAGATTGTCTAGCCAATTCCGCTCGATTGATTGTCTTATTCGTTTCAAGTTTGTCAGATAGCTATTACTCTATTTTCATTATCTTGTTCCGTTTGGTTTCTGTGTTGAAAGCCATAGGTATTTATATTGTTTGCTGTTACCGCGCATAGAATGCTGGGAATTCACTTGAAATGTAATTCCTTGTCAGTCTTTTCAAGTTGAGCTCCAATCCCTTAGATTCACTGTTTGATGGTTTCCTCAGTGTAATGCGAGACTTTTATTTTCCGTGTTTTATTGTTATTTGAATTCGGTTTGATTTTGATAATATTGGTAAGTTAGTTCCTCTACAATGTAGGTATAATCTTGTGGATGCGAGAAAAATCCTATTGTCAATCTCTTTGATAGATTTAATGCAAGCAAACGTTGCATGAAAAAATATTACAGTTTTCAGTTTGACTACCTTACCTTAGTGATGTATAGTGGGTTTTCCCATGCCTATATTTAATAACTTATGCAAAACATTTTTTACACTTGAGAGAGTAACAATGTTTTTCTGATACTTTGTGGTAAACAAGTTTTGCCTTCCAATAAAATTTTGCTGTTTTTGTGTCTAAACTTTTGTTTTTCTGACTGACTGTCAAAGCATTTGACTAGCAGTGCTCATGCTACATATTTTTTTTGTGTCAAACTTGGTTAGTGATCTTTCCAAATAAAACCAGATAAATATGCATTTAAATTGGAATAATTTGCAAATGTATGTAATTTGGATACGATTTGCCTAGTGGGCTAGCTTTGACTGCTATGAAAACAATCTCAAACTTAAGGACGAGACGAATTTAATCTACACTTTGCTTATTCTTGACCAAGTATTCTTCTTATCTTCAATACAAATCTTATGACACTTGGCCATGGCGAACACACATTTTCCATTATCATCGCACGTATAGCCCCTGCATAAAACTACCTTGAGATAAATGCATGCACTTAAATGAAAGCTTGTGTGAAAGTAAAACGACTTTGGGGTTTGGCTCAAGTGCAAGGATGGACACTTTCATCAAGTGTGTACTATGCAAGCACTCTTCTGTGCCGCCTGCATTTTACCTATATAAAGATACTAACTAACTAACTAACTAAACTAACTACAATGCAGCATGCTCCAGTTCCTTCCTCGCTTTCACAAATGCATGTATCACAGGCCAAGTCGCACACAGGCATTCAGTTGTATAGTCACATGGTTAAAACCTTACTTTCTTGTAGCTTGAGGAAAAATTTATTTTAGTCTTATGCAAATATACTGCCATCCGGTTGTGCACTCTCTTTTTCATAAAGCCCTTGAACTTTTCCTTGAGTGACTTTTTAGTCAAATGTAAGATAAAAGGACACATTTCCAAAAATCAGTAATTACATTGTATGAATAGAGAACTTTTCAAAAATTTAATTTCATGTCTGAATGACTGCATGGGAGCATCTAGTCTGATTCGGATACTCTACACCTGTAAATATTTGCATGAGCTTGTTGTTAGTTAGTCAGTGATATTCAACAATGGACTTCTTAAAGTGAATTCACAAAATAATGAGATACAGCACATCTCACGGATTACTTAAAGATCCCATCAATAAACACTATCATGCTCATGTTTAATGCATAAGTTGAGACGAGATGCTGGTTGAAAGGATGGAAACAATTTATATGAACATTATAGGAGAGTGTAGCATGTTCTTTGCCAAAATCCCCTACGGAAGTCACATTCAGTATAGTGTAAAAAAAATGAATGGCAAAGTATTTTATCTTGGTTGTACCACTGAAAATGTTGTATGCTCCTCTAAAACCTGTTTCTTTTATAGAATACTGAGAGTCAGCAAAAAAAAAACAAATATATTTACACCCTTAGTACACTCATGTTTTATTCAACGAGATTTCATAGATCCTTAGTGGTTGAAACTGACCTAAGTTATGCTCGACGCAGTGAGTGAAATTTTTTTGGAAACGTTCAGCCCGTTTCAACTACCTTAAGGTTTGGGTTGGGTTATTAATCAACCTGGCTTTATTTATTCGGAAAATGCAACTTATGGTTGGATAGCGAGCACTATTGCTTATTTATGCTGCCGGCCAATATTGTTACTACTGCTACAAACCGCGGAAGAAATATATTCGACGTGGTTGGAGTGCTAAAGAGAAGGGCACACTATTAACAAATATTATGAATTTCATCGGCGGCCCGGGAACTATTCATCATTATCTCAATGTAAATCTCAGCATTTAATTCCCAAGCACAGCTGCAGAAAATAAACAAACAACCAGTTTGCGGAAATGGAATCTAAATAAACAAACAAACAAGCGATAACCCTACAAATTAACCCTTACGCTACCATATGCTTGATACGAAGTATTTTTTTCATCACCCTTGGCTCCCAAATACTTCATATGAAGTACAAAATTTTTTGTTCATAAAATACCAAACACTTGATATGAAGTATTTTAATTCATTTCCCATGACTCCCGAATACTTCATATCAAGTAGTAAACAAATAATCCCATGAAGACAAAATACTTTATATGAAGTATTTTTAAAATCTGCTAATTTTCATTTAGTTTTTTGTTTCGATTGATCCAAAATCAATTAAAAGTAGTGGAAAAATTTTGAAAATTTTTTTTTGGGAGTTGCGGTACATAGAAAGGCACAACACAGTGGTGATAGTGGGCTAAAAATTTCTATCAGTATGCGGTTCCAATGGGACTAAAAAATTTCAAAGTTTTTGGTCTCCAAGGGCATTATTTTTTCAACGATAAAGGTAGCCTAAGGGTAATAATGTGAATTCATATTCATGGTCGGCTGCCTATCGCGACGTCGTTCTCTTTAGGTCGTCTTACTCTATGTCGCCGTTTTTAGGTCGCCGAATCTTTAGGTCGCCGACTCTCTAGGTCGCGGTTCTTTACGTCGCCCAGAAGGAAATGAGAATGCTGGAGTAAAGTAAACAAACAGACAAAAAATGATTACAAATAAATGTCTATGCTTTAATTACAATTACGAATTTTTAAAAAATCATAAAAATTATCATGCACAAAAATAAAATGACTTCGCTCTTTGTAAAGTTTGGTGACCCTAAAAGACCCATTTGTCATAGAACTAGAAAGAACGAATACAAAATATTTAAATGAGTGATAATACAACTTTATAATTATAGTTCTTTCTAGTTCCATGACAAATGGGTCTTTTAAGGGTCACCAAACTTTACAAAGAGCAAAGTCATTAAATTTTTGTGCATGATAATTTTTATGATTTTTTAAAAATTCGTAATTGTAATTAAAGCATAGACATTTATTTGTAATCATTTTTTATCTGTTTGTTTACTTTACTCCAGCATGCTCATTTCCTTCTGGGCGACGTAAAGAACCACGACCTAGAGAGTCGGCGACCTAAAGATTCGGCGACCTAAAAACGGCGACATAGAGTAAGACGACCTAAAGAGAACGACGTCGCGATACGCAACGTTCATGGTCAGTTTATGCGTCGTTCATCACAAAATCAACGCATGGGGAGAATTGTGTTTTGATTACTTTTGGTAACAAAATCTCTGGGTCATGCCCTGCACACTAAAAGCTTTCCAAAACTAACTAACTAACTAAGGGAGGCCAATTCATAATTTTTTGACGTTCTAATGCAATGAAATAATTGAGTCGAGCCACGAGACGGCGAATGAATGGGAAATCAATGCATTGTTTCAAAAGTATCGGAAGATCACGTACGTTCCTCATTTTTCATAAAGATCGGAGAGCTATAATTTCTGTATTCCAAGCAGAATCTCAGTTATGGTTTTTATGGACAGCTTTACTTTTGTAACTAACTAACTAACTACCTTCACATGCATTATCATGGCTTTAAAATACCCTTTCGGCACTCAATTCTTCCTCTGGCATATAAATTGTAATAGTGCAGCTGCAGCAATTGTTACAGATCCCACAATTATTAATGTGGTGTCTACATTTTCCTGCCAAACGATAGTTTATTATTGCTCAAGTCAGAGAAACTAACTAAATGTGACAACTTAAGAGTCCTTATATACTTTAGTTTGGCAATCGAACTTTTCTAACGGACGTAACAGAACGAGGAATCTTTGGTGTATTCGGCGATTCTGGAATAGTATTACGGTTGGGATTTACTAATACACTTTGACTTTCCACTATTTCTGCAGTGTCAACAGCCTTGAAATCATCAGATGCATATATTCTAAAATATTGTTCTAAGCGCTCTATTGTTTTACGCCTTCGTTGAAATCTTTGCTCCTCCAGTTGTAGCAATCTTTTATATTTTCGGCATTCTGCTTCAACTTTGCGCAGTTGTCTTGTATTTTGCACGGGACATTCATCAGCAGAACCTTTTCTGTCTCTCAAATTGTTCAGATATTCTTCGTCTTCAGATGATGAGGCAAGGCCTTCCAAGTCTTAATTGAAATCACTTTTTAATTAGTAGTTTGCTAACTAACTAAGATATACGAGTGTTAAAAGAATTTTAATCATACCTCTCATTCGAGTAATATTACGCTCTCTGAAATGATACAAATAGAGCTGAATCTTATTGGGCTCTGCTACTGGTGGTGAAGGGGGTCTGCAAAAAAGAAAGTTTGACTCAACTTACTCATCAACTATTTGTTAATGAAGTATAGTAATCATATTTTATTTGGTAAGAATGGAGCTTTTAGTTGACGCAACTGTGGTGGACAAACTTTGGTAACTTGGCTGCTCACGAAGAAAACTTTTCAAGTAAATAGTTTGCGAAGGTCAATTATAAAAGATTCATGTTTCTCAAAACTAACTAAAGGGAGACGACAAGTGCTCCCCACAGTTGTTTATATACAGAAGAGAGAAACCGATCAGTTAATATTAAAAAGTTTGGTAAGCTGCCAGCTTGGCTCCGTTTGATTTATAGGGTAGGTTAGTTACGTGACTACGTCTCTTTTGGTTGAGGAAGAATGGCAGAATAAGAGCCCAATGATTTCCATGATTTGGGGCAAGAACAGACAGATGAGAACGGATCCAAATAGAATGATCTCCAACATACGGGACTCAGCTTTCACAGTCTGCACGTACAAGCCCCTATGGGGCAAGTACAATGAGGCGCTCCGATGCATCTCATCCCGTTGAAGTTCATTCTGCCAAATATTTGCCCACGAGCCCTGTTCACAGTATGATTCGTTGTCCGGATCAAAGTAGGTCCATTTGTCATTGTAGTGAGGGAATAACGGTGAGACTTCCGAGTCATGGGATTCATCTTCAGCATCATTTTGAACGCGCACCATATTGGCGAAGAAAAAAATCCTTTTTAAGAGGCCACGTTCGTGACTTGGGCAGATAAATGGGCTCAATCATGTATAGTAGACTCGATGGTTTCGATGGTAGGTTGAGTTTCAATTCTTGCCACAAAATTCTTGTTCTACATGAAGGCAGTCACGACAACGAATATTGATGTGAGCGATTTCATTATTGCAATTGAGGATATTATCATTCAAGTGAAATCTCGCACAGGAGACAAAATATTACTTGTTTTCTGGGCTACGTGGGTGCATTATTTCCATTTTATTTATTTTATCGTGTCTGAGAGCCGTTAAATTCTACTTTACCTTTAAAAACATTGGTAAAAGTGGCAATTCTGGATCAAACTAGTGTACAGCGTGCGGGCTTATTGATAATACATTGACATGAATGTATATTTTATGCGTTCTTTTTCAGCAATATGGACGGTCGATTGCAATTCTTATTTTTTTTCTACTTTCGAGGTTTACTTTTGGGAATACTATGAACAGCATAGCTTTGAAACGCATGAGAAATGTCACATTTTATGTTGCAGAACAATGCTCTGATATGATCCCATTAAATTTTTAAGACAAAGTCTGAGTGCGTATTAGATAACACTGCCACTGCCCATAAAATTTAAGGTAGAATAAAAAATAATACATCAACATAGTATTTCTTGTACCATCTCAAAAGGTATGCAAAACACATATCATTATTTGATAGGTGATGTTATCTAACATTCTTTGAACCCACACACCCCTTTTTTGATCAAAAGACTCGATTTCTTTCTATTTTTTTAAATTCTAAAAATTTATTCATACTATATGCTCGGCATCAATGCAATATAGCAATGCAATATTGCTAAATTGTCAGAATTTTTTTTCTGACGCGCTTGCAAAGCTATGAACTGAAAATTTTTTGAAAATTGTTAATATTCTTGAACTTGTCATTCTCAAGCATTCTTCAAGATGATCATATATAGCCTTTTAGCTGGATGTGTTCTCCCGTGCATCTATTTTCTGGAGAATCTCATCATACAGCTCGTTGTGCCGACTCGGTTTCATTCGAATGCATTCTTCACTTTTACCATGCAACTCTGCCTTGTACCTACATATAGGGAGGAAAAAGCATAGTTCATAATAAACATGTGTTGGAACTGAAAAGGAAAACCTTAAGCAATGTAACTTATAGACGCACGAATAGATCCACTTATTAAACCTTTTGCGCTCACTCAGTTTTTCAATCTTTTTCATTTGACACATTCATGCATACTAACTAACTGAAGAAAGTTAAAATGACTCTATTTTCGGACGGAATGGTCTGCGGCCTAAAATTAGGTTCGCCGGAAAAAAAAATACATTTTTCTCCAAATAAATTGCGTTGCGTTGTTGTCTCTTACCGTTGGGAGATTCAAAATTTTTGACAAACCAAAGTGTGTCACTATTCATAACTTGCTACAGCATACTGATTACAATCCTTTAACTTACATTTATATTAGCACGGTGCACCAAAGAAGCAACTAATAATATAACCTTTTTTATTCTGAATTCACTCACAGCATGCAAAATCTTGTAACTCTTTGTTTCAAGGGCTCAGAGACGTCATAGCGTGAGGCTAACGCAGCAAGAGATAATGCATTTGGTAGACTAAGCCTGTGTGATGAGCTCAGTAGGTGAAAACATTCATCTTTGAGGGAATCCACTTGGAACTTTGATGCGAGCTCCAGTAGCTCACAAAGATACTTTTTCTCATCTTCCTCTCCCTCCTGTGAAAACAGTCACACTCTAACGGTTCGTAAATTGATTTCGTTGTTTGGGAAATCCTTCACGAAATCATTGTTCCTTGTACTCCCGGCCAAAATTAAAGTACCAGAGCGTACACAATAAAATCAATTATTAAGCTTACTATGGATGAGTTTTGTTCCCATTTAGACGTGATGGGTTTTTTTAGTTTCCCTTAGGGAATGGCACGTGTCAGGTTGAAACGTTTCAAAACGGTTCGTTTCGTTTCGTGTCAGGTTCGTGTCAGTTAATTTTTTGAAACGTGTCAAAGGGTGACACGAAACGTTTGAACCGTGTCAATTGGTGACACGAAACGATTGACACGTGTCAAACCTTGACACGACACGAAAAATTCGTGTCGACACGCGTGTCAA
>Ga0210040_10010338_pt1 | contig 10714 bp, 9 predicted proteins | sample CryGeyCG12114_NA_FD_185462 | JGI IMG/M metagenome (GOLD analysis project Ga0210040, IMG submission 185462) | Groundwater microbial communities from aquifer - Crystal Geyser CG19_WC_8/21/14_NA (SPAdes) (version 2) | ecosystem: Environmental > Aquatic > Deep subsurface > Groundwater | place: USA...
GCCGAGCTGGAGCACCGCCCGGCACATGGCGCGGCGGGCCGGGTCGTGCTCGACGTCGGCGAGGAAGTACTGGTCCATCTTGAGGACGTCGACGGGCATGCCGACCAGGTAGGCCAGCGAGGACCACCCGGTGCCGAAGTCGTCCACGGCGATGCGGACGCCGAGCCCGCGCAGCGCGGCGAGGTCCTCGATGACGTGCGCGTCGTCGAGCAGCACCGACTCGGTGATCTCGACGAGCAGCCGGGAGGGGTGCAGGCCGCTGTCGGCGAGCGCGGCGAGCACGTCGGGGACCAGCTCACCGCTGCGCACCTGGCGCGCGGCGACGTTGACCGCGACGTTGAGCGGCTCGCTGCCGGTGGCGCCGTCGTCCAGCGCGGCGACGGTGCGGCAGGCCTCGCGCAGCACCCAGCGGCCGACGTCGGTGATGAGCGCGGTCTCCTCGGCCAGCGGCACGAACTCGACGGGGGAGACCTCGCCGAACACGGGGTGCCGCCAGCGCAGCAGCGCCTCGACGGTGACGGTGCGGTGCAGGACGGCGTCCACCACGGGCTGGAAGACCAGCCGCAGCTCGCCGCGCTCCAGGGCGCCGTCGAGGTCGGCGCGCAGCGCGCTGCGGCGGTCCTGCTCGGTGCGCAGGGCGTCGTCGTACCGGTGGACGGTGCCGTCACCGGCGCGGCGGGCGCTGCGCAGGGCGAGGTCGGCGCGGCGCAGGGCCTCGCCGGGGTCGACGTCGGAGGACAGCCGGCTGACGCCGGCCGCCGCGGTGAGGGGCAGGGTGCCGGTGGGGGTGGCCAGCGGGCCGACGGTGGCGATCAGGCGCTCGGCGACCGCCTCGGCGTCGGCGATGCTCCCCTGCACGAGGACGACGAAGTCGCCGTCGGAGCTGCGGGCCAGCCAGTCCTCGCCGCGCAGGGCGCGGGAGATCCGGGAGGAGAGCGCGCGCAGCACGGTCGCCTCCTCGCCGGGGGAGAGGACCTCGCTGCAGGTGATGCCGATGACGGCCATGGCGTAGGTGCGGTTGCGCGGTCCGCGCTGCACCGCGCCGAGGCGCCGCATCAGGGCCGTGCGGTTGGGCAGGCCGGTGACCGCGTCGGTGAGGGAGAGCTCGAGGGGCTCGGAGTCGGCGCCGGGGGCAGGGGCGCTCGGGCTCACGTCGCGGCAGTGCAGGACGAGCGCACCGATCTCGGGATCGGCGCGCAGGTCGCGCACGGAGGCCTGCACCAGCCGCCAGCCGCCGTCGGCCTGGCGGACGCGTGCGGTACGGACGGCGGACTGGCCGTCGCCGTCCAGGGCGCCGAACAGGCCGGCGCGGTCGTCGGGGTGGACGGTGTCGGCGACGTGCACGCCGACGAGGTCGGAGACGCCGAGGCCGAGCAGCGAGCCTGCGGCCTCGGAGGCGAAGGTGATGCGGAGGGAGTCGTCGAGGATCACGACGGGGTCGACGCTGCTGCGCACGAGGGTGCGCAGCGAGTCCTGGCTGCGCCGCAGGGCGCCGGAGAGCCGGTGCTGGCGCTGCCACAGGAAGACCTGGAGGGTCAGCAGGGCGATCAGCCCCCCGGTGGCGACGACGACGCCGGCCGGGGCGTGCAGCGCGAGCAGTGCGGACACCGCCGCGGTGACGGCGAGGCCGGCCGCGGGCACCCCGAGCACCCCGGTGCGCCCGATGCGGGGCGCGGCCGGGGCGGCGACCGGGGTCTGCCCCGGGCCGGACGTGGTGCTCACGCCCTAGTCCTCGGGCGCCGGACCGCCCGGCTGCAGGGCACCCGGTGGCCCGCTCACCCCTTGGGGTCACCGCCCTGGCGGGCCGGCGCCCGGGAGCCGCGGCCTAGGGTGGCGCGCCGTGGACACTCCGCCAGTGCCGGTCATCCGCCCGGCCACGCCGGACGACGCGGCCGCGATCGCCGCGATCTACGCCCACTACGTGGAGCACACCGTGGCCACGTTCGACCTGACGGCGCCGGACGCCGCCTGGTGGACGGCGAAGCTCGCGGACCTGACGGCTGCCGGCTGGCCGTTCCTGGTGGCCGAGGACGCGGACGAGCTCGCCGGGTTCGCGTACGTGGCGCCGTGGCGGGTGAAGCCGGCCTACCAGCAGACCGTCGAGGACACCATCTACCTGGCGCCCGGACGGACGGGCCGGGGGATCGGCCGGGCGCTGATGAGCGCGTTGCTCGACCGCGCGCGGGCGGCGGGGGCGCGCCAGGTGATCGCGGTGGTCGCCGACGGCGGCGATCCGTCGTCGGTCCGGCTGCACGGTGCCTTCGGCTTCGTGGCGGTCGGGCGGCTGCGGGCGGTCGGCTTCAAGCACGGTCGCCGGCTGGACACCCTGCTGCTGCAGGCGGACCTGACCGAGGGCTGATCCGCGGATCTTGCGGGTTCCTTGCGGAACTCTCGGGCCGCACGTGCGGATGGAGCTCCAGTGTCGAGGGCGACACAGGAGTGGAACCGCCGCTCCGTCAGGCCCGGGGGGATCCGAGCATGAGCACCACCACCAGCACCGCCGGCCGGCCCAGCGCCGTCAAGGTGGTCGGTTCGATCGTCGTGGTCGGCGCGGCTGCGGCCGTCGCCGGTCTGGGCACCTTCGGTGGCTTCACCTCCAGCACGTCGGCGGTCGACGCCGGCGTGGACACCGGGGTGCTGTCCATCGACGTCTCGGCCGCGGGCACCACCGCGCCGGTGCCGGTCACGACCGCCAGCATGCTGCCCGGCGACGTCGGCTACTTCCCGATGGACCTGCGCAACGGCGGCGACGTCGACCTGTCCTCGGTGACGCTGGGCTCCTCGGCGGCCGTCTCGAGCCGGCTGGACACCGACCCGGTGCACGGCCTGCAGCTGGCCATCGACACCTGCGAGGTGGCCTGGGTGCGCTCCGGCGCCGCCTGGACCTGCGCTCCCGGGGCCGACCAGCTCTACGCGGGGCCGGTCGTCACCAGCACGGAGCTGGTCGGCGCCCACAGCCTGGCGGCCGGGAAGACCGACCACCTGCTGGCCACCCTCTCCTTCCCGACCACGGGCGGCGACGCGATGCAGGACCTGAGCAGCTCGCTCGAGCTGGTCTTCACCGCCGCGCAGCGCGACGGCGAGGCCCGCTGACCGCGGGGGAGCGCCGGTCGGCTGACCGGCGCTCCCCGGTGGATCCGGCAGTCACCGTTCCCATGGGGGCGACCACGGGGTGCCCCCATGGGAACGGTGACGAGTCTGGGGCGGTGCGCACCTCACGTCACACCCGTCCCAGCAGTGCGGCGCCGGCCTCGCGGACGGCATAGCTTCGCCCCTTGCGACGACGGAGGGGGAGGCCCATGGAGAACTACCTGCGGCACCAGCCGGCGGAAGGCGCGCGCCGCTACCTCAGCATCGGTTTCTGGCTGATGGCCGCCGGGGCCGCTGCCGCTCTCGGCCTCGACCTAGACGGCGACGTCCTGGGCTGAGCGACCGGCCCGGCGTTCGACCACCGCTCGGGAGGCCGCCGCTGCGCGAACTCCTACTCGCGGACGATCCACACCTCGGCGAGACCCTTGGGCGTGCCGTGCAGCTGCGGGGGCTGAACGGGCTCGTACACGCCGATCCACTGCGGGCCGTCGTAGACGAGCAGGGAGGACGCGACCTGCTCTGCCGGCACGTCGTCGATGTGTCCATGGCGGGGCCCGCCCCAGTGGAAGATCAACGGCACGCGACAACGGTAGCGGAGTCGTTTACGGCGTAAGCCCGCGGACCCGGCGTGCGGTGCGCCGAGCACGAGTGATCCGTCGCAGGTGCCGCCTGCTGGTCAGGTGGATCTGGGTGCTCACCATGGCGTCCACGGGGAGGTACCGGCCGTTGGTGAGCAGGCCGGCGCAGCTGCCGCCGGAGAGCGGCGCCGAGCTCAGCAGGCCGGTCCGGCGGCTGAGGACGTAGCCGGTGGCCGGCCGGCCGTCATGCAGCCGGACGGTGGGCCAGGTGGCGTCCTGTCCGACCTCGTCGACCACTTCTGCCTCCCCGAGAACGGGAGGCGCGGATCGCGCCCACGACGGCGTCTTCGCAGCTACGGTCCCTCTGCTCCGCGCCGGCCGACGGGGGTACGCGCGCGCCGACCAGAGGGATGGGCATGAGACGACGCATGGGCATGGTGGGCGCGATGGCGCTCGGTCTGGGACTGCTGACCGGAGGGCCGGCGCACGCCGCTACCCCGGGGACGATCAACGTGCCGGACGACTTCGTCCCGGCGTTGTCGGACACCCGGGCCACGGGCCACTACGAGGTCGCAGGCACCGGCCTGCACATCTGGACCGAGGGGTCCACCAGCACCGACAAGGTCGCCGAGTACGTCGCCACCAGTACGCCGCTGGCCGAGGTCGGCGAGCCGACCCTGGACTACACGAACACCGCCGGTGGGGTGCCCGGCTTCCAGCTGGTCGTCGACTTCGACGGTGAGGACGGCCCGGACGGCATCCTGATCGGCGAGCCCGGCGTGTACGGCAACGACTGGTGGCTCAACGACGCGGCGGCCCCGTTCGTGAAGGACGGCGCCCCCAGCCACACCGGCGGGTCGGGCAGTGCCAACCACGGCACGCTCGACCAGTGGCGGGCGGCCTTCCCGGAGGCGAACGTCGTCGCTTTCGGGTTCTCCCTCGGCTCCGGCGTCAAGGGCGACGGCGTGCTGAACGCCATCCACTTCGCCGGCACCCGCTACACGTTCACGCAGGACGTCGTCCTCACCGGCAAGGACGACTGCAAGGGCGGTGGCTGGAAGACCAGCACGAAGCCCGAGTTCCGCAACCAGGGCGACTGCGTGAGCTCTTTCGCATCGGCCAAGAAGTAGGCAGCGCGGCGGAGCCTCGGGGGCGGCGGCCGGTCCCCGCCCCCGAGGCCCTGCCGGCCCTTGTGGTCCTCGGGGCGGGCTGATGCGGTCCGGCAGGTGTACGTCGGCGACAGTCGGTCGAGTGCACGGCGGCCTGTCGCCGGTGCTGGCGTGGACCCGATCGGGCGACAGCGAGTCTGCTGCGTTCCGATTGGGTAGTTGCCCCGGTGTGTCTCCCCGTCGAAGGATCGACCTCGGACCGACCGGGGAGACGTGCAGCGTCTGCGGCATCGGCGTCCTGGTGAGGAAGCGGTCCGAGGCGGTGCGCCAAGGCCTGGCCCGGTTGAATCCGGCATGGAGCACCCACGCTCGGGTCTACGAGGTCTGTCAGCACTGCGGCTCGCGGACCCGTTCCCGTCCTTCGGCGGACTGATCGACCCTGCGCAGACCGGAATTCGGCGCGCCGCCCACCTCGACGCGCCAGACCGGTAGCGCGGTGGCAGAGTTCTCGGCGTGAAGACCTGGCTCGACAGCTGGCCGGTGTACCGGCAGCTCACCGGCGCGGACCCGTTCGGGCGTGGCAAGGCCGCGCGCAGCAAGGCGACCGACGCGACGGTGTCGCGCACGGCCACGGCCGACAGGGTCGTGAAGAGCGTCTGCCCGTTCTGCGCGGTCGGCTGCGCGCAGAACGTGTACGTGAAGGACGAGAAGATCGTCCAGATCGAGGGCGACCCGAACTCGCCGATCAACCGCGGGCGGCTGTGCCCCAAGGGCAGCGCGAGCAAGCAGCTGGTCACCAGCCCGACCCGGGTCACCACGGTCAAGTACCGCCGTCCCTACGGGACGGAGTGGGAGGACCTCGACCTCGACACGGCGATGGAGATGATCGCCGACCGCGTCCTCGAGGCCCGCCGCAAGGGCTGGCAGGAGGAGGACGGCGGCAGGCGCGTCAACCGCACCATGGGCATCGCCAGCCTGGGCGGGGCGACGCTGGACAACGAAGAGAACTACCTGATGAAGAAGCTGTACAGCGCCATGGGCGCCGTGCAGATCGAGAACCAGGCCCGCATATAGCACTCCTCCACGGTGCCCGGTCTGGGTGCCTCGTTCGGCCGTGGTGGCGCAACCAACTTCCTCGAGGACCTCTCGAACTCCGACTGCATCGTCATCGAGGGCTCCAACATGGCCGAGTGCCATCCGGTGGGGTTCCAGTGGGTGACCGAGGCGAAGGCGCGCGGCGCCAAGGTCATCCACATCGACCCGCGGTTCACCCGCACCAGCGCGATCGCCGACCTGCACGTGCCGCTGCGCATGGGCACCGACATCGCGTTCCTCGGCGGCCTGATCAAGTACGTGCTGGACAACGACCTGTACTTCAAGGAGTACGTCGTCGCCTACACGAACGCCTCGGCCCTGGTGGGTGAGGAGTTCGCCGACACCGAGGACCTCGAGGGCCTGTTCTCCGGCTTCGACGCCGAGAACCGCATGTACGACGACAGCAGCTGGCAGTACGAGCCCGAGGAGCCGAACCACTCGGGCGCCGAGCAGCCCGCCGAGGCCGCCGAGCAGGAGCGCACCGACGACCACCCGGACGTCAAGAGCACCGACCGGGCGCAGGCCGCCGGCAGCGGTGGCCCGACCATCCCGGCGAAGCCCAAGCGCGACGAGACGCTGGAGCACCCGCGTTCGGTCTTCCAGATCCTCAAGCGGCACTACTCCCGCTACACGCCGGAGATGGTCTCCGAGGTCTGCGGCATCGAGCCCGAGGTGTTCCTGCAGGTCGCCAAGTGGGTCACCGAGAACAGCAACCGCGACCGGACGACGGCGTGGGTGTACTCGGTGGGCTGGACGCAGCACAGCGTGGGCGCGCAGTACATCCGCACCTGCTCGATCCTGCAGACGCTGCTGGGCAACATCGGCCGCCCCGGCGGCGGCATCCTGGCGCTGCGCGGGCACGCCAGCATCCAGGGCTCCACCGACATCCCGACGCTGTACAACCTGCTGCCCGGCTACCTGCCGATGCCGCACTCCATGCAGCACGGGACGCTGGACGAGTACGTCGCCGACGCCGCCGGCAAGGCCGGCTTCTGGGGCAACAAGCGCTCGTACATGACCAGCCTGCTCAAGGCCTGGTGGGGGGACGCGGCGACGGCGGAGAACGACTTCGCCTTCGACTACCTGCCCAAGATCAACGGCGACCACAGCTCGTACCGGACGATCGCCGACATGATCGAGGGGAAGGTGTCCGGCTACTTCCTGGTCGGCGAGAACCCCACGGTCGGGCACCCCAACGGGCGGATGAACCGGTTCGGCCTGGCCAACCTCGACTGGATGGTCGTCCGCGACCTGCAGATGATCGAGTCGGCCACCTTCTGGAAGGAAGGGCCCGAGCACGAGACGGGCGAGCTGGCCCCGGAGACCATCGGCACCGAGGTCTTCTTCATGCCGGCGGCGACGCACGTGGAGAAGGAAGGCACGTTCACCCAGACCCAGCGGGTGCTGCAGTGGCGGCACAAGGCGGTCGAGCCGCCGAACGACGCCCGCAGCGACCTGTGGTTCTTCTACCACCTCGGTCGGATGCTGCGGGAGCGGCTGGCGGACTCCACGGACCCGAAGGACCGCCCGCTGCTGGACCTCACCTGGGACTACCCGGTGCTCGGGGAGACGCAGGACCCCGACGCCGAGGCCGTGCTGCGGGAGATCAACGGCGTCGGCCCGGACGGCCGCGCGCTGAACTCCTACATGCAGATGAAGGACGACGGCTCGACCAGCGGCGGCTGCTGGATCTACACCGGCGTCTACGCCGACGAGGTCAACCAGGCCGCGCGCCGGGTGCCCGCCAAGGAGATGGGCCTGGCCGGCTCCGAGTGGGGCTGGGCGTGGCCGCTGAACCGCCGGATGCTCTACAACCGCGCCTCGGCCGACCCCGAGGGCAAGCCGTGGAGCGAGCGCAAGAAGTACGTGTGGTGGGACGAGGACGCCGGCGAGTGGACCGGTTCCGACGTGCCGGACTTCGAGAAGAACAAGCGCCCGGACTACGTGCCGCCGGACGGCGCCAAGGCGCAGGACGCGCTGGCCGGTACCGACCCGTTCGTCATGCAGGGCGACGGCAAGGCCTGGCTGTTCGCGCCGGCCGGTGTGGTCGACGGCCCGCTGCCGACGCACTACGAGCCGGTGGAGTCCGTCGTCGAGAACGCCCTGTACCCGATCCAGGCGAACCCGACGGTGGAGCGCATCCCCGGCCCGTGGAACCGGGAGAACCCCTCGCGCAGCGAGGTCTTCCCGTTCCAGGTGACCACCTACCGGCTGACCGAGCACCACACCGCCGGGGGGATGAGCCGCACGCTGCCCTACCTCTCGGAGCTCCAGCCGGAGTTCTTCGTCGAGGTGAGCCCGGAGCTGGCCCGGCTGCGGGGGCTGAGCAACGGCGGGTACGCCACGCTGGTCAGCGCCCGGACGGCGATCGAGGCGAAGGTCCTGGTCACCGAGCGGGTGCGCCCGATCCGGCTGCGCGGCGGGCAGGTCGTGCACCAGATCGGCATGCCGTACCACTGGTCCTACGCGGGCCTCTCCACCGGCGACTCGGCCAACGACCTGCTGGGCATCGCCCTGGACCCGAACACGCACATCCAGGAGGACAAGGTCAGCACCGCGGACATCGTCCCGGGACGGCGTCCGCGGGGGCCGGAGCTGCTCGAGTTCGTCGAGTCCTACCGGCGCCGGGCCGGGGTGGAGTCGGGCAAGGTCGGGGTCAACGGCCGCGACCCGGTCGAGGCCGACGCCGGTGAGGGATCGGACCTCTGATGGGCACCAACGCAGCGAAGGGCGCGGCATGACCTCGATCAGCTCCGCGAGCGCGGCCTTCACCGGCCGCGACCCGGGCAACCGGCTCTACGGCCCGGTGCCCGACGTCACCGAGCAGTCCGGCTACGTCGAGGAGCACCCGGCGCGCGTCGGGTTCTTCACCGACACGTCGGTGTGCATCGGCTGCAAGGCCTGCGAGGTGGCCTGCAAGGAGTGGAACACGCTCCCCATGGACGACTCGCACGGTGTGCGGGACGCCCTCGGTGATCTCTCCGGGATGTCCTACGACAACACCGGCCAGCTCGGCGCCAACTCCTGGCGGCACGTGGCGTTCATCGAGCAGAGCCGCGCGGTCGACCTGCCGATGCCGACCTTCGGCCGCCCGGGCGACGACCGGCACGGCTCCGGTCCGTCGATCGGCGGCTCGGGCGATCTGGACAGCACCGCCAAGGCGCAGGCCAGCGTGCTGAACGCCGAGGCGCTGAGCGAGTTCGACCCGCAGACCGGCCAGAGCGGCGCGGACAAGCAGGTGCGGTGGCTCATGAGCTCCGACGTCTGCAAGCACTGCACGCACGCCGGCTGCCTGGACGTCTGCCCGACCGGGGCGCTGTTCCGCACCGAGTTCGGCACCGTGGTGGTGCAGCAGGACATCTGCAACGGCTGCGGCTACTGCGTGGCGGCCTGCCCGTACGGCGTCATCGACCAGCGCAAGGACGACGGCCGGGTCTTCAAGTGCACGATGTGCTACGACCGGCTGACCGACGGGCTGATGCCGGCGTGCGCGACGGCCTGCCCCACGCAGTCGATCCAGTTCGGCGACCTCGACGAGCTGCAGGCCCGCGCCGATGCGCGCCTGGAGACGCTCAAGGAGCAGGGCGTGGAGACGGCGCGGCTGTACGGCCGCGACGAGGGCGACGGCGTCGGCGGAGTCGGGGCGTTCTTCCTGCTGCTCGACGAGCCGGAGGTCTACGGGCTGCCGCCGGACCCGATCGTGACCACGCGCGACCTGCCCGCGATGTGGAAGGCGGCCGGGGCGGCCGCCGCGATGATGGTCGGTGTCGCCGTCTCGGCGATCCTCGGCTCCCGGCGCTCATGACCGGCGGGATCACCAGCCCGGGCGCCGGCTGGCGCCAGGCCGACCGGGGGCCGGCGACGCAGCAGACGACCAAGAAGCGCCGCAAGCGCGGCGGAGGTCGGGGTCGCGGCGAGGTCGCGATGGTCGACGACGTCGAGTTCACCTCGTACTACGGCCGGCAGATCGTCAAGACGCCGGTGTGGAAGTCGCCCGACGTGCCGCTCTACCTGTTCCTGGGTGGCGCGGCCGGTTCGTCGGCGATCCTCGGCGCACTCGCCGACGTGACCGATCGGCCGGCGCTGACCCGCGTGGCCCGGTACACCGCCGGTGGCGGGTCGATCCTGTCGGTGGTCTTCCTGATCCACGACCTGGGCCGTCCCGAGCGGTTCCTGCACATGCTGCGGGTGGTCAAGGTGACCTCGCCGCTGTCGGTGGGCTCCTACATCCTGGCGCCGTTCAGCGCGGCTGCCGGGGCGACGGCGGCGGTGGAGCTGCTGGGCTGGTTCCCGCGGCTCAAGCGCTTCGGCGGGGTGGTGGCCGCGATCTTCGGTGGGCCGTTGGCCACCTACACCGGGGTGCTGCTGGCCAACACCGCGGTGCCGTCGTGGCACGAGTTCCACACCAAGCTGCCGTTCGTGTTCGGTGGCTCGGCGATGGCGGCCGGGGGTGGCATCTGCATGGCGTTCACGCCGGTGGGGGAGGCCGAGCCGGCGCGCAAGATGGCGATCATGGGCGCCGGCATCGAACTGGCTGCGATCCGGGGGATCGAGGGCAGCGACCGCATCGAGGCCGAGCCGTTCCACGAGGGGCGGCCGGGCACGTTCATGCGGGCGGCTCGGGCGTGCACCGCCACGGGGCTCGGGCTGGCCGTCGTGGCCGGGCGCCGGCGGTGGGGAGCGGTTGCGTCAGGAGCGCTCTTGGCGGCCGGTTCGCTGCTCACCCGGTTCGGCGTCTTCGGGGCCGGCATCGCCAGCACCAAGGACCCGAAGTACATCGTCGTCCCGCAGCGCGAGCGGATGGCCGCACGCGCCGCCGGGGCTCCGGCCGAGGAGCACGAG
>Ga0210040_10010339_pt1 | contig 10714 bp, 2 predicted proteins | sample CryGeyCG12114_NA_FD_185462 | JGI IMG/M metagenome (GOLD analysis project Ga0210040, IMG submission 185462) | Groundwater microbial communities from aquifer - Crystal Geyser CG19_WC_8/21/14_NA (SPAdes) (version 2) | ecosystem: Environmental > Aquatic > Deep subsurface > Groundwater | place: USA...
TAAATGTGATGTGGAAATCTTATGTACTTAACCTTCTAAGAAAATGTAACTTTTCCTTTGGATTACGTTTTACTCGTTTATTCAGCTCTGCACGGTCACACGTTCAAACTATCCGTGTTTAAAAACATCTCTTGATTTGAAAACTACGAAAGTATAACAAGAAATTACATCGTGAAAACCAATATGTGGGACCAACATCTAATCAGTCAGTCAGTCAGTGTATCAAAAATGCACATTTCATAATAACCTGTAGTAGGTTTTAAACTTTATAAGCCAAGCCATGTTCTTTTGTCTTTCATAGCGCTACCACACGGCTTCATAGAAAATTGAATTAGAGTAACTGGAAACCATGCGCATCACATCTATTATCCAAAAAATTTGCACTTTTCAACTACTCATTTAAATTAAGTAATAGTCTGGTTTTTCCATGTAACATTCATAACTAACTGAAATGCTATATATAAAACTCCTTCCATATTTCGAAATGAACTGACTACCAATTCAATAATTCAAAAACAGTGCGAGTCCACGTTTTTAATTATTTAGAGCTAAAAACAGCTAAATAATTACCGTTCAATCTCTAAACAAACTTACATAAAGTCTCACATTCCCCAAACATTAGTATATAACTGCTGCATCTGCCTTATACATAAAGCTCACTAACTTCCCATGCCTTTTACACACACACAAGCTAGCCAATGTTACCCATACATACGCACAAAAACGAATTTCTTCATTACTATGGTATGCATTTTTCATTCACATGCACTTGCATCACATTTGATAATTTCCCAATACACGTGCAATTTTTCTCAGCCCGTGCATACCATGCAAAACAACAGATCCACAGGATGAAAACACATTGGAAACCTATGTTTGCAAATCTCTCTACGTGTGTGTTCTGTGCACCAGTGGACTAACAACGCTTCCACGCATTGCCAATGCTTTCCCAGCTTTCTCCACCGTATATAGCAACCCGCAACGGACTAGTGGAGTTCATTTCTCTACTGATACGGTGATAGTGTACACCCCATATTCATTTATGTGCATAGTAGACTCGTTGGTAAATTACATGTAGCTTTTTCTCACTTTAGTCAGCCGGCTAGCTAGTTTATTGCTAAAACGGTATTAAATCTCCCGTTGAGTCGATTAAACGCCGTTTAGGAACATTCTTAAGTTACATAGTGTTAAAAAACAATTCCGATTGACTCAGTCAATTGACGCCAATACTGGACACAACAAAACCTTAATTGGTAAACGATATCGATTAAACTTCGACCTTAGTTAGTTAGTTAGGTAGGTGGTTAGTCGTTAGTTAGTAGTATAAACGATCATCAGTCAACACATGCTAAAACAGTTTACTGTAAAGTGAATCCATGTTCCTAACATCTAGATCAATAAACCAAATGGATCTGTTGAAACTTGTATCCAATTATGATCAACAACTTGTGGAGTCCACAACAGTTCCCAGTAACATCGTCTTGTGTGCATTTAGAACGATTCCATGAAGAAAGTCAGCGGACGATTTTCTTTGTGACTACTCTCGCCCTTAGAAATTAAAACTGTATATTAACCAGAGACAATTCTCATAATTATTAAAAGCCGATCGAGTGGATATAATTTCCATGGAGCCCACGGGCAACTTGACACCGGAGCAAAGTTTGATGACCGACGAGCATTTTCTTTTGAATGCAATGGATTTGGGAACTTTGATGATTTCGTCCCGAGAAAAAGAGGGTCCCAATATGCCCATGTTGGGGTCACCTGTGGCAGCCGACGGGATCAATTATAGTTTCGCATTCCAGGCAAAAGGTGCAACTGGTAAGCAAAGTTTCTTTGGTTTGCATGTGTTTGCATGGTTATAGCCAGTTAGTTTTAGCGACAGAGTGGTAGTTAAGCTTTGTTTACCTGGGTTACAATTGTTGCGTAGTTAGTGAGTAAGTAGTAAGTAAATAGTGGTGGGAATCACACGACGTGACCAATCTAACGTACAAAGTTTGCTCACCGATCATTGTCCCTGGACATGCAGCGTTTATTTTGGAATTTTAGCATGTTGTAATCGATACAAGCTATTGTTTTATCAATGCAATAAAACTAACGGTTTTGATACAGTTTGGCGTTCGACAAGGCAAATTATGTTTAGTGACTTTTTGTTATTGAGTTTGTTAGCTGGGATAAAATTAAGCTCATATTTCATGTTTTATAATGGATAAAGTGTAATTCTACTCTGCATATGCATAAAAAAATATTTTATTAGTTAGTTTTAGCACGTCTGGATTCTGGATTACAAAGAATTTCTTTACTAAAAAGAACATAAATGATTATTCAGTTCACTGATGATCGATAAGTATTTTTCAATGGAACACTCCCAGACGTCGTTTTATCTTTGTAAATTTCATACATCTTTCTCAACGGAATTATCTTAAAAGATATGTGACAGTGACATTAAAGATTTAAGTAAGATCCGTAAATGACTATCATATTCTTAGTTGACTTCTTTTATAGCACTCAGAACATTATTAGGTTGGTTTAGAAAACAGTCGTGGTCGGTAACGAGTGTTATTTTGGGAACACGTGGCGTTTTTAGTATACATGATTAGACACTGCTGTGGGATGAAATGATAAATGTCAATTTCAGTAAAAATAAGAAGGCTAGAAAAAGTTAGAAATAAATAGAACGTTCGGAAGAAATCAATTGTGGTGTCACAACGTAACTTTACGGGGGAAGATACTACACCTGTATTATCCTTAATTGGCTTAAAGAAAAAAAAGATGGCAGAATCTGTTATTTTGTGTTGCAAGTTCCCAAGAAAATTTAAAACAGTGTTGTTAGAATTCGAAATTAGTTTATGCGCTTGAAAAAAGCCAAGATTAATTAGTATGCTCCAAAAAAGTGCGGTAGAAATTAATTAATATGTTAAAAATGTCCGCCGTATTTTTAACCAAATACAAGGTTTTAAATCATGCATTCATATAAGACGCTTCTTTTCCAAAATATTTACATGGCCGTGTTACTGACAACAAGCTATTTTAAGACGTAGTAGTTACTGCTTATAGCGTCTGAATCGAAATGGAATATACCGCTTTTGATGCATGAGCCGTTTACTACAATGTAAACTTGGTGATGTGATAACACATTGGTCATTCATTCTACCTACCGTCATCCGAAAGCCCATGCCACACACAAATAACGCTGGGATCATCAAGCTTCTAGTGAACGCAATTCTCTTTCTGTCTGAATACATTTAGATTGAAATGCTCATTTCAATATGAAATTTTCCTCTCAGCTCTATGATTAAAGTCAAACGAACCAAATTAAGTTCCCACAGACATAAGTAATGACGTTACTGGTACCAGTTTTAGATTCCTGGCCCGTGTATGTACAAACGTGTGGTTTTTGTTTTCCATTCATGCTTCAGCTAGGCTCTTGGCACAAAATATTTTCTCCGTTGCTTCCTACAATCAACTTTTACTTATGTATAGAACAAAATATAAACAAAAGAAGAAACCAATTTTTATGTTTAAACGCGATTTAAATTACTGTTGCATAAAAATTGGCAATTAATTAGAGTTAGTTTAACTACCGTAAAGGATCTTTTACCGTTGATTTCCCGGAATGAGAGCCAAATTTGATAGCATGATCCTGATTTTCATCCTTCCACGAAAATTTCGTTAGCTGTTATTGTTTTATGGTGTTGTATTTAACACATTTGGCTTCACGTCAGCTATGAGACTCATCGGAATGCAGAAGAGCTTTGCATTGCAAACGCTGAACGAGAACAAAATTCTGGGAAAGTATTAATGAAGGGGAATTAGAAAATTAGGAGCGGATGTGAGTCCAAAATACATATGCTTTTTTGATGTAACTGGGAGCGATAGTGATAGTGGGACATGATAAATATGCTGTCTAATTTATTCAGGCACCATACTGTGAAAATTCATTGAAAATCAACATCACAATGACCTCTCCTGGGAAGCAAATTTCCACATTGATCAGTGAATCAACAATCACGCACTTTCCGCAAATATTTACTGAAGTGCATCTGCTCGCTCACTCTCTGCATTTTCCGCTGGTAAATGGAAGATGCCTGATGAGTAAAAAGTCGACGTAAAATTGATCAATTTTGCAAGCTTTCTAAATGAGCATTTTCCATCGTAAATTTTTTCTAGTCTGTCAGTAGGTTGAAAAAATATGTTTTTTTCTAGCGTTTCACTTTGATAAAAAATCAAGACGTTTCTTATGTTGACAATGCCCGAAAACTATTTTAACAGAAAACTAAGGGAACTAAAAGTACAATAAGTTAAAAAACTAAATAGTTCATTGGTTAGTAAGGAATAAACTGCGCAGAATAATTATAAACTCGTTTTAGCTCCTGATGAGTTGTTAATATTTACAGTCTCATAAAAATCTATTTTACGTTTTCTAATTATGAGATAAGTTAAGATTTAATCAGTTGCAAAAATTTTGTTAGCACTACTTTGCAATCTTTTTCCTACGCATTAGTCTCTGTGAAAATTTCCACTGTAGCTATCATCATGAAATAACAAGTATAGTAGCCAATGTTTTTGTTGCCTTTTAATTAAAATGAGTATGTTTCCTCTCAAGTTTTCTTTTGTTAAAATTGCTTTCCTGTCTTACACGTTCAAATATCCGAAAATCTTTACATTTATTACTTAATTTGTACGAAATTCACTGTTTATATTAATGTCGGACATTTTCTACTTAAAAAAATAATTCTATAAGCCCACGTGTGCTATAATGGCTAGCTAGTGTTTAAAGTACAGTTAATGCAGCAAAGCTATAGAAAATCAAATCCTATTCATTCTTCAAAAAAATCAACCACCGTGCTCAATGAATGAATTGCACCCAGCAAAAAGGAGACCATTATTTTTTTCTCGAGTGAGAAAGTATGCTCATCAAGTGTGCAATCATTACCAATGCCTTTATTTTTCATATAATAATATGGAAGAGAAAGTTGATGAAAGTCTGACTACGAATGTAAATACAGTTATTATATCCTTTTTTACCCCCGTATTCAGGGGTCTTAGATTCCTAGGGGAACTCCCCCCCATTCACTCTGAAAACTATGTATGAATAGCTTTCGTCTGGCTTTCCTGTGATTGCTAGCTTACTGCACGTTCCAAAATCCTGCCAGCTATATCCTATGAGGCATTCATAATAATAAGAAATTATGTTGGCACAAAGGGCCGTGTCTTTGTAACTAGGCAGGAGCTGAGTTGACGAGAATCATGAGAGAATGCACTTAAATGAAAAAGCAAGGATGTAAGAATGAATGAGCCAACTGGCTGCACTCTCAGTCAGTCAAGTGAGCACATAATACAGTTAGTGTTAGTGTTAGTACACACACTCCTACTGTATAGTAAGTAGACACATACTGTATGGTATGTACAAGATTGGAGAGAGTGCAGGAATCTTCCTTATGAGGCGAATGACCCGGTAGAATAAAAACCCGGTAGTATTAATTTTATGAGGTCTAATTTTCCGGATGGATTGCTTCCCCATCTATGTGACACAAATTTCTTGTGTATATACGAGTGTTGACTGTTTTCACATTGTTACTTTACACCTTTCCTGCGTCTTCCCATTCCATTAGAATGACAAGTCGTGGAAAGTTGCTCTTCGTACTTTCTGCAACTCCCGTTGGTTACTCCATATATAATCTCCAAGATTTAGTTGGAATTTCTCGATGCACTACAAACAAGTTCATGGAAAGTTTTTTTTTCGTATCTTCCTGTCTTGACTGACTGTTACTTTAGTTTTCCATGGAACATGTTTAATGTAAAATCTTTTTGACTGCGTATATATTTGGTAACTAATCTGGAACCACCACCAACTGGAGTTCATTTCCGCTCGCTATCTAAATACGTTCAGACTTTTGCTTCCGTTGTTTACCACATATTGCAGTCCTATGAGACAAGTGGTTTCCATCATATTCATAAAAATTAGATTTTGTCACACCTAAGGGAATCAACAGTTTTCTAAAGCCCTGTCTACATGGAATCTATTCAACTAACTAGACTTCCCTTCTCCTGTTGTCTTGACTTCTCATGTACACACACTTTCATTTTCTTAAGTCATCCTCCTGGGGCCATTTTACTCGGCTTTAACAGAATGTAGACGCGTTTACGTCCAGATTACTCATGTGTTCACAACATACTGGTAGATTATGAGTAAACACTATCTTTATCAGCCATTTCACAATGATCGTGATCAGCAAAAATTTGCATGTTGACAGCGGTGTGTATTAAATTGTAATTTCAGCATTTAGATGTATATATTTACGAATATCGCTTGTAACTTCTTAGAATTTACTTTGTGTGGGATTATTGACAATACTGTTGTTACGCATCTGCGTTGTTTGTTCTTCAAATTTGAAAAGCATGTTTAAATCCAGATTGGGTTATTAAAATGTACATTATTTCTTTGCTCCACCTGTGACTGAGCTTGGGAGTTGGTTTTCAAAGAAGACTCCCATCTCTGTGTACTTATTTGCTGGCTTTCTATCTTTATATGTCAGGATCCATGTGTGGTAGAAATGGTTGGATCAAATTGGCTGTAACATCATTAAGCTTCTCTTGTGCAATGAATGATAGCCCCGTGTTTTTCTAGACTCTAGAGTAATCTGAGCAACCAATGTTGCACAGGGTTTTCCTTGAACGCGTTTCATATGTAGTATGTATTTTTTTCTACTGTAATGATTGTTCTATGAAACATCATCATGGTACAATGGACCTTATGATTTGCTCATCCTTTTTTTATGGCCGGATATTATGCATTCCGTATTTCCTGGAATTGATAATTTTCTATCATTTGATCTCTCGTGGTAGTTATTGAGAAATGATTTTTTCTATAGATTGTTGTACTGGGAAATGTGTATAGTTTTTGGGAATTTATAGATGAATAGTTTTTGAGTGTACTAGATTCCATCTAACTCAATTTGCTTCTCATGTGTGTTGGTTTTTCACTGTTTTTTATCGTGAATACTTTTTATCGAGAAATGTACAGTCCAGCTGAAAAAAAACAAAGATTCGCAACCACTCAATGCATACACAGTGCACACATTGTTAACAACTTTTCACAAGACAGAAGAAATACGAAAGCAGTGAAAGCTGCCCGTAAATCATGTAGAAAAAGGGCTATACTAGAGCTCATATTCTGGCTATGGTGATGCCACTCTTGAGATTAGGCGGCCATGAGCCAGAAATCTAAAATGACAGACTAAATGTTATTGTGGGAATCCATCTATCTTTTCCCATATGCCAAATAAGCTCAAGAAAATAATATTACGAGCCACTAAAAGCTTTCAAATCAGTTTATACACACACGCTGTCTTTGAGACTGGGCCACAAGGTTTCCCAAAAAAGCCTCAAATGCCAACAGGAATGCCATTCCCAGTGTAACCCAATATAGCACTCTATATTAATTCTTGGTATCTACGCTACTTTACTCGTTTCATTGTTTACTTTAATAATAATCCTGCGCACTAAATTGCCTAGTGGAGCGTACCGAATTCTTAACTGGGGCTCTTGGAATACTACTTGTCTTTTATAATTCCAGGTTTGGAAACGCAATTCTAAATATATACTATATAGTATATAAACGTACTACGCATTCAAACTCAAACTTTAAGTAGTGAAGCAAAGCGAATTCTGTTTTTGTGTTCTCAAAGGAAGGCCTGCAGATTTTTGTTGATTTGGTTTCTGACAAGTTAATAAAGATTTTGAATTGAATTGAAGCTACTTTATTATAATTGTAAGACATATTGTCTCAATTCCCTGCTCACTTGTCCCTTGATTGAATTGGAATTATTATAGTTGACATGCACATAGTTACCAAGGATCTTTATTGGCACTCCCTTGTGAATTTTGTGTCCAACACGTGGTCCCAGTAATCGTGAATAATGGGCACACAGGACTTTACAGGTTGACAGGCCTGAGCCACAGGCATTCATTTCTACCAACAGGTTGAAACTCACGTCCTAATAAATCAGGATTGTGTACATATCAGTTCACTTTGCCCAATGCATCCTTGTGTAGAAAGAATTCACTTTCTTCCTGGTCTAGCTGAACAGCCTAAATGATTACAAGTTTCTCGTCCGAGACCAAAAAAAAAACCCAGCTAAATAAAATACAGCACATATCTTTTCAAACTCTCACTACAAGGCAATTAAATATAATCTCAAGTGGTGCTCCCTGTGTGACTTATAGCGTGGAGAAAGTAAATTTAACCTTGAGGATAAAAAAAATATTGCCCTGATAAATAGCTTATAACAAACCAGTACCCATAATAAACGAGGAATTAAATTGGAGTGAAAATATTGTGGTGAAAATTTGCTTTCTGCCCTCATGTGTATTTTTTGTATGTTTAGTGTATACGAAGCAACCAGTGTGCGGTTGCTTAAAGCTATAACATGTACATATAGGAAATGAATAGCTTGTTTTTTCTTCTTGTGCGCGAAAAGTATGTCTTTGCATGATTTTCTGGCTGAGTACACAAGTAGGTGAATGCATTGAGGAAATCATTTCTACTCCCATATGGAAAGCTTATGGGGAAAAGTTGAAAATTCTGCGTGCAGAAGGTACACGTACTGCGTACATACTATTATATTTCCTACTAAAAGTGTACATCGTACAGTAACTGTGAGAAACACATCATATGATGAGTTTGAGATTAGCTCTGTTCCCTCGCACACTACTGTACTGTTTACTTATACGTCCGCTTCCCATCTAATATGCGAATGGGTGACAGCGTGCAGCATTATGTGAAGTTTTATAAGTGGCTTATTCTCAGAATATGGAGTATGGACCATCCTGTGTGACATGTGGCAACAAGGTTTTCCCCATCTCCTTTTTGTATGAGAGATGAGGGCTTGAGACAAACTTAAGTATATGGATAAAATACACTATTTGCTCAAGTTGGTTAGGGAATGTGTTTCTCCTTCTCCTGTCCAATGTTTTGTCTGCCTGGCTTCCTTTTTTTTCAAATAATGCGATCGCATTAAACTCGTCCTTGTCCCACACTCAGACTTTGAAAGTTAATGCCTTCAATGTCATTACCTTATGGTCATGTATTTCCTATGGCTAAACTTCCAGTCGGTTAGTTTAGCTAGTTAGGGTGAGAATTTTTATCTCCGGCAGTTTTTGTAGCTTTGTCCTTGTAATGTGATACCACAAAATGATATTGAAGAAGTGGATAATCGTCATATTCAGTTCTTTGTAGTATTCACAACTTTTTGCTAAAGGAAACACTCGTAAATATCGCTTCAAACTTTCACTATATATTTTTTTCTATGAGTTTGGTTGTCTACTTGCATGACTATATTTATGTCTAAAAGTAATGAATGTTATTTCAAACTAATATTTATTATAGGAAGAAACTAATAATATAGTAAGCCTTTGTTACTTCATCAAAAATACTTTCTCTATCCGGAAAATGCACTGATCATTTTAGGTCCAGAGCTACAAATCTTCGCTACCAAATAATGGGTGTCATTTGATGAAGTCATTAGATGTTGTAAAAGCGCGGCGATTGGTCCAAACACATGAATGCCAAAAAATCATTACTGAACAATTACTTGTACATCACAGTGATGGAATTTATAAATAATTTGCATTTAAAACTGCAATTCTCTTTTAGTGGTTGTGTTAATTCAATGATTGTGAACATATTTTTTAAAACTGTGGAGCTAGTTTGTGTTCTATACGAAGCAAAGCTCGCAAATTTGGTTTTCAGGCTCTCGGGCTATTTAAAATAGTATTGTTTTGGGTTGCTACAAATTTTGAAACGCCCACAGGAATCTCATATCTCGCACTCGTATCGATAAAGCTAATTGAGATTGGACGTGGGAGGAAATAACATTGCATGTGTGTTTCCAATGTGCAGTCAATTAATATTATCTAACCAACCATTTTTTGCGATTACATAGATTACGTTACTACGTACAGTTTCCAATCTATAGCATGCAACTATAGACACGCCATTAATTCCGTACAAACCCAAAGTTATGGAAGTTGGTTGACCGAGTTTCCGTCTACACAAAACACTTCATTATTATTAACTGTACATCTGTAGATAGGCCTTATTTATTCCGCAATCTCGTTTAATGAATCAAAAAATTAAAACATAATTTTGCCTATACACTGGATTCCCGGAAGACTTTGCTCTTTCCTCATTCCATATTCAAACGGGTTCCACTTTATGAATAAATTCTGGTCAAATGTAGATCATCTCAGCCGCGAAAGTGGCCCCTTACGGGCATTAATATGTGTGGTCATTTCCTTCATGCTAGTATAAACCATCACTTCTATGCATAGTAAGATACAATAAGAAGAGGAGAGAAGGAAACAGCCACTTTGTTGTGTAATAGTGAATGGCGACTACCATGAATGGAAATCCATAAATTCTTTGAACTATGCCCATATGGTCGCGAACTCCAAGAATACAGACGGTGGCCTAGTTTGCACATAAATAGCGGATGAAATTTCACTCCGTGAATAAATTATACACCATGTAGTCCTCGTAACGCGTCATGTGTGAACCTATTGAGTAGCCCAAAAATTCCCAGTGGATTCCTCAATCAGGTTTCCAGATCAAACCTATCTATATCTTGTGAATTCAAACGGAACGAGCACAATAGACTGTAACGATAGCGGTATGCATGCGTATCATAATATCACTGTATCGTACTCACTT
>Ga0210040_10010340_pt1 | contig 10713 bp, 3 predicted proteins | sample CryGeyCG12114_NA_FD_185462 | JGI IMG/M metagenome (GOLD analysis project Ga0210040, IMG submission 185462) | Groundwater microbial communities from aquifer - Crystal Geyser CG19_WC_8/21/14_NA (SPAdes) (version 2) | ecosystem: Environmental > Aquatic > Deep subsurface > Groundwater | place: USA...
CTCAGCGTATTTGGCGTGTTCAGGGCGAGTTAGTGACCGCTTGGGTACTTTACGACCATTCATTGGTGTTGCAACACTTCGGTCCTTGGGTACTGTTCATTTGCCCGAATCCTACGAAGTCGAAGCACTTAGTGAGCTTGGGACGCGAGTTCTCTATCGTTTGCGCTTTGCGGCTGAGCAGCGTCCATTCGACATCGTAACGTTCTCATATACTCTACCGTTGATCTTTTCGGTGCTAGACAATGGTCATATCGGCGACCTCTCAAGCGATGATGCGGACGCACAAGTCCTCCTTGCTCTCGAGTATCTCTCTTTCCAGATGAATATGTGTACGGATACACACCTGCCACGGGTCCAGATGTTGAAGCGGCTCATATGGTCGATTCAACGTTATCCGCAGCACTATCGAACAGTCAAAGATTCTTTACTTGAATTGGTTGCATCAATCTCGCTTAATATCACTACTGAAGAACGCGATACCCTGTTGGACGCAGTAACGCTTCCACAAGTTGCGGCCAGATCTGCTACTCTCCAAGCTATTCATGCGGAGCTTGACCTATCTGACCTGGAATATTCTGTGCACGTTTGGATCGCTTGCCAGGACGAGGATGATGACAACGCGGCCACCGCCTTGGCTATATGGGAAGAGAGCGACTTTACTGTGCAGGATAAGATGGTGGAGGAGATTCCAATGTTTTTATCGGACAAAGCACGAGCAACTAGAATCTCAGCTGCAAAGGCACTAGCACAAGCACTTGCTGCACGGACCAATCAGACTCAGCCTATGATCAAGAGTCTCGAGGTCACCTATCGGAAAGAGGCGCAACCATTGGTCCCATCCCGTAACAGAATGGGCATCTTACAGAGAGGAGAACTGGTCGACGAGTGGGAAAAGAGGAGTGGGATCGCGCTAGCATTCAAGGAACTCGCACAGGTGCTCCCAGAAGATCAGATCCTACCTCTTATGGATTTCCTTGTATCGGAGGGACCGCTTTGTGATCGACATTTCGCTGTCCGAACGGAGATGGTCGAAGCAGGCACCACTATCGTTGCGCTGCGTGGCAACGATTGCCTTGAACCATTGATGAATCTATTCGAGACTGTACTACAAGGGCCAGACAAGGCGACTCAAGAGTCCGACTGGGTGAACGAGGCTGTCATAGTCCTTTATGGGTCACTGGCGCGACACTTACCGGCTGGTGATAGTCGAACATTGACTGTGCTCACGAAGCTTATGGATACGTTGAGCACACCATCGGAGTCCGTGCAATACGCGGTTGCAGGTTGCTTGCCACCATTGGTCAGAGGAGCTGAAGTCGAGGTCGGCCCATATATCACTTCCCTCCTTGACCAGCTTGTTCAAGCGAAGGCGTATGCTGCCAGAAGAGGAGCCGCTTACGGCCTGGCTGGTGTGGTAAAGGGCAAAGGCGTGTCTGCATTGCGACAGTACCGCGTAATGCGCATATTACAAAGTGCGACCGAGAACAAGAAGAGCGCGGACCATAGACAGGGAGCTTTATTCGCTTACGAGCTCTTTTCACTCATCCTTGGTCGGACTTTCGAGCCATACGTAGTTGAGGTTCTGCCGCAACTGCTTGGATGCTTTGGAGACCCTAATGCGGCAGTACGAGAGGCATGTCTGGATACGGCCAAAGCGTGCTTTGCCACCCTTAGCTCCTTTGGCGTCCACCAAGTATTGCCTCGACTGCTCGAAGGTCTAGACGAAACGCAATGGCGCAGCAAGAAAGGAGCGTGCGATCTGCTTGGCGCCATGGCCTATCTTGATCCTCAACAATTGGCGACTAGCTTGCCAGACATCATACCTCCTCTGACAGCAGTCTTGACCGATAGTCACAAGGAAGTCCGTGCGGCTGCCAACAACAGTTTGCAACGTTTCGGCGAGGTTATCAGCAATCCTGAAGTCAAGAGCATGGTACCCACACTTCTCAAAGCACTATCGGATCCTACAAAGTATACCGAGGATGCTTTAGATGGCCTTATCAAAATTTCCTTCATCCACTATCTCGACGCACCGTCCCTAGCCCTTGTGGTGCGAATCCTGGAGCGTGGGCTTGGTGACAGGTCTTTAACTAAACGGAAGGCTGCACAAATCATTGGTAGCTTGGCTCACCTGACGGAACGACGAGACATTGTTACGCACCTACCGATCCTCGTTTCTGGCCTTCGCATTGCCTCAGTCGACCCCGTGCCTGCCACTAGGGCCACAGCCTCCAAAGCATTGGGAAGCTTGGTGGAGAAATTAGGCGAAGACGCCCTACCTGACCTGATACCAAGTCTGATGACTTCGCTGCGTACAGATACTGGTGCTGGCGATCGTCTTGGTTCGGCACAAGCACTCAGTGAAGTGCTTGCAGGACTCGGCACGTCTCGCCTCGAAGAGACCTTGCCAACCATCCTTCAGAATGTTGCTAGCAGCCGAGCTACTGTCCGCGAAGGTTTCATGACGATGTTCATTTTCTTACCGGCTTGCTTCGGTAACAGCTTCGCCAATTATCTCAACCAGATTATCCCTTCGATCCTCAGCGGTTTGGCCGACGATATCGAAGCTATCCGTGATATCGCTCTGCGTGCAGGTCGTCTTTTGGTCAAGAACTTTGCTACTAAAGCCATTGACTTGCTCCTCCCAGAGCTACAACGTGGTCTTGCAGACGATAGCTACCGTATCCGTCTCAGTTCGGTCGAGCTTGTTGGCGACCTTCTCTTTAACCTTACTGGCATTACCAGCAAAGTCGAGGATGGAGAGGAAGAGGAATCAGCAGCTCAAGCCGGTGCATCTTTGCTTGAGGTCCTGGGTGAAGACAGAAGGAACAAGGTTCTGTCGTCGCTCTACATTTGCCGCTGCGATACATCGGGTATGGTCAGAGCCGCTGCCATCGCTGTCTGGAAGGCACTGGTCGCAACACCACGCACTCTACGGGAGATCGTTCCAACACTGATTCAAATGATCATTAGCAGACTTGCGTCGTCGAACATGGAACAGAAGGTCATTGCAAGCAACGCCTTGGGTGAAGTCATTCGTAAGGCTGGAGATGGCGTCTTTGCCTCGCTCCTGCCCTCACTCGAAGATGGACTGCAAACGTCTACCGATGTTGACAACCGTCAAGGTATCTGCATTGCTCTCCGAGAAATTGTCAACGCGGCCTCGCCAGAGGCTCTGGAGGAACATGAAAAGAAGCTGATCGCCATTGTTCGCGTCGCTTTGACCGACTCGAACGTAGATGTTCGTGAGGCGGCTGCTGAGTCGTTTGATTCTCTCCAGCAGACCTTCGGCAAGCGTGCTGTCGATCAAGTGTTGCCTCATTTGTTAAATTTGCTTCGTAGTGAGGCCGAAGCTGAGCATGCTCTGTCTGCTCTGCTCACCTTGCTTACCGAAACAACCAGGGCGAACGTCATATTGCCTAATCTCATCCCGACACTGCTCACAACCCCGATTTCTGCATTTAACGCTAGGGCTTTGGCGTCGTTGGCTAAGGTTGGTGGCGCCAGCATGGTCAGGCGTCTCCCAATCATTCTCAACACCCTAGCCGACAACGTCGTGTCGTGCAAAGACGGCGAGCTTCGTGCTGAGCTGGAAACTGCATTTGATGCCGTCTTGCAATCTGTTGACGAATACGATGGCCTTAACACTGCCATGAGCGTTATGCTTGCTATGATCAAGCATGACGACCATCGAAGACGAGCTATAGCAGCTATACACTTGGCAAACTTCTTCTCCAAACCTGTTGCTGATTATTCCCGCTATCATCAAGATCTGATTCGAGTTCTACTCATCTCTTTCGACGACAGAGACAAAGCTGTTGTCAGCGCTGCATGGTCTGCCCTCAGCCAATTGCAGTCACACATGCGGAAAGAGGAGATGGAGTCCTTGGTGCCTTCGACTAGGCAAGTTCTCCAACATGTTGGCACGGCCGGGTCGAATCTGCCAGGTTTCGCACTTCCGAAGGGTATTCTCCCTGTTCTTCAGATTTTCTTGCAGGGTCTTATGAATGGCACCACTGACCAACGTGTACAAGCAGCAATGGGTATATCCGATATTATCGATAGGTGCAGCGCCGATTCTCTGAAGCCTATGGTCACGCAAATAACTGGCCCCCTGATTCGAGTAGTCGGCGAGAGGTCCATGGACGTGAAGTGTGCCATTCTGTACACACTCAACCAGCTTCTGGAGAAGATACCTACCTTCCTCCGACCATTCTTGCCACAACTCCAGCGCACATTCACCAAGTCCATTGCTGATCCCACAAGTGACCTTTTGCGCTCTCGTGCAATCAAGGCTCTGAGCACCTTGATCACTCTGACACCACGTGTGGACCCGCTGATCGCCGAGCTTGTCACTGGAGCAAAGACGCCCGATGACGGCGTCCGAAATGCGATGCTCAAGGCACTTCAAGAAGTCGTAAGCAAAGTCGGTGCCAACATGAGCGATGCATCACAGGAATCCATCCTCAGCCTAATGGATACTCAGGCCGATGCTCAAGATGATGGTATGACGATTACCAACGCTCGTCTCCTGGGTGCCATGATCAAAGTGCTTCCCTCGCCTAAAGCCGCGAATTTGATCAAATCCCGCGTTCTTGTGCAGCCCTCAACCAATGCTTCTATCTTGGCGCTCAATGCCGTCCTGCTTGAAAGCGCTTCCGCCATTCTTCCCGAGTATATCGACAACGTCAAGGTTGTCCTCGAGCATGCTCTTTCCCATCGTAGCGCGTTTATACAGCAGAATGCCATACTCGCGACTGGCAAATTCCTTCTCTCACCTCAAAGCACCGACAGCGACAGTTCCGCCCTCTTCTCCGCTCTTTCACACACCACCGCACCGGGACCCGACATTGACTCTCGCCGCCTGTCTCTCGTCGTCCTGCGCACTGTTTCGCGCCACCACCCGAGCACCCTTCAACCTCACCTCGCAGCGCTCATTCCACCTGTCTTCGCCTCTGTGCGCGACCCGGTCATCCCAGTCAAGCTCGCAGCCGAAGCGGCGTTCCTCCAACTCTTCAACGTCGTCGACGAAGAATCCGCCGTGTTCGACGAGTACATGAAAGATGCGGGGAAAGCGTTGCCCATGGGCGTGCAGAGACCGATGAGCGAGTACTTCAAGCGTGTGGCCATCAAGTTAGGAGCGCAGGCTAGAGAGAGACGAGAAGCTGAGGGCGGTCAAGGCGGCTTGGGGCTGAGTAGTGACGAGGTCGAGGATGAGAAGGAGGTTTGGAGTGTGGGCAGAGTAGAAATTGAGGGTGGTGTCGGGCAAGATGGAGAGTAGACTAGGAGCGTCTTGTGCTGAGCGGGAAAGGAATGGGGGTTTGAGAGCAGATGTTGATGGCGTGAGGGTATGGCGCGCAAAAGATGAGAGAGCGAGAGTAAAAGAGAGAGAGAGAGAGAGATATGAGAAAGTATCGTACATAAGCATGCATGGAAGTCATGCAGTATGACAAACATGCCATACCAATGCCACGGAACATAGACTCTATGAAGATCCATAAGCATCTACGAGTGGTCACGACGCAAAAGTTGCAATAAATCGAGTCACAACGTGGAGAACTACAGACGGCATCCGGTCCACTGCTGCGACAATTCCGGTACCTACCGACCTACGCTTGCACCGCAGGTGGTCTAAATCATCGCGACAACATCGCCTTTCATGTAGGTACGTAGCCTTGCAAACAACGATAGCGTGGCGCGTTATACCGTCCATCAAGTGCCCTACAAGATCACATAGTGATTTCACAATTCGGTTCTGCCTTATTCCAAAGTCGCCGCTTAGTCGCAACCCCGCCATCCTAACACAAACCAGATTACACGTCGCATGCGGGCATTTATTTCATATGCATAATATATATCCATGTTGCGCTTATCGACTGATCAACTAAATCGACCGCCCTTCTCCAGCACTACGTAGCATTACTCTCCTTGATCCACGGCTCAGCAAACGTGCCGACCCAATCCTCCACCTCCCTCCTCAAGGTCAGGATGTCGGCGACCTCCTCGCCCTGGCCGAGGAAATCGACAAAATTCTTCACCGTGCCGGGGCTCTTTTTCCCCTGGCTCTCGGCCGCCTGTCGGGCCTGCTTGTCCACCTTGATGGCGATGCTGACGGCGCGGTCGACAATCTCGGCCACGCGGGCAAAGTCCGGGGGCTGGAAGCCCCGCGTCGTCATGGCGGGCGAGCCCATGCGCAGGCCGCCGGGTTTGAGCGCCGATTTGTCGCCCGGCACGGTGTTTTTGTTGGCTGCGACGCCGCAGAGCTCGAGGACGCGCTCGACGCGCGCGCCGTCGATGGACTTTGATTTCAGGTCGATGAGCACGAGGTGGGTGTCCGTGCCGCCTGATACGACGTTGTAGCCGAGGCCGCCGGTGTCGTCGGAGTTGCCGAGACGTTCGGCGAGAGCTTTGGCATTGGCCAGGACGAGTTTTTGATATTCTTTGAACTCCTTGGATTGTGCTTGATGCAGGGCGACGGCGAGCGCGGTGATGGTGTGGTTGTGTGGACCTCCTTGGTGGCCTGGGAAGACGGAGGCGTTGATGGGGCCTTCGAGGTCGTACATTATCTTCTCGCCTTTTTTGGTCGTGCTGCGTAGGCCTTTACGGTAGAAGATCATGGCTCCTCGCGGGCCGCGTAGGGATTTGTGGGTGGTGGTTGTGACGATGTCGGAGTGGGTGAAGGGTGTGGGAATCACGTCGCCCGCGACTAAACCAGAGATGTGTGCCATGTCGGAAAGGAGGTAGGCGCCGACGTCGTTGGCTATGGCTCGCATTTGAGTGTAGTCGATTAGGCGGGAGTAGGCTGACGTGCCGGCAATGATGATCTTGGGACGGTAGAGGGAGGCTAGTTCGTGGAGCTTCTTGTAGTCGATCAGGCCGGTTGATTCGTCGAGGCGATAAGGGAGAGTCTCGAAGTACTTCGAGATCATGGAGATTTTCTTAGTGGGTGTTTGGTAACCGTGGGATAGGTGACCACCGTGAGGGAGGTCGAGACCCATTATCCGGTCGTGGGAGTTGAGCACGGCGGAGTAGGCGTAGAGATTGGCTGGAGAGCCGGAGAGTGCTGCAGAAGTCAATACTGGTTCTGTAAAGAGTTTCGGTAGCCTTACGCTGTACATTAACACCCCATTCTTCGGGGTTGAGACGAAACGTCTGGAGCGCCCTCTGCTGGCATAACCTCTCGGCTTCGTCGATATGTTCATTACCACCATAATATCTAGCACCAGGATAGCCTTCGGAGTATTTGTCTATACGCTGTTAAATATTGTGATAAGCTTGGCTGAGAAACGTACTTTGCATGACACTTCCCAGCGTGTCCAGCACTGCTTGGGAGGTGAAGTTCTCCGAGGGAATCAAGTTGATAAAATGCTTCTGACGTCTTTTCTCCTGGACTGCTGTCAGCTACTAAGACCTTTGGAGAGACCAACGGAATGTACCCTCTGTAAAATTTCGTAAACTTCGGGATCTGCTTGTTCTAAGTGTGCTCCAAGAAGCTGTACAGCGTCAGCCTTGACCGTGACTCTAGCTGGTCACTAATACCTTGTTCTGGGCCTCCGATTGTGAAGATGCAAGTGATCGAGCAGATGAAAAGGCTCTCGCTTCCAACGTCCTCGTCCGACATCTCGAAGATATCGAAGTCGTCGAGGGGGGTTTTGCCACAGAAGTACGGAAAAGTTGCCTTATTGGCTGGCGGGATGCCATTTTGGACGTGATGAGAAGCTGAAATGATATGTGTAGAACCGAGAGAACACGCTCCTTGTCAGTGCGCCTATTGTGATTTCCGTTGAAGCTCGAATCAATGCATAAATTCTTTGGGCGGTGGTGTCGCAGCCGTGATGGTGAATTAAGTGACCCAAGCTGCGAAACCGAGTATGATGACCCCAAGCAGCAACTCGACTTTGAGTAGACGTCTGGGTGAAGGTTCGCCGGACGGGAGCGAAGACTGATAGTAAGGTGTCGTACTACTCGACATGAGAGAGTCGATATGGCATCAATATGCTGTGATGAAGGCGCTGATGCTCGGACCTAACGGCGCTTGGACGCCGAAGCTAGCCCATATACGGTAAGCTCGAGGTGAGGAGCTTTGAAAACTTCGAACGTCCGGAATCCGGTCAGACTCTTCACAACTAAAACCAAGATGAAGAGCACCTACAAGACAGCAACATATCTCGCGCTTCAGCTTCGGCTGGAGGTCGGTGGTTGATGTTGATATGTCTCGGGTCCATAACCACCTTGAAGGGACAATCTGAACGCGTCTGATTGGCTAAAGTTGTTGACTTCTCATTGTCGTCCATCTTTGATGGCTTGAGTTATCAGGCATAGCCTGCTTCATAGTATCATATGAGGGGCGGTACGCGTGACGATCCGGTGCGGGTCATTGTAGAGACCTTCGGTCGCCGCTGATACGTGTTGGAGAGTAATCTCAATTGAAGCAGTGGAAAGCGCTTTTACTTTACAACCACGTCTAATAATATTTCAAGACTCACAGCCACCTGCACATTCATCTTGACTGTGCACATCACATTCTCCAAAGGCATGGCTATGTGTGGCTAGTTCCTCAGGCATGAACAAGTACTGGACTGTATCATGCCCTCTCCGCCAGCGTTTGCGCCTGGTATAGAAGCACGCAGCATATCTACTGGAAAAGACGATGATATACAGTGCCGCGCAAGAGTATGTATACTAAGGCTGTAGGACTCGCGATCAAGGCAGCGAGGCAACCACGCTGCCTGCCTCACACATTTGGTCAGTCGGATGATCTACTGTACTGAGAGATGGACGACTGTGATGGCTGTCGAAGGGCGTCCGTTTCCTCTTCCTCTTCCTCTTCCTCTTCGAACAACAGAAATTAAGGCTTGAACATGTGGACGACTTGTCCACTTCCAGATTGCCATCCCAAGATGTGACAACCTTCATCGAGGTCTGAGATTGACCTTCCTTGACATTGCCTACTTGCACTCATCTTCGTGGTGGTCAGAGGATGCCTTTGTTTAGGTTCACCATTTCTGCCTGTTCGGCCTCTACTTATGTGAATTGGAAGAATATGAAATCCGTGGAGCTTCGCAAACCGTGCAGAGTGACGTTGCTGCTGGTGCCTTACAAGGTTCCAAGGTTTGCAGTGCACTTCGGAACGCTCCTGCCTTCAAGCTGAATGCGTCGCTGATATCACACTGGCAGTGCTTGGTCGTAGCTTGGCTTCTCTGAGGTCCTCAAACTTACGACTAGAAGGTTATCATTTCCAACCCCTCCCTTTCCACAGCTTCACAAAACCTGCACTCCAACACCCTTCGAGCACGAGTTTCCAGATACCCAGCAGCAGCAGCCTGCAGTGTCTCTGCGCATCTTATCAAAGACACCGAGACAACCTGACATTTCTAGCACACATCCTCAGGATGCGTTCGACCAGGCACTCGATGGCGTCGACCATCGCCACCCCTCGATACAAGATTGAAGAATCTTTGAATGATCACCCCAACCCTTTAAGTGACCTCACAGCGTCCGAATCTGACGTCTCCGACTATGCGAAGAGGGGAAGAAAGAGGAACCAAAAGCCCAAGCGGGGAAAAGGAAAGAGAGCCAAAATAAGCCACTCTCCAGCGCCTACAATCCCCGAGATGTCTGATGAGGACGTGCCGACAGAAGACGAAGACACAATTTCAGTCAGACCACAAAGGTCTACTTCACCACAAAACTTGATCGAGAGCCCGAACGTCTTTAGAATCGAAGTCAATGGTAGTTCTGGTCAAACCGTCATCGACCTCAATCTTGCAGATATTCTTCTGAGTATTAAGAATCGACAACCTAGCATATCCTCCCCGAACTCGGAGTCAAACCGAGTTGAATACATCACGGGCCGCGTGCACGACATGGAGGGGTTGCACCAGACTGGCTTCAGCGACCTTCCTCCAGAGATCCGCAATCGCATCTACCGAATGGTGTTTGTCACTAATGCTCCCATCGAATTCCAAACTCGCAAAGACTTTAGTCGCTCGGCTGCTTTTCTCCGCACGTGCAACCTTGTGCATGAAGAAGGACGAGAGATACTGTACGGGGAGAACACATTCTGCTTTGCGAGATCGGAATACAAACGTGGTAAATTCTGGGAAAGGACCTGGACTGAGATTGGTTACAAAGACGTCCGTCGTTTCTTCGAAACAATCGGGCCAATCAACATAGGCATGCTCAAATACGTGTCATTCATACTGACCGACGTCTCGCGCAGCGCCGCACCGGATCTCAATTGGGATCAGCGTCGCTTCGTCCATGATCGTGTTCTCCGTAAGTAACCTCTAGCCATGCGGAACCCAACATTCTTCGTGCTCAGCTCTCGCGCCGAGCTCTCAGGCTGACTGAATCACAGAACGTGTCTTTCGACTCATCGGGGCAAACGTCACTCTCACCGAGCTAGTTGTAACCTTTGGTGCACGTGCAAACGTCTCCGATGCGGACCATCACTTTCTCAAAGCACTCTCGACCATTAAATGTCACAAGTTCAGCAGTGGCCGTAAGTCCTGGGGCATTGAAAAGATCAGGAATGGAACGCTGGAAAAGTTGAAAAAGGCCATGGTGGTAGAGTCACGAGACGGGAACGCCACAGGGCTCGTCAAAAAGGGTATCAGAAAGTGAAGGTGCTGCACTAGCTTTCCAGCGTCACCGACTACTGGTAGAGGGCCATGGAATGCATGGGAGTCGAAGCTGTGCATCAGGCGCAGA
>Ga0210040_10010341_pt1 | contig 10713 bp, 6 predicted proteins | sample CryGeyCG12114_NA_FD_185462 | JGI IMG/M metagenome (GOLD analysis project Ga0210040, IMG submission 185462) | Groundwater microbial communities from aquifer - Crystal Geyser CG19_WC_8/21/14_NA (SPAdes) (version 2) | ecosystem: Environmental > Aquatic > Deep subsurface > Groundwater | place: USA...
TTAGTCACTTACTACGAGATGGTTAGTTTTAAGTAGTCTGTATTGACAAGCCACTGTTTTGTAGTAGCCTTGACTTGAATTTTTGTGCAGTCAGTACTTTGGTAAGGAAAACAAAGAGTAGGAGAGAAACCTAGTTGATCATCAAATTTCAAACACCCTTCTGTTACTTGAACACGGTAAACCACTGGGGCATCGCGTAGTTAGTTAGTTAGTTAGTTAGTTACTATTTGGATGAAACTAAATCTGCCCGTGTTTAGTTAGTACGAAACTAACTAATATATTGGGAGGCTTGTTATTATTGTTAGGGAGAAATGGTAGTTACTTATTGTTTTGGCTTTATATTTGGAATAGGAATATGAATTCATTGTAAATGACAAGTATAGTATTTATAAGTAATAAGTATGAAAAGTACCATTTCTACCCTTGGGGTGAAAAATGTTTATTTTTTACGGGATTTGTGTACAAGTCTTGAGTTACACACCGTTTTTTGGAGAATGTTGAAGTGTAAGGCGTGTTAACTCATTTACTTCCTTGTGCCTAGTTTTAGCAGGGAAGTTACATGCAAAGCGAGTTGCAAGCAACTGCCAGTGAGTGGGGTGAAAATAAAACCTGTTAGCTTTCTCACTTTTTTTCGTAAAGTCCACCAAAATTATAGTACACACATATATGTAGTAATAATGGATTAGGAATACAAAGTTTCAGATTTCTAGAAGGTAACATCTTAAAATGTGCTATTAAATTGTATAACTGTAACTGTAAACCATTGGAGATTGCTTCTCTCCGTAAATCTGCAGTAGCTGGCAACCACAAATTACAACAAACGAAAAAACCTCAGCTTGCTCCTGCAATTTTTTTGCACTCTACATTTGAGTAAGGTAAGCAACACTCTAATGCTGACTTAAGTACGTTTCGTGGTCTGCAAACAAAAAACCACAACATCTCCCGTGCCCTGTATAAAAAATCTAGCTATGCAACAACTCTGCCATTTCACCCTCTCAAGAAAAATACCAATAATGTGAGTCAACATTGCTGTTGTGAACTTGAGTCTGTTTGTCTGCACTTAACTGCAATTACCCTCTCAAGTTAGTTGTACAGTTTTACAAGTTTATTGTTCTCTCACTATGATTCCCATTTTGCACAGTACATGTTATGACCCTACAAGTTGCATTTGTGCTCAAATAAAATATATTACTCTCTCACTAACTTGTCAGTTTTGCCAGGCAATCACTACATTCCCCCCATTTACATAAAACATAAAAATCCTCGCTAACTAACTTGCAACTTTACCCCTACGCATATATTTACATGCACAAATTGCTCACCATCTCTTAATTTCTCAAATGACTTGTACACAAGTCGGTCTCTTTGACCTACCGTTTCAAACGACAATAATTGAGACAATCGTTTACCAACCATGACAATTTAATTTCCCATGCGAATACTCAAACTTGTCATGCATTTGGCTCCGCCAATTTTCGAATTCAATCAAAAAACCAAGAGAAAATCTTACCTTCACACGTAAATTGTCCATAATGTTTGCCACTTGATTTGTCTCCGCACACAACACACTCAATATTCTGTCCCTTGTCACCAGAGTTGGGGGAAGCGGCCGATGAAGCCGAACTTGTGGGCTGAGGAGGTTGAGTGGACGACATGATGGCAATGCCGGAGCACCCATTGGAGCCATTCATGTCATCGGAAGGGGAAGTGGGTGTCATGGACACGGGAAGACCATTGGACGGGTCCCTCCAGCCTGAAGAGACATTTGGGGCAACTAGAGCCATCATATCTGGGGGGAGTAGCACCCCCGGATTGGGGAGCACGCCACCCGGTGGGACCAACAGTTTGTCGCCGGACTTGGATCCAAAAGATGAAGAGCTGTTATTGTTGTTTTCTGAATTTGTTGACCAAGAAGGGAGTTCCAATTTTATGGGGATTGGAGCCCTTACACTAACTTTTGTGTCAACTGAATCTGATCCGTTGCTACTGTAGTCTTGGGGTGGCAACGGAGGAAAAATGTGGTGATGATGAGGAGATGTAAAATAATGACCAGAGAAGTTATCTATTGCGGCGGCCGTGGCTGCAATGTCTGCAACTCGCTGGGAATAAGAGGTGATTCTTGAGGCTTGGCTTGTAGCCGTTTCCAGATCGGGCCTACTCTTATGGTAGAATAGGCCCGTAATGGGATTCTCACAGTTAACTATTTTGTCGGATTTGGGGACAAGCTTTTTCGTAGTGGACAGTGCAATAACTGTCTCTTGCGTAGACACAATGCAAGTTCAATACTCTGGAGCAAAAACCTCGTTTGCGCTTATCTTAATTGAGGAACGGATAGCTAGTTGTTTATAGTTGGTTCGTAGTAAGTAAGTAGCTTCTGATGAGAAAAGTTATTTACAAGGCGATAATTTGAAACGGAGGAATTTAACACCAGATCAAGTGTCCAACTATGGAAAACAATGCAGCTCCAAAAGGTCACAAAATAAGCTGATAATAAAAGTGTAATGAGAAACACAACAGTCTGTAGTTGGCTAGTGATTTAAGTTTATGTTTGTATGCAATTCGAGCATGAAAATAGAAACTTGTCAAGCATTATTCTACTCTGATGGCTAATTTTAGTGTGTCACTCACTGTAATTCGAGAATAGGAAGTTTTTTGGTTCGTAAAGAAATGCGCAATATTAATCACTTTGCATACTCTGTTGAAAAGTGCAGGTTTTACACACTAGACTTCCTTTCGGGGGCAATATGACACTGCATATAATATTATCCACAGGAATGTGCTCAACAGTTCCAGAGAGACCCCGAGGATTACACATGGGATTTCACTTTCTCAATTTCACGTTGCCCCATAGACCTTTGACTTGAAGGTGTGTATGGGTTAGAGTACCAAATCAGGTTCAAGATCACCGGAATAAAATAATCTTCCACAATGGCAATAATAATTATGTTTTAACTATCACTCCTTGACTAGGGATCTTACTCTTCAATGTTTATATTTCCTTCCACATGTAACGACCTTGCAGGTCAGTTTCATAACAAAAACTGATCAAGAAGGTTAAACTGGGAAAGATTGCAAGTTGAACTTTAACACTGGACTCGTGTGAGTGCAGAGGCTATGGCCCTTGATACCTTCTACCAAATATAAAGGATACAGTGAGTAGCATCTAATCACTCTGACAATAATAGTACGCAAGTAGTTAGTCAGTACACTGCTTGTGACACTCACGCTACAAATCCAAATACTAAAACTCGGGCAGGTGAATTCCTCTGCTTCCCTTACAAGGGCTCCAAAATGACCACGTTTTGAACTACAGCTCACTCACTGGAGAGAGACTGGTGAAGACTGAACATACGTACGGACGAAACCAGGGGCAACTAACTTACTAAAGCACACGACTGGCCGACCTAACTAAGATCAGAGTCAGGAGTGTCAGAGTTACACACGGTTACGACTTTTGTGTGCCTCGGTAGCCCCATAGGCCAACCCATTGCACTGTCTGTCTCTCTATGTACATACATACATACATGCACACGTAAAGGCACATTTGGTTGGGAAGCCAGGGAGCAATGTTATACATTATTTCCACTACTACTAACTAACTACTATGCCGCATCCCAGTCACTCCTTGTGCATACACTTTTAGCTATTTCTGTTTAGTAGCCATGAGGAAACACATTTAAGTGACTCTGCGAGTCAACTTTTTACGTAAGTATACATACACTCATACTTATGTACGTACATACGTAGTAAGGAACTAACTAACAAACAACATACCAAAAGATGAAATTGTTAGTTATATAGTTAGTCAGTTTTAGTTAGCTAAAGAATCATCATACCCCGTGCACATTACATAGTAATAGTGGTGAGTATGTATGTAATGATGAAGATTCCCTGAGTTTTATACATTTGGTTCCTACGCTGAGACTGAGTTTAGGTAGTTTAGCTGGCACATACGGCCTGTAGTAGTAGTGAGTGAGTGAGTAACTAACTAGTATATATGTGAGAGATTCAAAGGGGGGCTCAAAGACCAAAAGCCCATGGCAAAGTGTGCCTCCTCAATCTGAGAGTAGGAAAAGGTTCAACCTCTGCGCAGCCTATGCCATGACTGGGGCATAAGTTTCTGCCACCAACTACTTCTTCGTCCTGGTTGGCTCTCCACGATCCAACGGGTGTAGATACCTCCAATCCTCTCCTGCACTTTTCAGCACTACTCATCCCATTCCCAGACTTGTGTCTCCACTTCCTAGCTTACTCCTAACTCACTCGCATATGCATGCATCAATCTTTACTCCTTTCTCTCATTTCTCATCTCTCATCACTCAAAAGTACTCTCTCATCATCCTAAAAAAAAGTGGGTGACTTGTCGTCCCTCACATTAGTTTATATTGCTTGTGACTGACATTTTTCACGTTTTTGTAGAGTTTGCTACACTTGCCACTCATTAAATAATCTAGCATTTAGATATGCATTTTTCTGAAGAAAAAAAAGTATTTTGGATGAATGTGCCATGCAATACAAACATAGTCACAGTCAAACAAATCAAAATGCCTGATCAGACCATAGTTACTAGATTTTTAATATTTTCCATATAGAGGATAGTGACCGCTAGTTAGTTAGTTAGTTAGTGTATATTAATTGGACACCATAGATGGAATTATTCGACTAGTAAGTTACTACATAGTATAGAATAACGAGGATTGAGTGCCAAGCTGTACCATGCTTCCCATTTTGATCCAGTCCACGAACTCTTGACACGCTTTCCAGATTGATCTGCCAGAGGTGGTCACCCGGGTTCATTGGATGTCAAGAAGCCAATGGCGAGAGTGCGAGGGTGGAGCCCTCACAATTTTCGGGAAACGGGCATTCCGCGTCTGCGTTGCCTCCCGCATTTCCAGGCCAATATGTTTATTTCTACCTACCTACCTACCTACGAGGATGAGATTTTTCATGTGTAAAGCTACATACACGAAACCAATGTACTGTGCTACTGTATGTAGTTAGTTTCCTTTTATTCAAAGCTAGTTTGTTGTAGAGACAAGATGTACAAACTTTCTCTTTCCGCTTCAAATTGCGGAAGCGCTAGGAGGTTTTAAAATGATATGTTATTAAAAACTTGCCTGTATTGATTTAGTTTTAGTTAGTTACAATTCTGCAAGTTAGCTTTTAGTTCTCAATATAATAATGTGCATTGAGCAATATTTGCCAAGCTAGACTATAGAATAGAGAATTTCCATACGTGATAAAAAAACGCTTGAAAAATTGGACGTAGTTTGTTAGTTAGTTAGTTTGTAGTGGTATATACCACTTTTTGGAGCTGATGGGGATAAATGTTTTAAGAGCAGTGATTAATTAGCTTTACAAGACATGATTATCAATACAATTTTTACCATGGGATAATATTTTCTTATCTTACTTGGGTACAGATCATCATGGTATGCGTTGTAAACTTAAAGAATTATGCACTCGGGATCTCTCTTAGCTAGTTAGTTAGAGCTAACTGCAATAAAAAATCTTTCAGAACGTTTTCCACATTTAATCTCGTTTGGTTAAAAAAAGTGGCTTAATGCGTATGGCATACGTTGAATAACTAAACTTGTTGGCCAAAGTTCATCGAGATAAAAGAGTATAACATAGTATCAACTAAGTTTTTCTCCTTTGGCTTGCGTGCTATGCCACACACTCAATACTATTTTGGTGACTTGTACTTAAAGATAAATTCCGAACTATTTAACAAATTTATTTTTAAATCTAGCATGATCTCATCAATTTTAAGACTTTGTACTACCAGTTATCACACAAAATTGTTCATCAATGTGCATCGACCGAATTTTTAACTACTTGAGCTGATAACCGCAGATCACCCTGTAGGTTTGGGGAAGCTAAACTAACTAATGCAAGTTTTTATGCACATGATAAAGCTGGCTCGTGAAATTTGAACCTGCCTTTAGAATGCGATCAGGCCATGGGCCCTTTTGCATCCAATTAGCAATATTAGTATTGCGGCCACAATGTCTCTCATCAGTTGCTCGGTTAATTAGTTCAACTTTAATACTACTACTACTTGGTAGACACAGATGGGTATAATGATTAGAGTGATGGGAATTACGTACATTCACATTCTCAACAATATAGCACATATGCAAATTCCACATTCATTCCATACTAGAAAACCTTCTGGTTTAACTCTTACTCAGGGTTTTATTACCTCTGCATTTGCACCCATTGTTCTTTGTGGCCGCATTGAAAAGGAGATTTGACTGGAACTCCCAAGTTGATCTCTCGCTGCATAGATCACAAACAAAGACAATAATCATCAGACATGTTTCGTACACAGTTAGAGCGAGTCATTAGTGAAATGGATAACAAGGGTGCTCCAACTCTAACTCTGTAACGTGTGTACACAAGAGAGAGTTGTAATAATATGCAATATATTCTTTATCTCTCATATATGGAGTTTGACTGAGAATAATGACTTCCACGGGTGACTCCCATTGTTATACTCCGTGAGACAAACAAATAGATGGATAATTTCATATCGTTAGATGTCACATGCTATTTGACTAGCTGCACAAAAGGTTACTTTTAGTTAGAACAAGTGGCAACTCACTGGATTTGGTTAGTTACAAATGAGAACCAGCACCCGTTGCTCATATGGGGTTGACAATCACAGTGGCAATGATATATATCTTTCTATTGAATGCAAAACTTGAATCAAACAAACCACACATGTACAGAGATGAGATGTTTGATTAAAGATTTGCCAGCTATATAGAAAAATGCAATGTTCTAATCTATTGTGATTTTTTCTCCCTATTAAGACTGACCAGTGCTATTGGGGTGAATAAGTTAGTTTTGGTTAGTTACAAATGGATAAAAAAGTTTGCAGTATATAGAATGCACTGGCAATAGGACTTTTGGTGCGCCCTAACAATTTTAGTGAGCTAGAAAGGGTGCAGTATGTATACTATTGTTTGTTGGTACCCACCACGACCATGTATGCACATTATATGATCCAAATGGTGTTTCAGTATATTGTGGTGCATAGTTAGTTACACAGTGCATGCATTATGCATGGAGTGAGCTATGACGAGGAGATTGTCATGTCCCAGTTGACAATAATGGGCATTCAATAGGGCTCCTGCAAAGAAAAACAATCAGACCACAATCTCTTTTCTGTTTCAATCCCTTATTGCTCCCATATGAGGCTCACCCATGGACTCCAATATTGGCCACCAACCAAAGGACTTGTTGTACTACATGCATATAATGTATACTCTTGTGTTATCATAAGTTACAATCAGTGCTGGGTGAGTACACAGATGGGTGCGTATTGATGAGATTTTTAGTGATTTTTTTCACTGATTGACGATTTCTATGAATGTATTGATTTTTCAGCCTTAGCTTTTTAGAGCGGTCCAACAAATTACGAGCAATAGTTTGTTTGTTGTAATAATAATAAGGCACGTATTGTGGTCCCTTTGTGTCTTCATTCATTTGGGGTACTAAACCGCAAAATCATGTTTCCATTCATTGACGAGTGGCTGTTGAAAATTAGGAACTAATCTTTTAAGCTTGAAAGGAGCACAATGTACCGGGTTTAATTCAAAACTGTGATTTCCTTCCGGCCTTTAAATTGTCAGATGTGACCACTCACGTCTAAAATTTCACATGTCACCTTGTGAATAAAAAAACATGTTAATTGCTTTCTCCAGCTGCACTGATTTCTAGCGCGTGCTCCCACTAAATGTCATTCAACCATAAAATGTATCAACAAAGAGGTATATGCTAAGTCGTCCATGTAACGAAAGAATGCATGGTGCATGTTTTTAAAAAGTGTAATGCTATATCCATATTGTGTGTGGAAAAAATCAACTTGTTTAAATTACGAAAAGCGTAATAATATAAGTGCTGCAGGCGTGTTGCATATTATCGAGTGTGATGGTTAAAAAATAAGACAATAAAACTGGAAGAGGAGCATGGGCAAAAAATGTGGTGTAAAATTTGTCTGACGACCGTGCATGTGGACGGTTCTACCATAACTTTAATATCATGTACTCACAATGATGTGAGCGAGTAAAAATCCGCCACTGATGAATTATGAAGAAATGCAAACAATGGAACATTAATCATTACCACAAGGCATAATACATGAAAATGAAAAGAGTGTTTGGCAACCCTTGTTCTTGCATGAACAATAATAATAATAATAAACTGGGCTTAGTTAGAATCTACCTGTACAATGGGTTTTATTAACTCAGAGTTGATTGCCGAACTCAAGTCAGACTACTTTTAATGTGATGTGCGTCAAATACATTCACATACAAAATCTTACTCTCATTTTAAAACACAACTAAAAATCTCAAAAGTCCCGAAAAGCAAAAAAAAAAATGCACACAGCAACTTGTACAGTCAACAAAATGTTGGCAGTATTCCCCACAGCGAATCAAATGGGTAAAAAGTTGTTCTTTTATGCAAAACACTAATTAATTACAAAACTCGTAGTATTTATTTGCACTGGCCACAATAGATACCAAGCCCCGCATTACAAAATATGATATTCATTGGTTGCCACCAAATGATTCATATAGCACACAAAGTCCATGACTCCCCGATAGTTCAACCTGGTAGAGTTAATTAGTCTCCATGCATTATCATGTGAGAAGATGCGTTGAGCCTGATAGGAAATGATTGCGGCACAGGAATTAATCATTCCTCGTATGGCGTCTGACTGAAACTTTTTGAATCATCCACTGCACCAGCCTCCTCATCAACTTTCTAACTAACTAACTAACTAACTAACAAACTATAACTGCGTATTGTTCAATACATTATACTCACTCAGTAGTCAGTGTACGCTACCACCAACCAGCCACCCTACTCAAACAAAACTAATCAGAAGCGGTGGAAAGAAGAGGACCGTGTGTTTTATGTGGTTATCAAATGTCTTTTATCCAGCTCTTGATTTCAAACTACTACTGTGAAACCACAGTGCGTCTACACACATTTGCATCATGTTCTGATGTTTGCTCAACCCTAATTGAAAACCGGTCCAACATGGATCTCCAGCTATATCATATTGTATGGAGTGAAAGAGGCCGAGGATTTTACGCATACATATGGGGAACCACATCAGTAAATAGAAATCACAGAACTTACTGGGTTCATTAAAACACAGCACGAGTGGGAAAAAGACAGAGACAAATTATGAATAGGAAAAAAGGTATGAATATTCATCTATGCAGCAGTGAATTGAGGAATCATAATACAAAGTCAAGTTACTGTGAAAAAAAGTTGTGCTGAGAAATTCTCTTTTATAGTTAGCGAGTGCCTTGTAGAAAAAGAATTAAGGGGAATGGATGAAAATTCTTTGTGGCATTAGTGGAATTAAGAAAAGAGCTTTCACTAACAAGACTTGACAACAGTTAAGGAGCATACTATATATACTATAGTTAGATTTATAATAAGTGTTTGTCTCAAATCTTTACAGCTTTGGGGAACGCAAAAAGGATTTTAACTAATGCTACAAAATTAGCTCCACTTTCCTATCTCCTGTATGCTGTGTTTATCATTTTTCAAAAGACTCTTGTTTCCACAAATATTCCATTATTATTAGTTCTCCTTTGTGTGAAGGTATACGATCCTCCCGTTTTATTATTCTCCAGCATTTTTTATACACGGTGAACAGTAATCTTCTACTAGAAAAAGAGTCGAGTTCTCTAAATCACTAACTACAACTGAAAGTAGATGGTTGCGGTAGCAAAAAAGCTTAAATCTTATATTTAATCCTGCTTTGTTCTCTCTCCTAAAACTAATTATAAGTTCCGTTGTCCTATACTACTCACTTGTGGGTTGTACTGAAGAAAAAAAAATATTGCATCCTCCTGTTATTGTGGCTTAGTTTTTTTTGCTCGCTCCATCACTAGAGTGAATGCAAAAGACATTGTAATAAAATGGATTTGAAACAGAGCCTGGTCGGACTAACTAACTAACTACATAAATTAATACGGTATATTGCGGGTGGGGAAAAAATCTCCCTTCTGTACTTGTAGGCATTAATCAGGAGCTGACTTTTAGTTAGACTCGTTGTGCTCAACATTGTAGCGACAAAGAATGTGAAACTTGCGCAAGACTAATTACTTTCCCCATTGTGGGAACACATTTTTCACTTTCAATGAATGAATCGATCCAAATTAATTAGCTTGTGAACATGATAATACTATAATGGGAACTTTTCTCCTTTTATGAGCTCCTCTTCATCATTATTGCCGAGTTGAATGCAAAGGAAATGGATACGTTTATCTCCTATCCGCAGTGTACATAAAAGATCTGTGTGCATTCATTTTCTTGACTCTCCATGCCTAACTAACTAACTAACTAACTGTATAGTACATACAAGTGTATCAACTTTTCATGTCTCTTTCACATCCATCGGCTCACTTTTTATGCATGGAGAAAGTTTCATATCAATACGTAGAGTTAGTTAGTAAGTTGACAACTTGTCTTCTTTCACTTGTTTGTTGTTTCTTTGTGGCTTGGCTTTGATGATCATTATTATAAAAGAGGACGCTGTCAGTTTAATTTAAAGGGTTTTCATGGATGAGAATATGAGCTCCTTTATGTTTCATAAAAGAAAAGGGCATCGCATGTTGTAATCATTATTATTTTATTCCTGCTGGCCCTTTCGTATCGTATTCAAGGCGCTCATCATTTGTG
>Ga0210040_10010342_pt1 | contig 10711 bp, 9 predicted proteins | sample CryGeyCG12114_NA_FD_185462 | JGI IMG/M metagenome (GOLD analysis project Ga0210040, IMG submission 185462) | Groundwater microbial communities from aquifer - Crystal Geyser CG19_WC_8/21/14_NA (SPAdes) (version 2) | ecosystem: Environmental > Aquatic > Deep subsurface > Groundwater | place: USA...
GGGCGCGGCGCGGGCTGGCGGGCCCGGCAGGCCGGCGCCGGCGCCGGCGCCGCCGGTGCTGCGCGGCGTCGCCCGTCAGCGGACGACGCGCTCGACCGTCGCGCCGACCTCGTCGAGACCGGGCACCACCACGTGCCAGTCGGGCGTGGGGCCCAGGGCGTCGCGGACGGCGTCGTCGACGTCGGTGGTGCCCTCCCCCGTCCGGCGGGCCAGTGCCAGGACCGTGGGCCCGGCCCCGGAGACCACGGCGGCGACCCCGCGGCGCCGCAGCGCGTCGACCAGCGCCAGGCTCGCCGGCATCGCCGGCGCACGGTAGCCCTGGTGCAGCCGGTCCTCGGTGGCCGCGTGCAGGAGGTCGGGGCGGTACCCGAGCGCATGCACGAGCAGCGCCGACCGGCCCGCCTGGAAGGCGGCGTCCCGGTGCGGGACGGTCGGCGGCAGCAGCCCGCGTGCGGTCGCGGTCGCGAGCCGGGCGTCGGGCACGAGGACCACCGGTGCCAGGTCGAGGTGGGTGGCGACGCGGACGGCGCGGGCCCCGGTGGGCTCGCACCACGCGACCGTCGCCCCTCCGTGGATGGCGGGGGCGGCGTTGTCCGGGTGCCCCTCGAGGTCGGCGGCGAGCCGCAGGACCGTGCCGTCGTCGAGGGCGTCCGGGTCGGCGATCAGCCCGCGCGCGGCCAGCAGCCCCGCGACGACGGCCGCCGCGGAGGAGCCGATCCCGCGCCCGTGCGGGATGCGGTTGGCGCACACGAGGTGCAGACCCGCCTGCGGAGCGCCGACATGGTCGAGGGCGACCCGCAGCGCCCGCACCACGAGGTGCGCCTCGCCGTCGGGGACCTCCCCGGCGCCCTCACCGGTGACCTCGACGACCACCCCCGGCCGGCCGAGCGCCCGCACCTCGAGCTCGTCGTGGATCGCGAGCGCGAGGCCCATCGCGTCGAAGCCGGGCCCGAGGTTCGCGCTCGTCGCGGGCACGCGGACGCGGACGTGGTCCGTCGCGAGCCTCACGGCCTTCCCCGTGCACCGGTGACGACTGCGCCGACCACGCTCACGGCGGTCAGGAGAGCTCGAGCGCGTCGGCGATGGACACCACGTCGGCGCTCACGCGGACCGGGACGATCTCGTCGCCGTCCGCGGTGCGCAGCGCCCACTGCGGGTCCTTCAGGCCGTGGCCCGTGACCGTGACGACGATGCGAGCACCCGCGGGCACCCGGCCCTGCTCGGCCAGGGTCAGGATGCCGGCGACGCCGGCCGCGGACGCCGGCTCGACGAACACGCCGCACTCGCTGGACAGGATCCGGTGCGCGTCGAGGATCTGCTCGTCCGTGACGGCCTCGATGAGCCCGCCCGAGGTGTCGCGCGCAGACTCCGCCTGCGGCCACGACGCCGGGTTCCCGATCCGGATGGCGGTGGCGATCGTCTCGGGGTGGGTGACGGGGTGACCGGCGACGATCGGGGCCGCGCCGGCGGCCTGGAAGCCCCACATGGCGGGGGTCCGGGTGGCGGGGCCGTCGGCCGCGTACTCCGTGTACCCCTTCCAGTACGCGGTGATGTTGCCGGCGTTCCCGACCGGGAGCGCGTGGATGTCCGGTGCGTCGCCGAGCACGTCGACGACCTCGAACGCGCCGGTCTTCTGGCCCTGGATCCGGTCCGGGTTGACCGAGTTGACCAGCTCGACCGCGTAGGCGTCGGCCAGCTTGCGGGCGGCCACGAGGCAGTCGTCGAAGTTGCCGTCGACCTGCAGCAGACGCGCGCCGTGCGCGATGGCCTGGCTGAGCTTGCCGAGCGCGATCTTGCCGTCCGGCACGAGCACGGCGCAGAGCATCCCGGCGGCGGTCGCGTACGCGGCCGCCGACGCCGACGTGTTGCCGGTGGAGGCGCACACGACGACCTTCGCGCCGCGCGCGGCAGCGGCCGAGATCGCGGTGGTCATCCCGCGGTCCTTGAACGAGCCGGTCGGGTTCATGCCCTCGACCTTGAGGTGCACGTCGGCGCCGGTCCGCCGCGACAGCGCCGGGGCGGGCACGAGCGGGGTACCTCCCTCGCCGAGGGTGACGACCTTCCGGGTCAGGTGAGCGGGCAGCCGGTCGGCGTACTCGGCGATGATCCCTCGCCACACGTGTGCCATCAGCTTCCCTCGACTCGCAGGACGGACCGGACGGCCAGGACGGCGTCCAGCTCGGCGACCGCACCGACCGTGGCCGCGAGCGCGGCGTCGGTGGCGGAGTGCGTCGTGATGACCACGTGCGCCACGGGGTCGTGCGCGGCGCCCGGGGCCGCGACGGGCGCCTGGGACTGGCGCACGCCCTCGATGGAGACGCCGTGGTCCGCGAGCGCCGCCGCCACCTGGGCGAGCACACCCGGCCGGTCGACGACGTCGATGCGGACCTGGTATCGGGTGACCGCCGCGGACGCGGGCAGCACCGGCAGGTCCGCGTAGCTGGACTCGAGCGGCCCGCGGCCGCCGAGCACGCGGTTGCGCGCGGCGGAGACGACGTCGCCCAGGACGGCGGACGCCGTCGGGGTCCCACCGGCGCCGCGCCCGTAGAACATGAGCTCGCCGGCCGACTCGGCCTCGACGAACACCGCGTTGAAGGCGCCGCGCACGCCTGCGAGCGGATGGCTCACCGGGACGAGCGCGGGGTGCACCCGCACCGAGACGCCGTCGTCGGTGCGCTCGGCGATCGCGAGCAGCTTGACGACGTGGCCGGTGCTCGCGGCCCACGCCACGTCGTCCGCGGTCACGCCCGTGATTCCCTCGCGGTGGACGTCCTCGAGCGGGACCCGGATGTGGAAGGCCAGCGAGGCCAGGATGGCGGCCTTGGCGGCGGCGTCGAAGCCGTCGACGTCGGCCGTCGGGTCGGCCTCGGCGTAGCCCAGCGCCTGCGCCTGCTCTACGGCGGCGTCGAGGTCGAGGTGCTCGGTCGCCATCTGGTCGAGCACGTAGTTGGTGGTGCCGTTGACGATGCCGACGATGCGCCGGACGCGGTCCCCGGCGAGGGACTCGCGTACCGGTCGGACGATCGGGATGGCGCCGGCGACGGCGGCCTCGAAGTAGACGTCCACGCCCGCGGCGTCGGCGGCGGCGTACAGGCTCGGGCCATCGGCGGCGAGGAGCGCCTTGTTCGCGGTGACGACCGAGGCGCCGGCGGCGATCGCACGCAGCAGCAGCGATCGCGGGGGCTCCAGGCCCCCGATGACCTCCACGACGATGTCGGCGCGCTCGACGAGCCCGTCCGCGTCGGTCGTCAGCAGGGCCGGGTCCACGCCCTCGCGCGGGACGGCGGTGTCGCGGACGGCGATGCCGACGAGCTCGAGGGGCGCTCCGACGCGTGCGGCGAGGTCGTCGGCCTGCTCGCGCAGCAGCCGCGCGACCTGCGTGCCGACGACGCCGCAGCCGAGCAGCGCGATCCGCAACGCCTGGGGTGCCACCTCGGTCCACCTCTCGTCGGGTCGGGTCGGGTCGGGACGCGCGGCACACCGCGGTGCGCACGCGGGGGTGATCCTCCCGGTCGGGCACCGGGCACGGCCGGGCGTCTCACCATACGGGTGAGCCGACCGGCGCTCGGACGGCGTCAGCCGGGCGCCGCGTCAGCCCTGGTCGAGGGCGAGCAGGTCGTCCTCGGTCTCGCGGCGGACCAGCACGCGCACGCTCCCGTCGCGCACGGCCAGCACCGGCGGGCGCGGGACGTGGTTGTAGTTGGACGCCATGGAGCGGCCGTAGGCACCGGTGACGGGCACGGCGAGCAGGTCGCCCGGCGCGACGTCGGCCGGCAGCAGGACCTCGTGCACGACGATGTCCCCGCTCTCGCAGTGCTTGCCCACGACGCGGGCGCGCACGTGCTCGGCGGACCCGACGCGGGACGCGATCGCCGCCGTGTACTGCGCGCCGTACAGCGCGGGGCGCAGGTTGTCGCTCATCCCGCCGTCCACCGAGACGTAGGTCCGCGTGAAGGGACCGTCGTCGCCGTCGACGGTCACGGGCTTGACCGTGCCGACCGTGTAGAGCGTGAACGCGGTCGGCGCCACGATCGCGCGGCCGGGCTCGATCGAGATCCGCGGGACCGGCGTCCCGAGCTCGGCGCACACCGACCCCACGGTGGCCGCCAGGTCCGCGGCGACCCGCGCGGGGTCCAGGGACGTCTCCCCCGGCAGGTAGGCGACGCCGTAGCCGCCGCCGAGGTCGACCTCGGGGACGAGGTGGCCGGTCTGCGCGTGCAGGTCGGCGCGCAGCCGCAGCAGCGTGCGGGCCGCCTCGACGAATCCCGCGGGGTCGAGTATCTGGGAGCCGATGTGGGAGTGGATGCCGAGCAGCTCGAGCTCCGGCCGGGCCAGCACCCCGCGCAGCGCCTCCATCGCCTGGCCGCCCACGACGGAGAGCCCGAACTTCTGGTCCTCGTGCGCGGTCGAGATGTACTCGTGGCCACCCGCGTGCACCCCGGTCGTCACCCGGACCATGACGGGTGCCCGGGTACCGGTGCGCGCGGCGGCGTCCGCGACCCGCTCGACCTCGGTGAGCGAGTCGAGGATCAGCCGACCGACCCCGGCCGCGAGAGCCCGCTCGATCTCGGCGTCGGACTTGTTGTTGCCGTGCAGCCCGATGTCGGCGCCAGGCACCCCGGCCCGCAGCGCGACGGCGAGCTCGCCGCCGGTCGCCGTGTCGACCCGGAGCCCTTCCTCGTGGGCCCAGCGGGCGACGGCGACCGAGAGGAACGCCTTGCCGGCGTAGTAGACGTCGACGCCGGTGCCGATGCCCGCGAACGCGGCGGTGAACGCGTCCCGGTAGGTCCGGGCGCGGCGGCGGAAGTCCGCCTCGTCCATGACGTACGCGGGGGTGCCGTGCTCGCGGGCGATGTCCCGGACGTCGAGACCGGTCACCGCGAGCGCGCCGTCGGGCCCCCGACCCACGCCGGCGGCCCACACCTGCTGGTCCAGGCTCGCACCCTGGCCGGGCGCGACCCCGCCCGCCGGCGCGCTGACCGCGACGCCCTGCGAGACGGCGTCGCTGCTCACATCCGCTCCGGCGCGCTTACGCCGAGCAGGTCCAGGCCGTTGGCGAGCACCTGGCGGGTCGCGTCGTTGAGCCACAGGCGGGTCCGGTGCACGTCCGACACCGTCTCGTCCCCGAAGGGCGTCACCCGGCGCTGGTCGTACCACTTGTGGTAGGCCGAGGCGAGCTCTTCGAGGTACCGGGCCACGCGGTGCGGCTCGCGCAGCTCGGCGGCCTGCGCGACGACGCGCGGCAGCTCCGCGAGGGAGCCGAGCAGGACGGTCTCGCTCGGGTGGTCGAGCAGCGCGGGGTCGAACCCGTCCTCGCGGCGCACGCCGGAGTCCGCCGCGTTGCGTCCGACGTTGACGGTCCGCGCGTGGGCGTACTGGACGTAGAAGACGGGGTTCTCGTTCGTCGCCGTCGTGAGCAGGTCCAGGTCGATGTCGAGCGTCGAGTTCGCCGCGGACCGCGCCAGCGCGTAGCGCGCCGCGTCCACCCCGACGGCGTCGACCAGGTCGTCGATCGTCACGATGGTGCCGGCGCGCTTGGACATCCGGACCGGCTCGCCGTCCCTGACGAGGTTGACCATCTGCCCGATGAGGATCTCGAGGTTGACCCACGGGGTGTCGCCGAACGCGGCGCACATCGCCATCATCCGGCCGATGTACCCGTGGTGGTCCGCGCCGAGCATGATGATCACGCGGTCGAAGCCGCGCTCGCGCTTGTCCAGGTAGTAGGCGAGGTCACCGGAGATGTAGGCGCCCTGGCCGTCGGACTTGACGATGACGCGGTCCTTGTCGTCACCGAAGTCCGTGGTCCGCAGCCACACCGCACCCTCGGCCTCGTAGATGTGGCCGAGCTCGCGCAGCCGCGCGACGGCGCGGTCAACCGCACCGGACTCGTGCAGGTGGTCCTCGTGGAAGTAGACGTCGAAGTCGACCCGGAAGTCGTGCAGCTTCGCCTTGATCTCCGCGAACATCAGCTCGACACCGACGGCGCGGAAGGCCTCCTGCGCCTCCTCGTCCGGCAGGGTCAACGGGTCGGGCTCGCCGGCCGCGCGGCGGCTGGCGAGCACGGCCTGGGCGATGTCGGAGATGTACTGGCCGCCGTAGCCGTCCTCGGGAGGGGCTTCGTCGCGGGCGCGGGCGAGGAGGGACCGGGCGAACCGGTCGATCTGCGAGCCGTGGTCGTTGAAGTAGTACTCGCGGGTCACCCGGGCGCCCGCGGCACCCAGCACGCGGGCCAGCGAGTCGCCGACCGCGGCCCAGCGGACGCCCCCGATGTGGATGGGGCCCGTGGGGTTCGCCGAGACGAACTCGAGGTTGATGTTCTGGCCCGCCAGCCCCTGCGTCCGGCCGTACGCCGCGCCCGACTCGACGACCGACCGGGCGAGCCCGCCCGCGGCGGCCGTGTCCAGCGTGATGTTGAGGAAGCCGGGGCCGGCCACGTCCACCGCGCCGATGCCCGGCACGCCCGTCAGGCGGCGGGCGAGCTCCTCGGCGAACGCGCGCGGGTTCGTGCCGGCCTTCTTGCCCAGCTGCATCGCGACGTTCGTGGCCCAGTCGCCGTGCTCACGCTGACGGGGCCGCTCCACGTGGACGACGGCGGGGATCGCGGCCGCGTCCAGGGCGAACGTGCCGTCGTCCACGGCGGAGGTCAGGGCAGCGCGGAGGGCCTCGGAGAGCTCGGCAGGGGTCACCCGCCAAGGCTACCGAGTGGGCGGAGGCCCGCCGTCGGGCGGCCCGCCGCCCCAGGTGTCCTCGAGCACGACGGGGCGGCACGCGACCACCGCGGCGGCCGCCAGGACGACAGCGGTCGCGATGAGCGCCGCGAAGACGGGCGTCCACCCGCCGGTGCGGTCGTACAGCACGCCGACGAGGACGGGGCCGGGGACCGCCAGCGCGTACCCGGCGCCCTGGACGAACCCGGACAGCGACGTCGCTCCCGCCGATGTGCGTGTGCGCAGGTTGATCAGCGCGAGCACGACGGGGAAGGCGCCGGGCGCCAACCCGAGCAGCACCATCCACACCGCGGTCCCGCGGGCCGGGGACAGCATCAGGCCGACGTAGCCGGCGACGTAGCACGCGGCGAGCACCAGGACCACCGGGTAGGGGTTGCTCATGCGTGCGGCCAGCAGCGGGCCGGCGAAGGACAGCGGCAGGCCGAGGATCGAGAACAGGCCCAGCCAGCGCCCGCCCACCTCGAACCCGAGGCCGGCGTCGGCCAGGACCTGCGGCAGCCACGCGAAGATCACGTAGGTGTTCAGCGAGTTCATGCCGAACGTGACCGCCATGCCCCACGCGAGCGGGCTGCGCCACACGCGCCCCGTCGTCCGGTGGCGCGCTGCCAGACCGGGGGTGTCGACCGGCGAGCGGGCGAGGATGCTCCGCAGGCCGGCCCGGGCCGCGCTGGACCTGGCGATGACCACGCACCAGGGCACGGCGGCGAGGAAGCCGATCACCGCCCACGACGCGATCGACACGCGCCAGCCGTACTGCCGCGCGACGGGGGCGGCGAGCACCGCGGGAACCGTCGTGCTGACCGCCATGGCCATGGAGTAGACCGCGGTGACGAGTCCGATCCGGTCGGGGAAGTAGCGCTTGACCAGCGGCGGCAGCAGGACGTTGCCCATCCCCATGCCGGCCAGCGCGATGACCGACCAGCCCAGGAACGGCCCGGGGGTGTCGACGGTGGACCGGGTGACCTCCCCCACCGCGGACAGCAGCATCGCGGCGATCAACGTGGGTTCGAGACCCGCCCGGCGGGCGACCAGCGGAGCGACGGAGCCGAAGAACGCGAACGAGGCGAGAGGGACGGCTCCGAGCACGCCGGCGAGCGTCTCGCTCAGCGCCACGTCCGCCCGGACGGAGCCCAGGATGGGGGAGACGGCCGCGACGGCGATGCGCAAGTTGAGCGCGACCAGCACGATGCCGGCGAGCACCAGCCAGCGTCCGCGCCACGGGGCGACGGGAGCGGACGCGTGCATGGGCACCGGATTCTGCGCGGAGGGTGGAAGGGCGGGGCCTCGGCCGACGACCGGCCCGCCCACGCCGTCGAGGGTAGTCGCCGGCCCCGTCCGCCACGCCTTCACCAGCGCGCTCCGGGGTGCGGTAGTGTCTTGGTCCGTGCCGTCCTGCGGCGCCCGCCCGCGTAGCTCAGTGGATAGAGCGTCTGCCTCCGGAGCAGAAGGTCGAAGGTTCGAGTCCTTTCGCGGGCACAGTCTGACCAGCGGTTTTTGCCAGGCTGCGTCACATTTGCGTCACTAGGCCGTGCAGTGCAGGGCCACTCGGTTCCCCTCAGCGCACGCGCTGACGGACGTCCGTCCCCCGCGTTGACGCCTCATCCTCTCCCCATCGCGGAGCCGTCGGGCGTGCGCACCGGGTGCAGGAGCGCCTCCAGATCCGCTCGCCCGATCCGGATGAGCCGGCTGCCGACCTTGACGGCGTCGTGGTCCCCCAGGGCGATCAGCTTGCGGATGAAGCGCTCGGTCACGTGCAGCTCCTCGGCGGCTTCCGCGACGGTCAGGAATCGGGACTGGGACGGGCTGGCGATGGTGGTCATGGTGGTCCTCCGGTGGGTGGTGAGCTCGGTCATCTGCTGCCGGATTGCGACGCGGTCCGCGGTCGCGCCGCGACCAGGCGACGGGCAGCCGGCGAGCGAGCTCGTCGGCCAGCAGGGTGTCGTACAGCTCCGACACCGTGACGGTGGCGGCGTGGACGGTCTCGCCGTCGACACTGCGCCACACGCCATCAGCGCCCTGCACCTTGTTGGCGACCACGACGTGGGTGTGCAGGTTCGGGTCGCCGGTGCGCGTGTCCCAGTGGTCGAAGGCCGCCGTGATGAAGCCCCGGGTCGTCACCTGCCGGCGCCCGCCCTCACCGACCCTGGTCGGATGACGGCGTGCTCCACGAACGCCATCGCGTCAGCCAGTGCCGCCCGCCGCTGCGGCGTACTGGCTGAACGGTCGGCCCAACGGCGTCCCGGTCACGGGTTCGACGCCGTCGCGGAACAGCGCCGCCATGCTCGCCCGGTCACCCGGACACCGGGCACGAGCCGCGTCGGACCGTCCACACCAAGGCCGCTCAGCCCAGTGCCGTACCACCGCCCGGGCGGGTTGCCGGTCTGCTCGTAGTACGCCGTCAGTGACTCGCCCGGCTCCAGGCCGGCGTCACCGGCAGCGACGTGCCGAGTGAGGTACGTGTACCCGTCGCCGGCGGTCAGCTTGTGCATCGACATCATGCGGCAGCCCCACTCCCTCGAGGGCCGCAGCCGGTTCAGCTCCAGGTGCCCTCACAGACAGGTGGGCGGGAAGGGGCACAACATGGGGCGATCGTCCGAAAATTCCGGCATGCGAGACGAAGTAGGCGCGAGCGCCCGTGGTCAGCCCGTCATCGTCACAGCGGACGTCCCCGTCATCGCCGCGGCAACCGCTCTGGGCACGACCGTGCAACACGAGTCCTGCTGGTCTCGCTGGTGCCTTCGATCCCCGGAGGACTGCCGAGAAGGTGACGCAGGTCCAAGGCAGCGGGACGTCGTGAGGACCGGGCGTCGCCACGTCGTCGAGTGGGGTCATGATTCGGAGTCGGGCTCGTCCGCCAGACCGCCGTCTGGCTCAGACCCGTTCGACGCGGTCTGCCTGCGGTCCCCGTTCACTCTGACGCACCTTGTACTGGACCCGATCGCCCTCCTGCAGCACCTCGGCGCCCCTCAGGACCGACACGTGCACGAACAGGTCCGGGCCCCCCGCATCCGGGGTGATGAAGCCAAAACCCCGCTCCGCGTCGTAGCGCGCGACCACGCCCTCGCCGCCGCGCACAGGGACGCCGGATGCCGTCGGGCGCCCCGACCGACCGCGCGCCGACGCCGCAGGCGCGCTCCGAGGCGCCGAGCCGCGCACGAGTTGCACGTTGCGGGCCTGTGGCCCCTTCTCGCTCACGGCGACGTCGTAGGTCACGCGATCCCCCTCGGACAGCTCGGTCAGCCCCCCGGCCAGCGCGCGGACGTGGACGAAGACGTCCTCGCCGCCGGACTCGGGAGTGACGAACCCGAAGCCCTTGTCCCCGTCGTACCAGGACACGGTGCCGTCCGCTCCGTCGGACGCCACGGCCCGCGGGGCGGCCTCGGCCCCGAGCGGCAGCAGATGGTCTACCTGCGGCCCCTTCTCCCCATCGACGACCAGGAACGCGACCCGCTGCCCCTCCGAGATCACGCCGCCCCCCACGATTGCCGAGCTGTGCACGAAGATCTCGGCACCACCGCCGTCAGGCGTGATGAAGCCGTATCCCTTGCCCGGCTCGTACCAGGTGACGGTGCCGAGCACGCCCACGGTCGCGTCGGCGGGTTGGTCGCCCGTGACCCGGACGCGGCGTGCCTGCGGGCCGCGGTCCCCCTCGCCCACCTCGAACTCGACCACCTGCCCCTCTCGGAGCAGCCTCGCCCCGTCGTCGCTGACGATCTCGGACGCATGCACGAACAGGTCCTCGGCCTCGTGCCCGAGGGCGAGGAAGCCGAACCCCCGCTCGGCGTCGAACCAGCGGACAGTCCCCTGGGGCACAATTGACTCCTTGTCGAAGCTGACGTTGCTGCCGCCTAGATGTTCTGGCTCAGGACGTTGGTGACGCCGGCGTGGAGGCGTGAGGCTGGGGCTCGGTCGCCGGCTGCAGTGTGGGGGCGATGGTAGTTGTAGTGGACGTTCCAGATCGTGATCGCCGCTGCCCGCTG
>Ga0210040_10010343_pt1 | contig 10711 bp, 6 predicted proteins | sample CryGeyCG12114_NA_FD_185462 | JGI IMG/M metagenome (GOLD analysis project Ga0210040, IMG submission 185462) | Groundwater microbial communities from aquifer - Crystal Geyser CG19_WC_8/21/14_NA (SPAdes) (version 2) | ecosystem: Environmental > Aquatic > Deep subsurface > Groundwater | place: USA...
CGCCACAGCTGTCGAGCAGCTCAAAGAGGCTTCTGGCAGCAATGGCGAGATCGACGAGTCCCTCTACAGCAGGCAGCTGTACGTGCTCGGCCACGAGGCTATGAAGCGCATGGGCTCCTCCAACGTCCTCGTCGCCGGTCTGCGAGGCCTTGGTGTCGAGATTGCCAAGAACATTGCGCTCGCCGGTGTCAAGTCGTTGACGCTGTTCGACCCCAAGCCCGCCGCCCTCGCCGATCTGTCGTCGCAATTCTTCCTACACCCCGACGACGTGGGCAAGCCGCGCGCATCCGTCACCGTTCCGCGAATCTCTGAGCTCAACCCGTACACACCGGTCCAGGAGTTCAGTGGGAAGGATCTGACGTCAGACCTTGCTCAGCTCAAGCAGTTTCAGGTCGTCGTCCTCACAGACACCACGCTTGATGATCAGGCCAAGATCGCCGACTACTGTCACGAGAACGGCGTCTACGTCGTCATTGCAGACACATACGGTCTCTTCGGTACCATCTTCACCGACTTCGGCAAGAACTTCACCATCGGCGACCCCACTGGCGAGAACGTTACAAATGGCATAATAGCAGGCATCGATGAGCAGGGTCTGGTGTCCGCCCTGGACGAGACCCGGCACGGTCTTGAGGATGGTGACTGGGTCACATTTTCCGAGGTCAAGGGTATGGAGGGTCTGAACGGATGCGACCCGCGGAAGATTGAGGTCAAGGGTCCTTACACATTCTCCATCGGCGATGTCTCCGGTCTAGGAACATACCAGAGCGGCGGCCAGTACATTCAGGTCAAGATGCCCAAGATCATCGACTTCGAGTCGTTCAGCAAGCAGCTGAAGAAGCCCGAGCTCATGATCTCCGACTTCGCCAAGTTCGACCGCCCCCAACAGCTCCATGTCGGCATCCAGGCTCTCCACCAGTTCGCGAACCTACACAAGGGTGATTTCCCTCGACCCCATCACGAAGCTGATGCGGCGGAAGTGCTGAAGATCGCACAGGAAATTGCTGAACAAGGAGAAGAGAAAGTCGAGCTCGACGAAAAGCTGCTCAAGGAGCTGAGTTACCAGGCACGCGGTGACCTCACCCCTGTTGCGGCATTCTTTGGCGGCATGGCAGCGCAGGAAGTCCTCAAATCCGTCTCTGGAAAGTTCCACCCCATCGTTCAGTTCCTCTACTTCGATTCGCTAGAGTCGATACCGACGTCCTCAAAACGCTCGGAGGAGGAATGCGCCCCGATTGGCTCGCGTTACGATGGTCAAATTGCTGTATTCGGGAAAGAGTTCCAGGAGAAGATCGGCAACATGAAGCAATTCCTCGTTGGGGCTGGTGCTATTGGCTGTGAAATGCTGAAGAACTGGGCGATGATGGGCCTAGGCGCTGGACCAAAGGGCAACATTACAGTGACGGACAACGACCAGATCGAGAAGAGCAACTTGAATCGGCAGTTCTTGTTCAGGCCCGCAGATGTCGGCAAACTGAAGAGCGATGCTGCTGCGAAGGCGGTCCAAGCGATGAATCCTGACCTGCAAGGAAAGATTGTTACGCTGCAAGACAAGGTTGGCCCAGAGACGGAGCACATCTTCAACGAGACTTTCTGGAACGATCTGGACGCTGTCACCAACGCTTTGGATAACGTAGAGGCGCGCACATATGTCGACCGACGATGCGTGTTCTTCCGCAAGCCACTGCTTGACAGCGGTACCCTCGGAACAAAGGGCAACACCCAAGTTGTTCTACCGTTCATCACAGAGTCCTACTCATCATCACAAGACCCGCCGGAGAAGTCGTTCCCGATGTGTACACTGAGGAGTTTCCCGAACCGCATCGAGCACACCATTGCTTGGGCGCGTGAGGCGTTCGACTCGCTTTTCGTCAAGGGACCAGAAATTGTCAACCTATATCTGACGCAACCGGACTACCTCGGCGCTTCGCTGAAGCAATCAGGTAACGAGAAGCAGACTCTCGAGACGCTGAAAGAGTTTTTGGTGACAGAAAAGCCGCTGTCTTATGACGACTGCATCATCTGGGCCCGCCACCAGTTTGAGAAGAGCTACAACCACCAGATTGCGCAGCTGCTTTACAACTTCCCCAAGGATTCGACAACCGGCTCCGGGCAGCAGTTCTGGTCAGGTCCAAAGCGTGCCCCAGACCCACTCAAATTCGACCCCAACAACCCTACACATTTCACATACGTTGAGGCGGGTGCGCATCTCCATGCGTTCAACTATGGCATCAAGCCGAATGCCACACGGGAGCATTACATTGAGGTTTTGAACGACATGATCGTCCCAGACTTCAAGCCTGACCCTACTATCAAGATCCAAGCGAACGATTCCGACCCAGACCCGAACTCCAACAACCAAGGTGGCGGAGATGAAAACGACTCGTTGAACAACATCATCGACCAGCTCCCAGCACCCAAGTCGCTGGCTGGCGTCAAGCTAGAGCCGGTCGAATTCGAGAAGGATGACGACTCCAATCACCACATCGACTTCATCACGGCAGCCAGCAACCTCCGCGCGGAGAACTACAAGATCGAGACAGCTGACCGACACAAGACGAAGTTCATTGCTGGTAAGATCATTCCGGCTATCGCCACAACAACGGCGCTAGTTACTGGTCTCGTCAACCTTGAGCTGTACAAGATTATCGACGGCAAGACCGATATCGAGCAGTACAAGAACGGTTTCATCAACCTGGCACTGCCCTTCTTCGGCTTCAGTGAGCCTATCGCCAGTCCCAAGGGCAAGTACACCGGACCTGATGGCGAAGTCACCATCGACAAGCTCTGGGATCGATTCGAGGTCGAAGACATTACTCTCCGAGAGTTTGTTGATTACTTCGAGAAGAAGGGTCTTTCGGTACAGATGGTCAGCTCTGGCGTCAGCTTGCTTTACGCGTCCTTCTACCCACCAGCCAAGCTAAAGGATCGCATGGGTTTGTCGTAAGTACTCGTATCTCTACTATTCCGCGGACCTGAACTAACAAAGCACAGGATGAGCAAACTCGTCGAGCACGTCAGCAAGAAGCCGGTCCCAGACCACCAGAAGAACGTCATCTTCGAGATCACTGCCGAGGACGCGAAGGAGGAAGATGTCGAGATTCCATACGTCATGGTCAAGCTGCAGTAGGGCATTATTCTGCATGGTTGGAATACTAAGGCATTGGCGTAACAGGAGGGATGATCATGAACATACCATAGATTAGCATGGCTTGCATGAATAGAGAAATAACTCATTTGACAAACACTGCATTTTCACCGTGTTGAATTGGACCCTTCCAGGCATCAGTTCCGAAGTCGCAAATCGTGGGGCAAAATGCCAAGCACTTTCAGCCCTACGGCGGTTCTTGATTAGCAAGCTGCCTCTTCTTTTTCTTCGACACACCACCATGTAGTCTCTATACTCACCCTTTCGCACTAACATGGCACCCTCACTAGAAGAGCCGACACAAGTCGACTTCGACGCGCCGCTCAAGGCAGCGCCTAAGCTTGTTGCGCCTGAGCCAGGTACGTTGCGCCCCGCCACCCTCTTCACACCGTTTCGTACAGGTTACTGACTACATACTCTGCAGAACATTGTCCAGGCCCCGAGTCCGAGAAAGCAGGTCTCGCAGACAACTGCGCCGGATGTCCCAACCAAGCAATATGCGCGTCGGCACCGAAAGGACCCGATCCCGACATACCTCTGATAACCGCACGCCTCTCTTCCGTGAAGCACAAGATACTGGTCCTATCCGGTAAAGGCGGCGTGGGCAAGTCGACATTCAGCACCATGCTATCGCACGGCTTCAGCGCAAATCCCAACTCGACAGTCGGCCTCATGGACACAGACATCTGCGGCCCAAGCATACCGAAAATGATGGGCGTAGAGGAGGAGACAATACATGTCACGGCAGAAGGATGGGAACCCGTATGGGTCAGCGAGAACTTGGGAGTCATGAGCGTGCAGTTCATGCTACCCAACCGTGACGATGCGGTCATATGGCGCGGACCGAAGAAGAACGGCTTGATCAAGAAGTTCCTCATGGATGTGACTTGGGGCGAACTCGACTTCCTCATCGTCGACACACCGCCTGGCACAAGCGACGAGCATCTGTCGGTCAACAGCTTCCTCAAAGCTTCGGGTGTCGACGGTGCAGTAGTCGTCTCCACCCCACAAGAAGTCTCGCTTCTCGACGTACGGAAAGAAATCGACTTTTGCCGCAAGGCCGGCATTCCCATCCTCGGTATAGTGGAGAACATGTCTGGTTTTGTTTGCCCAGGGTGCAAGCATGAGTCTCAGATTTTCAGAGCGAGTACCGGTGGCGCCAGAAGACTTGCGGAGGACGAGAACATTCCATTTTTGGGTGCGGTACCTCTTGATCCGAGAATTGGCATGGCCTGTGACTTTGGAGAGAGCTTCCTGACAGCGTATCCTGATAGTCCGGCGTGCAGGGCTATCAAGGAGGTTGTGAGGAGGGTGGGAGAGGAGATGGGGCTGACTGCGGAGGAGGTGTTGCCTGAGGACGATGAGTGATGGCAGATCTTTGCACTCTGATTATGTTTGAGCACGCGTCGGATATCAGAGTCACGATGACTTGCATTTGTGCGGCGTTTCTATCTAGCGAAGATTGTGAATAAAGATACATGAACAATTTGTTAATCACTGCGTCTTCATCTGACCGCGCAGCGCCCAATTGCCAACATCAGCAGGAGTATACTGTGACTCAAACGACCCCCAACTTCAAGATCAGGGAAATGCTCCGCACTGCGATATTACCCGACAATCACGTCGCTCAACCTGCCTCAGCTGCCAACTCAACTTCTCGCGCCGCACATGTGCTTGCAGATCGCGACCATCGACTGGATGCATGCATGCACACTGCCACCACAGCCACACTGATCGTCGTCATCCATCGCGCACGAGATAGCTTGGCATGCACATGTGGAGCTTGGGCCTGTGGCTGTTTCGAGGTCGCATAGCAACGATCGCGCACCGCGAAGACAGAAGACGATTTAAAGTGTGCAGTAGATCGCGCTCGTAGCGTGTCAAAGATTGTGCAGCTGACCCACTAAATAAAGATTGAGATGTGCATGCTTCGTGTGGTTGGAGAGGTGGAGAGCGACGGGAGAGTCCTCGATGTCATGGTATCCGGCTAGCGGCACTGCATCCCTGCTTCTCTGTAAATGGCACAACAACTTTCTTGCCGCTGCGGATGCTTTGGACGCATTCACTTCGCCGCAAACCACGTCGTCCTTCATTTGCGTGTTCCATTGTCGCATAGATACCCCGAGCGCGTGTATATAATTCGGAAGAGTCGAGATATAACAGCGATTGAAGCGCAAGGCTAAGCACTCGGCTCAGCTTACAGAGACCGAGCGTATAAGAGTTGGTGAGTCGCCCTTGCTTGACTCGAGGCGCTGGACTGACTAGACAGTGGTCTGATAGACATCTTCGACGCGCTACACACTTTTCTCCTCTACCGCGCGATCGTATCTTCATCAACCGCCCAGCATGACCGAACCCTTCCCCGTCCACGATGATCCCAGCGGCGTTACTGGCGTCGGTCCAGGGCCTCAAGTGCTCAGCACTTCAACAGGACTTGATGTCATCGGCGGACCCCTCCTCAACTACAGGCGCACCAGCAACCAGCAGACAGGGCAGCCAATCTGGCACGGCAGCGTCCTGATTGTTACCACACCCGGCCAACAGAACCCCCAGCTTGTGCTGTCACCAGGCGGCGCAGTCGATGCGAGCGCTGGCAACGTCAGATTCAGCACAGAGGCGAGGACCTTCCACGGCGAGAAGCTGTACGAGGACCCGAAGAGGGCATTCTGGCGCTTCATCATCGAGGCGCCCTTCCAGCAGTTCGAGTCGCGGTGGAGGTACGACATCCAGGGCCTGGCCTACGTCGACCGCAACAAGCACGACAAGCCCCAGATCTTCGCCATACCCGCCGCCTCGCAGTCGATGCGCATCATGTTCCACTCCTGCAATGGCTTCAGTGTAGGCACCGATGTCGATGCCTGGTCTGGCCCAGCGCTCTGGAACGACGTCCTGCGCATGCACGAGCAGAGGCCATTCCACGTCATGATTGGAGGAGGCGACCAGATCTACAACGACGGAGTGCGTGTTGATGGACCGCTGAAGGAGTGGACCTCCATCCATAACCCGCACAAGCGCCGCGACTACCCCTTTGGCGAGCAGATGCGCGCAGAGTGCGACGAGTACTACTTCAACAACTACGTTAGGTGGTACGGCCAGCGACCTTTCTCCACGGCGAACGGTCAGATTCCGCAGGTCAATATCTGGGATGACCACGACATCATTGATGGATTCGGCTCGTACACGGATCACTTCATGAAGTGCCCCGTCTTCCGGGGCATTGGTGGTGTGGCACACAAGTACTACCTCCTCTTCCAGCACCACCTCGCGCCCCCGAAGAGCACGTTCACCACCGATGCGCCGACGACGACAAACGTTGGCGAAAAGGGAACAACACCGGCAGACCCTGTACAGATGCGGAACACATTCGTCATGACGGACGATATGGGCGACCCATCGTACATCATTGGACACAAGCCAGGACCCTATGTGGAGGAGCGCAGTCGGAGCATCTACTGTCAGTTGGGTGCGCGCATTGCCTTCGCTGGTATCGATGCGCGAACGGAGCGCACTCGTCATCAGATCAACTACCCGGAGACGTACAAAGCTTTATTCGACCGTCTGGACAGGGAGTACACTGCGAACAAAGATCTGAAGCATCTTATCCTGCTACTTGGTGTACCCATCGCCTACCCGCGTCTGATCTGGTTGGAAAACATTTTGCAGTCCCCACTCATTGCGCCCATCAAGTTCCTGAACAAGCGTTTCGGTTTCGCAGGTGGCTTCTTCAACCAGTTTGACGGCAAAGTCGATTTGCTCGATGACTTGGACGACCACTACACCGCTCGTTCGCACAAGACCGAGCGCCGCGAACTCATCCAAATGCTGCAGTCCTTTTCGAAGAAGCACTCCGCACGCGTGACCATCCTCGGAGGAGACGTGCACCTCGGCGCCATCGGCCGCTTCTACTCGAACCCCAAGCACCAGATCCCCGCCGAGCAGGACTGGCGCTATATCCCCAACATCATCAGCTCGGCCATCACCAACAAGCCGCCGCCCCAGGCCGTCGCCAACCTGCTCGCACGCCGCAACAAGATCCACCACCTGGACCACGACACGGACGAGACGCTGCTCGAGATCTTCGATACAGACCCGGGTTTCAACCGCAAGGGCGAGCGCGTCGGCACAGGCCTCAACAACCAGATGAACGGCATTGCGCCCGCCGCAGACGAAAAAATCGAGAAGAAAACCTCGGACAAAAACCACGCCACCATGCCTTCCCGTAATTACGCCATCATATGCGAATCTACTCAACCCCCCTCCAACACCCTCTCCGCCCCAGGCCCGCAACCCGGCCAAGCCTCCTCCACCAACGGCGACGCAGCCTCAACCATCTCCTCGCCGCCGAGTAAGAAAGATAACCCGCGCCACCCAATCCACGTCGGCGAGCAGGGCGCGGGTACGTCGCATCCTGCTGCCAACGGATTGCAGCCTACGGGTCTGTGTGGGCCGTATGGGCTGGATGTTGCGTTGAGGGTGGAGATTAGTAATAAGGATCGTGAGGGACGGACGGATGGGTATGGGTTTAGTATTCCGGCGTTGAGTGTGGGGGGGTTTGCGGAGCAGGGGACGAGGTGGTAGACGATGGGAAGTGGAAGAAGCGAATGCAAGATTGGGAAGGGTTTCGTGCCTAGGACAGGAAGAAAGATGTGATAATTTGGTGGGATGAGATGCGTATGGGCAGTGTGTCGAGATTTTTGTGTGCGTTGTTGGTTTATACCCTGTGTCTTCGTAGCCGCGTAGTTTTGTAGTTCTAATACAGCCTTGAGCTCTCTCTCATCTGAGACAGACCTAGCCCTGATTTGCTAATTCCTCGCTTTACACCCACATCCCGCCTCCTTGTGATCCAATTTCGCCGCAGCCTCGCTCGCATCAGATTTTTCCGAAAGTGAAAATCTCGCATATTCCTATACACTCACTTTTCCCAGATGAAGTCGTAGAAGTAGAGGAGAGAAAGATGTTGCGATGCGATGTACGGCGCGCTTTGTCGTAGCGTACGTAAGATACGCAGATGCGAGAATTGTACATGCAAATCATCTCAAATTCATTATGCGGTTGGAGGTGTGAGGGCACGTGAAACGCATCATACGAACCGGTTCCGAAAACGCAGAAGTACCAGGGAGAGAAGCATGGATGGGACGTGGCTTCGGAATAGGAAAGAAGAGGACAAGAAGCTTAGACAGGGAGTTAATGCCACCAGAACAGGCGTGGGCTTAGGGAAATACCCCCTTTCCTTTCCGCAGTTCTCGTCTCAATATAAAATTACTCTTAAAATAATATACAAAATAGTCAAGTCTACTAAGCTAATTCAACTCAACCATGCCACGTCGTCGCTTCAGCGCGGAGCTCGAACGGTGCCGAGGTGGGCATTTTCATACTGCATGCACTGGATCTGGTTGCTCCCCTGGTATTGGAGGCAGAGGAGATACTGTGGTATGGAACAGAATCGAATTGAATGGATGGTCGAAAGACCTCAATCATAAAGTGTGGTAGGTGCGCTGTTGTCACAGTATCCTTTCTCACAACATGGCATGGCGGCTGAGTGAGCTCGTGTCTCCAGAGTATTGCGGAAAGGGCGTTACGTCAGATTATCGGATGCTAGCTTTTCAAGCAAAAAAAAAGCTGGAAGAAACTAACTAACAATACACAAGCGCGTGTCGAGCAGGCCCCAGTCCTACGTCTCCCAGCGTAGCCAGATATTTTCCTGGTCTGGTCTGCGGAGGTTGAAAGTGGAGGTTAGCTGTATCGTGACGATTCCATCCGGAGGTCTCGGTTACAACATGTTGCGGATACATGCTCACATTGCGCCACGGTTGCATCGATTCAAAGTGAAACACACGACGCGAGTGCTAGAGAAGCGTTAAGCTCAACCGAACCTGTGACAATAAGACGAATCATGTCCTTCGGTTGTATTCGAGGATTGCGTACGGGAACGGGATGAATGTTTTTCGAGCGTATACGTAGATGAAAGCGTGGTGTTGATGGGTAGGTGAGTGTACTATATAACTATCCTCAACGAATAAACACCATTCGCTGAAGTGCTCCAGTCTTCGAAACAGCGTTATTGATTCAAGAGTCGGAACTAGATATCACATTGCGCAACAAAGTATAGCATTTAACCGCGCAAACCAAATCAGCAGTCGCAGAAATCGGAATGAAGGGACGAGATTGATAGAGTCTAGAAACAACGATCTAACGAACGACTAGTAACGCGGGAAACAAAAATGAAAAACTCGGAAACTGGAAAGCAGAAACAGGCAAACACACATCCCCGCCGCTCTAGAGATATCCATCGTGTGGACACACACCTGCCTCTCCAGTACCAGATACCTCGCGTAAGAGCGTTGGCCTGCCTTGTAACACCTCATGCCAGAGACCCCAAGCCTCCTACTTCAAGGACCACCAGCACGGCCAGAGTTATCCCAGTACTCATCTCCCTTGTTCCTGCACGTTCCAATAACACAGTAATACCCCTGCGCACTTCGTCAGCATTCTTTCTCCACAAACATTTGTGTTCAGGTTCACTTACACCACCACTGTTCCTCTCATTCGGAGACTTAATAATCCACTGCGTCGACTTGCCGTTGCTGGGCGAGTAGCAGTTGGAATTCGTGGTACCGCGGACCGTATCTTCTCGTGCGTTAGCATCGCATATTCACACCTAGAATCAATCTCTAACGAGGTTGCCGAACGTACAAGCCGTATGAGCAGTATTATACCAAATGCACACCGTATCTCCCTTTGCGCCCGTGCACGAATACGTGTTTCCCGTCAGCCACGTCTTCTGCACGCTGAAACCGGCTTTGGTCCACTTGTCCTTGAACACGGTACCGAAGAAGGGAATGACTTCGGTCGAGAAGCCGATGCTGAAGGAGGTGGATTTTGTTTCGCCGACGGAGCAGCTGGGTGCGGCGCCGCAGTTGATGTTTTCCTGGACACGGAGGGTTAGCTTGGGTTGTGCACTGAACTGGTTTGATTGTTATGTCCTGCTTACCGAGATCTGCTTGTGCAGGTAGTTCTGGTGCGGGTTGCCGTCGCCCTGCACCACAACGTCGGTGTTCGATATGCACGTCGTCTGTCGGCCCTGGATCCTGGAATGGAAAGCCGGCATCTCAGGCTCGTCGACGTGCGCGGTAGCATCCGCGACATCGTCACTTCGCGTCATGAGGCTGCGGAACGCGGCCTTGGTGTGCTCGTGCTTGAAGCAGTCTGCCGCAGATGTTGCCGCACCTGCCGGGACATCGAGATCGAGACCGGTGCACTCTACAACGGCAATGTCGCCGTTGTAGATTCGTGTGCAGACGGGGCCGCCGGCTTCGGGCTGGCTTTTGATCTCGAACTTTGCGTCGCCGGCGGTGAGATGCCCGCCGCCGTGCGCGTCGACGTCGGCGAAGGAGAGGGAGCCGATGGTGGAGCCGCAGGTTTCTGCTAGGACGGTCTTGTTGGCGGACTGGATGGTCAGAGAAGTGCTGCCAGAGGGGATCTCGTGGCGCCAGGTAACGAAAACCTCAGCGGCCAGGGCAGAGGCCGCAAAGGCAGGGATGGCGAAGAGCGTAGAACGCATGA
>Ga0210040_10010344_pt1 | contig 10710 bp, 5 predicted proteins | sample CryGeyCG12114_NA_FD_185462 | JGI IMG/M metagenome (GOLD analysis project Ga0210040, IMG submission 185462) | Groundwater microbial communities from aquifer - Crystal Geyser CG19_WC_8/21/14_NA (SPAdes) (version 2) | ecosystem: Environmental > Aquatic > Deep subsurface > Groundwater | place: USA...
CTTACCCCATTGTTCTGGAGTGCAGCTATTGAACTCAGAGCAATTCCCTTGTCCTTTAAAGCAGCTATTGCTTACTGGATATTCCTTTTTACCTCATCCTTTAAAGCAGCTATTGCTTACTGGATATTCCTTTTTACCTTATCCTTTAAAGCAGCTATTGCTTACTGGATATCCTTTCTCAATTTTACCCCATTGATCTGGAGTGCAGCTATTGAACTCAGAGCAATTCCCTTGTCCTTTAAAGCAGCTATTGCTTACTGGATATTCCTTTTTACCTCATCCTTTAAAGCAGCTATTGCTTACTGGATATCCTTTCTCATCTTACCCCATTGTTCATCATCCAAAATAAATATATTTAAAGCATAAAAGGATTGTAGAGTAGCGATTGCTCACATCCTAAACATCGCATTTCTCTTGTGACTTTGTTTTTCATCACGGTCTCAAGTCAGTCATCACGAAGAGTAATCTTAGTGCAGCTATTGCACAAGATTCTTGGACATTCGTAGTTCATATTCAATTATCTGATTTGTTCGTAAACCGAGTGCTCACGTTCTCTTCCCCTTACTCCGGTAACTGGTGATTGGCTGAGACAGAGATTAACAAGGTAGGATTTCAGCGCAGTTATTGAGCGAAATCTTGATTGTGAAGATTTCAACCTGTGGGTTGAATTTAAGGTTTTCCCTGTTTGAAAATTTGAGGGGAAACACTCACAATCCACAGAAATAACTGGTAAACATCTTGGGAAGCAGACGAATAGTGCGACTTATACAGTTGTCTATGTAGTTTCTGTTACCAAATATTTCTTATTAAAGAATATAGGAGTGCAGCTCATGCATTTCATAAAATTCCCAAAGCTTTTACATAACTGCCAATCCTAATCCTTAACGTAGCAACTGCTTGCACACGTTCAACGTTTTTAGTTACTTTATTAATTGTTGCTTTTGATTATTTCTCATTTAACCCCAGCGTGCATGAATATAACCGTAAAGCTTCAAGTAATTTAGAAATAGATTAGTTGTTTCGGAAACTGTAGTCTTAGTGCAGTTATTGCACAAGGCTCTGGCGGTGGCGTTTTCGATCTTTGGTTGAAATAATTAGTTCTCTTAAAATAGTTCGCTTGAGAGAGAACTTTCGCTCACACCTTGCAGTTGTTTACTTTAAAAACAAAGTAACCGTTACATTTCCAATAAAGCTCGTAGGTCTTTGAAACTTGGTATTGTATTGTTTCGTGAAATTGTCTAATTTTTGATAACTAATTTCTAACTTGATTAACCGCTTGTAGAATTACTTATTGAAGTACTGGGATTTGGATTTTGAAACCCTATATTAACAACAACTCTATTTATTAATCTCTAGATTGAATCTGCGCTTATTTGTGTCGTATGAAATTCGAAGCTTAGGATAAAAAACTAACCACTAAGCTAGCACTAACAAAATAATCCACACTCCTTAAGGTTTTTCATTGGCTAAGCACTTAGGAAGAATTTTTAGGAAAATAATTAGGGTCATCTCATTCAATTTTACGTCATGGCTCGTGGAAGAAAATCAAGGCAGAGGGCACCAAGAAGCGGGTTAAATAATTTAACAGGCAATAGTTTCCAGGTCGATCCTTTTGAAGTTACGAATGTAGGAGAGAGCATTCGCAGTGTAGAAACTGCTGAAATGCCAGGATCGAGCTTGGTTAGTGAGCAGGTTACATCCACTGCTCCTAATATAAATCAAAGTCAAGGAATTGTCAGCGATTGTGTAGGTCAGGGTGTCACATTTGATTTTAGTATGCAGAACAGTAGAGCCACAACTTCACTTCCAGGACCTCCTTCCAATCCTCCGATACTCTCGACTCCAATCGCTCAATCTTTGCAAGGCACTGAGCAAGAAGTACGACAGAATTGTGTGAGTGAGCCAACTCATTCTCAAAGTATGGCTCCTCCACTGATACTTCGGAATCCGCACTACAACCCAGGAACTACAACTGGGTTAGCAGAAACGCCGATCGCTCGTTCTGGACCAGCAACACGCTCCATGACTGCCCGGCAATACGATCGTCAGCCAGAGGGTCCTAGATACCAAGCTTTTGGAGAACCTTCTTATTCGAGCAGTCGACGATCCACCGGAACGTTTCCCGCTCAGGCACCTCCACCGGTTCAGGTTTCTGAAGCACACATTTCTGCTTCATATTCAACGCAAAATATGGGTTGTCCACCTGTCTACACGATGGCTCATCCCGTTTTTAATCCAACCACTCAAGGGACCGGATATAATTCAGCGCATCGGTTTGTGAGCAGCCAAGTGACTGCTCCATCCATACATTCAGCTGTACAGTTTATGCCACATAATTCTCAGGTTCCATTCGTATCTCAGTTATATCCCACCGGAGTGGCTCCTGTTAATTTTAGTGCTACCTCAGTGAGCCAACCGACGCGATATTCGATGCCAGTGTTTCACACACAGGCTGTTCCAGGTTCCACCCCGAATACAACTCAAGGTTCCGCCGTAAATTATGGCCCCATAGCTTCAAACCGAGGGCAACCATTTCATGATCAAACCATTGGAGCAGATTCGGACCCGAATTATCCGAGAAATCTGTTGCCCGGAGATCAATATACACCACAGCAGAACGGATATGGTCAATCTGGAGACCCTCAGCAACAGCCGTTGAACTACACGAGCTATGGACCGCCATCAGCCGTTATTAACAAGCCAAACTATCATCATTTGAAGGGAAAGGATATGGAAGTACCCAAGTATAAAGGATTCAATGACCACAGAACACCATATGACTTTTTATTAGAATTGGATAAGTTTCAGACTATCCTTGCTTATTCCGATGATGATATGTTATATAGAGTGATTCCAATGGCATTGCACGGAGAAGCATATACTTGGTTTCGATCGGAGTTGATTCCATTCACAAGTTTCCATGAATTTAAACTGAGACTTCGCAAAGAATACCAACCTGTTGGATACACTGAGGACCTTAATAGGGAGATTGACAAACGGACTCAAGGACCAAACGAACCGCTGACATCGTACATCAGAGTAATGCGAGATTACTATGAGAGACTGGGAGACCCCTTAATCACCCAAAATGACATCTTGCGGCGCATTCTTCGTAACATGCATCCAGAATATCGTCAGGCTCTACAAGGGAAGCATATCACAACTCTCTTCGAATTGCAACAAGCCGCATATGATGCCCAAGAACTTATCAAAAGCTATAGAACATATCGTCCGCCACCACTGACAGGAAGTTTGGAACCCTCTTTAGCTTGTTCACACTACGGGCGTGACACGATGACAGAGCATTCTGCTCATGCAGTTGTGGATTACAACAAACCTCCACCAAAACTCCAGTACGCATCATTTGACCCTTTCTCGTACTATCATCAACCAATAAAGAAGGAAGTTACATTTCGTGATCCAATAAGCTCTAGTAGGCCTATGCCTGCTGTGTCGCCTGGTGCTCAAAGTGGCACATCTGGATTGCTCCCAAGGACACAATCCTCTGGTATGAGCAACCAATCAAGACCACTCCCAGGCTCAACCCCACCAGCTCAACGATCTCGCACCCCCTCACCATCTAGTAACCGTCCCTGTTTTATATGCCGGGACACAGATCATTGGTCTACTGACTGCCCTCTCAAAGCACCGAACCGGGGAAACTCGCGAAGCCCGAGTCCACTGATCAAGTAGAGGCTCGGGTTAATTCTGAATCTTTAGTGGCTACGACTAATGACTGTGCAAAGGACCGTTCTTATAAGCAGATACTGAAAAACGTTCCACCGTTTATGTTGGTTAATATATTGGGTTATGATTTCCCGGCGTTTCTAGATACTGGATCTCCACTCTCGTTTCTAGGGAATGAATTAGTTGATGTTTTGAAGGAGAGACGAGTTCAGACCACACCATGTTATAAAAAGGTTAATTTTCTCCGTGGTTTCTATATTTGTTCTGAAGAAGTTGTTTTAACAATTAAGTATGCTGATCAGTCCAGGCGTCAAAGGTTTTATATTCTTCCTGGAACAATAACCACAATTTTGTTAGGCAGAGATTTCCTGTCTCCCGCAACCATTGGAATTCATGTGGGTTGTGGAGGATGGAGTATTGGATTAGAACCAGACATAATTTACCCTTTTATTCCAAATAAATCCAACATTGTAGCGTTAACAGAAATAGAAATTGTAGATCCATTGAAGGATGACCAAAATCAATTGTTCCAGCTAGCACCGCCAATATCAGCTTGTGATTCTAAATCTGAGCTGTCAGTTGATGATGTAGACTTGATTAGTTTTGCAGAAGATGAGGACGATACATGTGACCAGTTTGCGTATCCAGCAGCAGTTTTGGCTCAGTATGAGAATCCTGATTTTAGCGACGACAGTGATAGTGACCAGGAAGACGAATCTCCTCTATATGAAGATCGTCCCAATTTTCTGCAAGTTAGAAAATCGTTGGATGAGGAGAAGCGGCAGAAGTTGAGAGAAGTCTTGGACGAGTTTCTTCCCATCTTTACTAAAGTTCCAGGTTTCTGTAATCTATATGAACATAAAATTGATACCGCGACAGCTTCGCCTATTCGTACTTCCTTGCGTCCTATGAATGCAGCTAAAAGGGCTATTTTCGACAAAACTTTTGATGAGCTTCTGGAATATGGTGTAATAGAGCCAGCAAGCAGTCCTTGGTCCAGTAGTGGATTTGTTGTTCCTAAGAAAGACGGTTCTTTTCGCTTTGTAGTAGACTATAAACCGCTGAATAAAGTGACTGTCCGAGACAACTACCCTATTCCTAGGATTGATGAAATTTTAAAAACTCTAGGAACTGCTAATTGGAGTTCAACATTTGATTTGTCGAAGGGATTTTTCCAAATAGCTATGCGTGAGGAGGATAAGCCCAAGACAGCATTTATTTCTCACCGAGGAGCTTATCAGTTTGTTAGAATGGCGATGGGTCTCACTAATTCTCCAGCTACTTTCCAACGGACAGTTGATGCAGTAGTAGGAGATTATAAGTGGGATTTTTGTAGCGATTATTTTGATGATATTTTAGTTTTCACGGAGCAAACTTTTGAAGAGCATTTGGTTCACATTAGGAAGGTTCTCACTCGTGTGAAGGATGCCGGTTTGACAATTAACCCCAAAAAGGTTCAGTTGTGTCGTCAAAGATTCAAGGTTTTGGGATTCATAGTTGATAGAGGCTCGCTTAGGCCAGATCCACAAAAAATTGCAAAAGTAAGAGACTATCCTGTTCCGAAGCGACAAAAGGATGTTCAAAGATTTCTCGGACTGCTAGGCTTCTATCGTAGATTTATTAGAAATTTTGCTGAAATCGCTAAGCCTTTGTCAAACCTATTAAAAAAGGATGTCAAATTCGAATGGGGCAGTGTTGAGCAAGCTTCTTTCGAAAATTTAAGAGATGCTTTAGTGGATTACACTCTTATTTATCTCCCCAATCTGAATGGTCCATTCATTGTGCAAACAGACGCCAGTGATGTTGGATTAGGTGCTATTCTGTTGCAGGAGGTGAACGAGGAACGCCATCCCATATGGTTTGCTAGTCGGGCTTTAAGAGGAGCTGAACGAAAATATTCGACAAGTGAACGGGAGTGTTTAGCTGTAATTTATGCGCTCGAAAAATTCAGAGATTATCTTGAGTACACGCATTTCACAGTTGAAACAGATCATCAAGCTCTCGCTTGGGTGCGAGGATTAAAAGAACCCTCCGGTCGCTTGGCTAGATGGTTTTTAAAGTTACAAATGTTTGATTTCGATGTGAAATATCGCCCTGGAGCTTCTGTACGCATGCGGGGCGCTGATGCGCTCAGTCGGCTCCCAGAAATAGTTTCTTTCGTTGCTGAAGACGGCTCCCTCTCTCGGGAGGTGGTTAAAGCCGCACAGCGTTTGGAGCCAAAGTTAGTTGAGATAATTGAATTGTTAGAAAGCAATAGTTCAAGTATTTCGGTAGCCAAAAGTAACCAATTAAGATCCCTGCAAAAATTTTCAAAGTTGGCTGATGACGGATTACTGCTTCGATACGTTGGTCCACGGGGAAAACCATGGGAGCACGAATCCATGCATTTCAGGGTTTGGCTTCCACATTCTTTAGTTCCCCAAGTAATAGCTATTTTTCATGATGAGAAGCTGTCCGGTCATTTAGGAATCAGAAAGACTTATTTACGGATTGAGGAGCGTGTTTACTGGGAGTGAATGAGGAAGGATGTGACAGAATATGTGAGGTCATGTCCTAAGTGTCAGGAAAGTTTCATTCCACCAAATCCTCCATCAATTGGGACGTCCATGGTTCCGGAATATCCTTGGGAAGTTATCACTATTGATTTAATGGGTCCATATCCGAAGGGAACTAATCAAAACCAGTATTTGTTTGTCGTCGTAGATTGTTTTACTAAGTTTGTAGAGTTGTTTCCACTTAAAAAAGCTACATCTGCTGCGGTGATTCAGAAACTGTGGCAGCTATGTTGTCGTTGGGGCTTTCCTAAAGTAATAGTTTCGGATAATGGAACTCAGTTCACCAGTAAAGATTACACAATATGGTGTAAAACATTCGGAATAACTCCATTTCATATCTCTCCGTACCACGCGCAGGCAAATATGACTGAAAGATACAATAGGACGATCAAAAAGATGATTATAGCATCTATTGACCGCATGAAGGACTGGGACAAGCATCTTGATGAGCTTTCATTTGCTCTCAGGACTTGTGTCAGTGATGCAACTAGCATGACTCCCTCTTATTTGTTTACTGGCCGTGAATTTCGTACGCCGTTTGATAATCTGTTGAAAATCGATTTACCATCAAATAAGACTTCTAACGATTTGCTTTCTCGGATGAGTTTAACTTATAATATTGTTCGTGATAACATTCTTTCGTCCCAAGAAATATATTTGAAACACTATAATGCTAAAACTAAACAACGAAATTTTTCGATTGGTGATCTTGTTACGGTTCGAACTCATAATCTGTCAGATAGTAGTCGAGGGTTTTCGTCTAAATTGGGAACTAAAAGGGAGGGACCTTATAGAGTATTAAATAAAGTTTCGGATAATGTTTATGATCTCGAACATGTGGAGAGTGGGCAAAATTATAATAAATGCCATGTAAATGAGATGTTTTGTTTTTACAATAGACAAGATGAAACGCAGTCAAAGTGCGCAGGGACGCAACAATAGACTACTAGGAGTAGTTAAAGGAGCCAGAGCTCAACAAGCGCTCGCTTGTCTACCGTTTCCCCAGATTGATGCCTCAGCTGTTCTCTATGATGACAAATCAGATGGCATTCATCTCCGCGAACCATACGATCCCTCAAGCGTCATAGTCCACGCCTCCCCTGGAGAAAAAAGAAGGTCTGAAGTGCACCAAACCGACCTTCAAGCTGCTCCTGCTCGTTCCCCAATCGTTTTTACCTGGCTGGAGCCTGATGAGAATCCCACCCACCTGCATTTGGCCACCACTGAGTCTGAGGAGGATTTTGCTGTGCGCGTGTCCAAGCTCACAGGGCACATTTGGGGAAAATCGCGGATTCTTCCTCCCACACCAGAGCCGGTCCTCATGGATCAAGATCCCGTTCCCCCATCCCCAAGCTCTTCCGAAGCTTCCGTGAGCTTCATTGATTTGAGCAAAAAGACCTCAGCTCCAATTTTGGTGTACTCGTCCGAAGACTCAGACGAACTTGAAGAAATCGTGGAAGAAGAGGCCGATATTGAAGCAACGAGGCCTTGTAGCGTGCTTGTTAGCAGGCTTGAGTCGTCTGTTTTGGAGGAGGTTTGCTCCAAACCTGTTTCAGCCCAAGCAAGACCCCCATCTCCTTTACCAGATGTTGCAACTGGTAAAGTGAATTTTGTCATCCCCAAGAAGCCTCCAGGAGTCATCTCAGCCCACCCATTCATCAGCCCATTGTTAGGAAAAGAGGAAGCCAAGGAGCTTGTGATCGAGTCACGGTTGAAAGAAGCAAGAAAACAGGTGGAAGAAGATATGGAAAGGAAACGAAAGGAGAAAAAGGAAAGGAAGAAAGAAAAGCGAAGGAAAGAGGAAAGAAGAAAGAAAGAACAAGAAGAAAGAGAGAAGAATAAGAAAGTGACAGGAAAGGAAGAAATTAAACGGAATAAGGAGACTGGAGTGAAACCGATTGGAATACAGGCTCGATTGGATGCTGCGAGAGAGATAGCGAAGAAAATGAAAGAAGAAGTGAAAGACAGAGTGCAGAGAGAAAAGGAAGAGAGGAAACGGAAAGCTATAGCGACTAGAGTGGAAGAAGATCTTCGCAAAAGAAGTGAAAAGAAAGTGGCTGAGGGAATGGAAATAGATTAGCCCGCCTACATTTTCAAATTGAATTGTAGGCAAATGTTTAGCTTAGTTTTGCATACTTGTTCTTTTATCTTTCCTACATTCATTTTTACTACCATCAGGCAAATCTTTTCATCTCATATTTTTGATTTTTGTTGTTTCGTTGAATAAATCTACCTTTTTGTTTGTTAACCATGGTGTAAATTTGTTCACTTTCCAGTTTTATCATGTCCTCATTTCACAAGTTGAAACAGGAAGCCCTTAAGCGATGGGGTAAATGTAAACAGCGACCACAAGACAACAATTCCGAACTTTTTGAATATCGACGGATGTTGAATAATTTAAGTTCCTTCCATCATTCGATTCATCCAAATTTTGGGTCTGTGTGTAATTGGCAAATACCAGACCATATGTTACGCACCTTGCAGTGCAATCAATCAAATTCAGTTTATGTGGATTCGGACCTTAAATTTGACCAAATGCTCGCTCACCTGAAAGTGCAGTCACAAATCTCCTTCGATACCGAGAGCAATCATGATGACTCCTTTCTTTCAATGATTTGTGTTATTCAGATGTCTTCAGCTACGCAGAATTTTGTTATTGACGTTTTTCGCCTGTTCGCCCGAGTTAGAAGGGACTTGTCCCCTATTTTTAGTTCACCTGACATTCTTAAAATTGTCCATGACACTAACGACATTCAACTGCTTCAACGAGATTTTGAGATTTTTTGCGAGGCAACCATTAATATGCAGGAAGTTTTTCACTTATACAAACCACAGTCGCATCCTATCAGTTACAGCAACATGATAAAACAGCTGTTTGGTGTTGAGTTAGATAAATTAGGCCAACTTGCGGATTGGCGAATCCGCCCCATCCCGAAACAATTAGTCAGCTATGCTATTAGGGACACACATTATTTGATCAGGGCTTTGGATAAAGTTAAACGAGAGCTAATTTCATTAGGGTTGGATTTGAAATCTATTTTGCCGTCTAAAGCAATTCAGTCCATGGTTAGGCTATACAAATTTCCAAAACTTCAATCTGCCATTAGCTGCTTTGATAAGGTTAGGTTGAGCAGTAAAAGACTGCTCCTGGCTGAAGAACACTCCAGCAAGATAGTCTTCCTAAGATTGTTCGACATTCGACGTAGTATAGCGAAGGATTTAGACAGGCCAGAAAATAAAGTTTTGAGGGACAATAGCATGTATGACATGCTGGCGAAAACCTGGGATTCCTTCGACGATTTTGCTCGAGCTTTTCAGATGTTCCCTTGCATCCAGTCTCACTTGGCTGACATGTACGTGGCCTTAGATACTGACCCTCCTCACGGTTCTGACACGGACGACGACGGTTTGGAGATCGGGGATTACGACGCCATGGACTTGTTACCCCCTGGAGATCAGGGTTCATCCCATAAATCTCCCGAAATGGCTAGCCCACAAACTGTTGAAGTCCTTTCTTCTACATCTGCTTCATCCAAGCAGCCCATTCCCCAGACCCCACCGGATCCCTTCCACATTGGTGACCTTTCGGACATATCGGACGATGAGCTCAATGGATCGGATGAGTCGGAGTGTGAGATTGTCGTGGAAGAAATTGAAATCGATTCCGACGGCCCTGATGACCATCCAAACCCCTTAGACGTTTCTTTTTCCCCCAATACGCCCGCAAGGACCAATTCTTATGCCCCACGGTTGCCCCAGCGTCGTCATCGTGATTCCATCCACCATACCCGCAGCAATACTGGTCCCGGCAAACATTATCGACGGCGTTGCATCCGAAAGAAAAACTTTTTAATTAAAAATGAAATCCGAGTCGGTCTTGGTTTCAAGCCACTTCCTTTTCGCTTCCCCCGTAACGTTAAATCGCGCATGTCAGAGTAGATTCCTGACTTCTTTTCTTTTGACAGCGGGTTACTCAGAGTAACAGGGGTCGGTGGAGGGCATTTCTGACCCAAAATAAACTTTAAATATTTCAATCCCGTTTTTCTTTTGGATGCAGCTATTTTGTATATTTTACATTTGTTTTGTTATGTTAATTTTTCCATTATTATTTCATGCATATCTATGATATATTCTTAGAATTGATGTTTTCCGTGTTTTGTATGTACTTTATTTCAGTTTTCTTAAGTATTATTTTATGTATCTATTGATTGATTGAGCGCTTGTTTGCTCATTAGTTAGCTTACCACTACCCTGAGGATTTGGTCGCCGTAGAAGACTCGATATCTGACTCCTTTCAAAATTTTCTAGCTTAGAATAATTTTGTCTCGAAGGTTGGCAGTGTTGTAGAGAATCGGCTGCCACTGCGTGACTTGGCAGCCGATCGGTACATGTATGTTGGGCAGCATGCATGCTGTACCTCATCGTTGAGGTACCTAGCTGCTGTGTGTGCAGTGCACATGTTGCATCA
>Ga0210040_10010345_pt1 | contig 10710 bp, 10 predicted proteins | sample CryGeyCG12114_NA_FD_185462 | JGI IMG/M metagenome (GOLD analysis project Ga0210040, IMG submission 185462) | Groundwater microbial communities from aquifer - Crystal Geyser CG19_WC_8/21/14_NA (SPAdes) (version 2) | ecosystem: Environmental > Aquatic > Deep subsurface > Groundwater | place: USA...
CCTCAAGCCGCTCTTCCTGAGGAGGCACGCCACTCCTTCGGGTGGGATCAGAGGAAGTAGAAGAGCCATCAGCTCCGCCACGCCGGGCGGTAACCTCGCGTTTAGCGGAAGTCCTTACTGGACCTGCCGTGGAGGTACTCATCCGAGCTTTGATTTTCTTCGCCGCTGCAATCGGCGGATTGGCAGCACCGTCCGGAAGTCTGGCTGAAACGCCTGTCAGCTCTCCTGCACGTGACTTGGCGACGCATCTGGTTGATCTGACTGTCCCGACCGCGATCATCCAGCGTGACGCGAAGGCAGCGTATATCAACAACTATCGAGCGGGCTTCCTGCAAGATCCGCGGGCCCGAGCGGATGCAGAGCGCAGGCCGGCATTCCTCGACGCGATTCTCAGCGCCGCAGCATCGAAGTTTGATGAGGTAATGGCGGCTACTTGGCCGGACCTGAAAGCGCGCCTGTCCTCCTCCTACTCCGCCAGGATGAGCCAGGAGGAGTTGACTGAGGCCGTGCAGTTCTACTCCGGGCCCGTGGGCAAGAAGCAGGTTGAAGCGACAGCGCTGATCGCAACGGGGGGCGATGTGAGGCAAGTTCTCAGTTCCCCAGAACTCGCCAGCTTTTCTGCCTTCGGCCGGTCTCCGGCGGGTCGAAAGATCGAGGCATTGAAAGCGCAGCAAGGCCGCGAGCTGGGCGAGGCCTTTCGCAGCGCCATGGTTGCAGGTCAGCCAATGATCGATGCGGCAGCCTTGCAGGCCGCCCGAACTTACCTCGCCGCACACCGCTGAACGACCGCAGCAATCCGCCATCCCAGTCGAAGTGGCTGCTTGAGGGCTCGCTCTTCCACATCCACGACTTGAGGAAGAGTTTCCGTCCCGCACGGCGTTCCCGGGTTTATCCCCTCCCGGGTCTTCCCAGCATCGACTCGCGCAGCCGCCGCCTGATTCCATTTGGGCGTCAGGCCGCGAATGTTTTTCATCAACAAGCTGGGACGACTGGAGCGTCAGCCGCCGCTCGAGGCTCCCTCCGCCAGCGCGGCAAACTCCTCCGCGCCCAGCGGCGGCGCGCCGAGGAAGCCCTGCCAGGTGGTGCAGCCCTCGCGTGCCACTGCTGCGCGCTGCTCCTCGCTCTCCACCCCCTCGGCGATCACCGCGAGGTCGAGCGCGCGGGCCATGGCCAGGATGCCGCGCAGCACGGCGAGGTCGCGTTCGCTCTCCACGATTCCCTCTACCATGCTCCGGTCGAGCTTCAGCGCGCGCAGCGGCAGGCACTTGAGATAGCGGAAGTTGCAGAAGCCCGCGCCGAAATCGTCGAGCGCAATGCGGATGCCGATCTCCGTCAGCCGCTCCAACTGGCGGCCCGACCGCTCGAGATCCAGCACCAGTGAATCCTCGGTAATCTCCAGCGTCAGCCGCCCGGGCGTGAAGCCGGACGCGGCCACCGCCCGCTCGATTTCATGCGCGAAATCGGCCGCAGCCAGATCGGCGGCGGTCACGTTGAGCGACAGGCGCAGCGGCTCCGGCCAGCGCGCCGCCGCCGCCAGGGCGACCTGCGCGATGTGGCGCGACAGCGGAGCCACATGGTCGGCGCGGGCGGCGATTGCGAACAGCGCTTCTGCGCCCATCCGCCCAAGCTCCGGGTGCCGCCAGCGGGCAAGCGCCTCCGCCCCCACCAGCCGGCTGTCCTGCGCGGCGAATTGCGGCTGGAACAGCACCTCGATCTCGCCGCGATCAAGCGCGCCGAGCAGGTCCGCCTCCAGCTGCTGCGCCCGCCGGTTGCCGAAGACACTGGCGCCGTCGACCCACAGCAGGAACCGGCCCGCCTGCTCCTGCACACGGTCGAGCGCGTCGGCGAGGCGACCGAGCATCCGCTCCGGCGTCTCCCCCGGGCCGGCGCGCAGCAGTGCCATCCGCGGCCGCAGGCGAAGGATGCCGCCGCCGCGATCGGCAATGGGGTGGGCGATCAGGCGGGCAAGCTCTTCCGCCAGCCATTCCCACCGCTCGCGACTGCACGCTTGCGCAGCGGCGACGAGGAAGGCGCCTCCGCCAGCACGGGCGACCAGCCGGTCCTGCCCGAACTCCTGGTCGAAGAACTGCGAAACCCGCGTCGCGACCTCCACCAGCGCCCGGTCGCCCGCCGCGGCGCCGTAGGCCAGGTTGACCGAGGAGAATCGCCGCAGGCGCAGCAGCAGCGCGTGGACCGGTGGGGCGCCCTCGCCCGCTGCACCATCCTGCCAGGCCGCGATCTGCCGTGCCGCCGCGTCCACTCCAATCAGGCCCGTCAGCGGGTCACGCTCCTCTGCCATGTCCATTATCTCCATCGGGCGCCCTTGCTCCGGCCACGCTGCGCTGTCGCGTGCCGTGAGGGGCGCGTTGCAATTCGGCACGGCGCTCCATAGGCTGCGCAGCATGCAGGCCAGCACAGCGTCAACAGTCGATCACGCCTATGAGCGGCTGGCGCTGATCGCGTCGCCCTCTCCCCGCGCGCAAGAGGCGGCCGCCACCTTGCTCGGTGCAGGTGAGTGGGTCAGCCTTGGCGAATGCGATGCGGTGGTGGTGCTCGGCGGTGACGGCACCATGCTGGACGCGATGCACCGGATGATCGACGATGGGCTGGATCGACCCGCCTACGGGCTCAACGTCGGCACGGTTGGCTTCCTGATGAACCGCTACCACCGGCAGGTGCGGCTGCGTGAACGGCTGGCGCTGGCGAGGCCGATCGCGGTAGCGCCGCTCTGCATGGATGCGGTGACGCAAAGCGGGGAGGAACACAGCTTCTTCGCCGTGAACGAGGTGTCGCTGCTGCGCGAGACGCGGCAGACGGCCAAGATCGAGGTCAGCGTCAACGATCGCGTGCGCATTCCCGAACTGGCCGGCGACGGGGTGCTGCTGTCCACCCCCGTGGGATCGACCGCCTACAATTTCTCCGCCAGCGGGCCGATCCTGCCGCTCGATTCGCAGATGCTGGCGCTGACGCCGATCAGCCCGTTTCGCCCACGCCGCTGGAAAGGGGCGATCTTGCCGGACCGCAGCCGCGTCACCTTTCGCGTGCTGGAGCCCGACAAGCGCCCGGTGGCGGCGGTGGCCGACCAGCGCGAGGTGCGCAACATTGCCGAGGTGCGCCTCGCCATCGCCCGCGAGCGCCAGCTGACGCTGCTGTTCGATCCCGGCCACGCGCTCGACGAGCGGATCGCCGCCGAGCAGTTTGCGCATTGATTCGGTGCCTTTCGGGGCTTGTCAAACCGCGGCACGCTCCATATAGGGCGCGCTCTGCCCGTCAGGGCTGCTCCCCGATAGCTCAGCGGTAGAGCATTCGACTGTTAATCGAATGGCCGTAGGTTCGAATCCTACTCGGGGAGCCACTCCTTCCAGGGGCGGCCCGTGCCAGCGGCTCACAGCGAATCAGCTAACGGCGCGGCGCAGGCGCTCGGCCTCTGCCTTTGCCTCCTGCCGGTGCGGTTCTTCGCAATCATGTTCGACCAAGGTGTCGATCAGGTCGGTCGCCCTGCGCAGCAGGTGCTTCAGCGCCTGGCTTTCCGCCTGCAGGTTGCGCATCCGGTGGATCAGCTCCTCGCGACCCGTATCCTCTTCTGCCATCACCTGCCCTCTTCGTGCGCCCGTGAAAGGCTACCGCACCCAGGGGGCGCCGTGCAAGCGCCCCTCTGCCTCATCCATGCCTGCCGCTGCTCCCGATCCCGCCGCGACCTCGTGAAGACGCCGCGGCGAGGGAGGCAGGCTCAGGCGGTTGCGCCGTGGCAGTGCTTGTACTTGTTGCCGGAACCGCAGGGGCACGGCGCATTGCGGCTGATCTCCATGCCGGCGTAGGGGTTCGCCGTCTCCGCGCCGCCCGGGCCGGCTGTCGCTACCGGTGAGCCGGCAAGCGCGCCGAGGATCGCCTCGGCGCCCGTGGGCCGGCTCGAATTGTCGGAATCGTCGGTGCCGAACAGCGGGTCGATATGGCCGGTGAGGAAGTCGGGCAGTTCTGGCAGGTCCGCCACCGGGATCGGCGCGGGCATGCGCAGCTCGCTCTTCATCAGCACGCGGGTCACGTCCTCGCGGATATGTTCGAGCATCGATTCGAACAGGCCGAACGCCTCCTGCTTGTACTCGTTGATCGGCTGCTTCTGGGCGTAAGCACGCAGGAACACCACCTGCCGCAGCGCGTCGAGCGTCGCCAGATGCTCCTTCCAATGGTGATCGAGCCGATCGAGCAGGATGCTCTTTTCAACCTGCCGCCAGATGCCTTCCTCCGCCGTGGCGAACTTGGCTTGCATCTTCTCCTCGGCCAGGTCAGCGATCCGTTCCTCGATCAGCTCGGGCTCGACCGCCTCTTCCTGCAGCCAGTCGTCGATCGGCGGCTGCAGGCCGAGCACGTCGTCGATGCGGGCCTTCAGTCCGGCGACGTCCCATTGCTCCGGGTAGGAGCCGGGCGGGCAGGCGGTGCCGACAATGGAGTTGATTGAATCGCGCCGCATGTCGGTGACGACATCGTCGACGGCGCCCGCATCCATTACTTCAGAGCGCTGCTCATACACGACCTTGCGCTGGTCGTTCATCACGTTGTCGTATTCGACCACCTGCTTGCGCATCTCGTAATTGCGCGCCTCGACCTTCTTCTGCGCGGTCTCGATCGCCTTCGAAAGCCACTTGGAGCCGATCGCCTCGCCATCCGCCAGGTTCGAGTTCATCATCTTGGAGAACAGCGTGTCCGGCCCGAAGATGCGCAGCAGGTCATCCTCAAGGCACAGGTAGAAGCGGGAAAGGCCCGGGTCGCCCTGACGGCCCGAACGGCCGCGCAGCTGGTTGTCGATGCGCCGGCTTTCGTGCCGCTCGGTGCCGAGCACGAACAGGCCGCCGACCTCGCGCACCCGCTCCTTCTCCGCTGCGATCTCCTCCCTGATCTGCAGGATCCCGGCGTCGCGCTCCGGCCCTTCTTCCATGCCGGCAAGCTCGTCCTCGATGCGGAAGTCGATATTGCCACCCAGCTGGATGTCGGTGCCGCGGCCGGCCATGTTGGTGGCGATGGTCACCGCGCCGATGCGGCCGGCCTGGGCAACGATATGCGCCTCCTGCTCGTGCATGCGTGCATTGAGGATCGCGTGCTTCACGCCTTCCTCGTCGAGGAAGCGGGACAGCAGCTCGCTCTTCTCGATCGAGACGGTGCCGACGAGCACCGGCTGGCCCGTCTCGTTCTTCTCGCGGATGGCCTTGGCAATGGCCTGGAACTTGTCGGCCGTGTTCTTGTAGAACTCGTCCTCCTCATCCACCCGGCGAACGGGGAGATTGGTGGGGATCTCGACCACATTGAGCTTGTAGATGTCCCAGAACTCGGCCGCTTCGGTGGAGGCGGTGCCGGTCATGCCGGAGAGCTTGGGGTACATGCGGAAGTAGTTCTGGAAGGTGATCGAGGCCATCGTCTGGTTCTCGGGCTCGATCTTCACGCCCTCCTTGGCCTCGACCGCCTGATGCAGACCGTTGGACCAGCGGCGGCCGTCCATCATGCGGCCGGTGAACTCGTCGATGATGACGACCTTGCCGTTCTTCACGATGTAGTCCGTGTCGCGCTTGAACACGACCACAGCCTTCAGCGCCTGGTCCAGGTGGTGGACGACCAGCGTGTTCTCGACATCGTAGAGATTGTCGGTGGCGAGGAGCCCGGCCTCAGCGAGGCGGCGCTCGATCTCCTCGTTGCCCTCTTCCGTCAGGCTGACGTTGCGGCTCTTCTCGTCCACCTCGTAAAACTGGGGCTCGAAGTCCTTCACCACCTGATCCAGCGCGACATAGAGGTCGGACTTGTCCTCCGTGGGGCCGGAGATGATCAGCGGGGTGCGCGCCTCGTCGATCAGAATCGAGTCCACCTCGTCCACGATCGCGTAGTTGAAGGGGCGGTGCACCTGCTGGGTGCGCTCATGCTTCATGTTGTCGCGCAGGTAATCGAAGCCGAACTCGTTGTTCGTGCCGTAGGTGATGTCCGCGGCGTAGGCCTCGCGTCGCACCGGCTCGGGCAGGTTGGGCACGATCACGCCGGTGGTGAGGCCGAGGAAGCCGTAGAGCCGCCCCATGTGCTCGGCATCGCGGCGGGCGAGGTAATCGTTGACGGTGACAACGTGGACGCCCTTGCCCGGAAGAGCGTTGAGGTAGGTGGCGAGCGTCGCCACCAGCGTCTTGCCCTCGCCTGTCTTCATCTCCGCGATCTCGCCGCGATGGAGCACGATGCCGCCGACGAGCTGGACGTCGAAATGCCGCATGCCGAGCACCCGCTTCGAGGCCTCCCGCACTGTGGCGAAGGCTTCGGGCATGATGTCGTCGAGCGACTTGCCGCTCTCCAGCTGCTGGCGGAACTTGGCGGTCTGTGCCTTCAGCTCCTCGTCGGAGAAGCCTTCGAGCTGCGGCTCCAGCGCGTTGATCTGGCCGACGACCTTGTCGAGCGATTTGACATATCGGTCATTGGCCGAACCGAAGAGGGATTTGGCGAGGGCGCCGAACATGGGCTGATCCTGTAAAATGCAAGGCACCCGCAAGGCGGATGCAACGGGCTTGGAAGGGCTTGAAACGCCGCGGCAACGCGCGGCAAAGGGGGCGAAAAACCGCCGCCGGATTGCTCCGGGCGCTCTATTCGTGCGCGCGGTCAGCCTGCAGCATCACCGCAGGAACGGTGATGGTGAGGACAGGCCGGGGGCAGATGTTCGCCCTGTCCCGGCTCCGCAGCCCGCCAGGCGCGACTTGCGCGAAGGGTGCCGCAGCGCTGAGCCCGCAGGCCAGCCCCACCTGCTCCACCAGCCGGACGCTCTCCACTGCGCTGACGCTCGCACGCGCCGGCTCCATGGCAGCGGCAAGGCCGGCGCAGATGGCGAGCAGGGCGAGGAGACGGCGGAGCATTGGGTGCGTAAGATAGGATAAAGAGGCTGCTGCGTCCACCCGCATGTCCGGCGCTTGCTGGTCTCTCACGCCTTCAGCTGGGACGAAGTGTCAGGCACCGCTGTTCTATCAAAGCCGAAAGGTCACGATCGTCCTGTACTGCGATGCGATCGCCTCCCCGTCCTTATTGTGCGCGGGATGGAAGCGAGCGGTCTTGGCCATCGTGTCGCAGGTGAGGCTGTCGAGTTGCGGATACCCGCTGCTCTGCGCGACCTGGCAGCGGGTGACCGCTCCGGCCTCGTCGATATCGAGAATGATAGCGACGCGGGCTTCCCCGGAGCGAGGCGAGCGATCAGCCGGGCGATTTACCGCCATCACGTCCGCATCGGCCACTACTGGCGGAACCGAGCCTGTGACGTCGGATGCGTTACGCGCGAGCGCATCGATCGGCAGCAGCGCGGGCGCGAGCGCGAGGGCGGCGTAAGGGACGGAGCTTTTCATTGGCCGTCAGCTTAGACTGCGCGTCTTCCCGATAGCTTAAGATTGATGTCGGCGGTCGGCGAAACTAACGCGAGTCCATGGACCTTGCCCCCTCCCCCCTCGCGCTGCCATTTCCCGCCATTCCGCCGATCGACGGCGTGACGCTGCGCGTGGCGCGGGCGCGGTACAAGGAGTGGGACCGGTGCGACCTCACCTATGTGGAGCTGGCGGAGGGCACGGCGGTGGCCGGAGTGTTCACGAAAAACGTCTGCTGCTCCAGCGAGGTGGAGTTGGGGCGCGAGCAGGTGCGGCTCGGCAGCGGGCGGGCGCTGGTGGTGAATGCGGGCAATTCCAATGCCTTCACCGGCTATCGCGGGCGCGAGGCGGTGGAGCAGATCATGGCGCAGGTGGCAGGGCATCTGGGCTGCCAGCCGTCCGCGGTGTTCGTCTCCTCCACGGGCGTGATCGGCGTGCCCCTGCCGCTGGACAAGGCTCGCGAGGGGGTGGAGGCGGCGCTGACCGCCCCTCCTTGCTCGTGGGAGGAGGCGGCCGCGACCATCGGCACCACCGACACCTTTCCCAAGGGCGCGGTGGCGCAGGCGGTGATCGGCGGGAAGCGGGTGACGATCGCCGGGATCATCAAGGGCAGCGGCATGATCGCGCCCGATATGGCGACGATGCTCGGCTACATCTTCACCGATGCGGCGGTGGAGCCCGCCTTCCTGCAAGCCTGCCTCTCGGCCGCGAACGAGCGCACCTTCTCCTGCATCACGGTCGACAGCGACACCTCAACCAGTGACACGGTGCTCGCCTTCGCCACCGGCAAGGCCGGCAACGCCCCGCTCGCCTCGGTCGAGGATGAGGGCGCCGATGCTTTTGCCGCCGCGCTGCACGATGTCTGCCGCCAGCTTGCCCATCTGGTGGTGCGCGATGGCGAAGGCGCGCAGAAGCTGATCGAGGTGCGCGTCACCGGCGCGAAGTCGGACGAGAGCGCGAGGGCGATTGGCCTCGCCATCGCCAACTCCCCGCTGGTGAAAACCGCCATCGCCGGGGAGGATGCCAATTGGGGCCGCGTGGTGATGGCCGTCGGCAAGGCGGGCGAGCCGGCGGACCGGGATCGCCTGTCGATCGGCTTCGGCGGCCACTGGACCGCGCGCGAGGGGCAGCCGGTGACGGAGTATGACGAAGCGCCCGTGGCCGAGCATCTCAAGGGGCGGGAGATCGCCATCAGCGTCGATCTCGGGCTGGATGAAGGAGAAGCGACGGTGTGGACCTGCGACCTGACCCACGGCTACATCGCGATCAATGCGGATTACCGCTCGTGAGCACGCTGGACCGCGAGATCCTCGCCCTCTGCCGCGAGGTGACGGCTAAGGTGATCCTGCCGCGGTATCGCAATCTCCAGCAGGGCGAGGTGGAGGACAAGGGCGGCAACGACCCGGTCACCATCGCCGACAGGGAGTCGGAGGCGCTGCTGTTCGAAGCACTGGCAAAGCTGGCGCCGGGTGTGGGGCTGGTCGGCGAGGAGGCCGCTTATGCAGACCCGGCGGTGCTGGACCGTCTCTCGGGCTCGTGCTGGATCGTCGACCCGGTGGACGGGACGCGGAACTTCGCTGCCGGCCGCCCGCCCTTCGGTATCCTGATTGCGCGGGCGGAGGCGGGAGAGGCACAGTCCGGCTGGATATTCGACTGCCTGACAGAGCGGTTCTGCGCGGCTCATCGCGGTGAAGGCGCGTTCCTCGACGGCGAGCGCTTCACCGCCCGCGCCACCGGGCAGACGCCGCCGCTCGCCGCGATCTCGCTGATCTTCATGGACGATGCCCACCGCCAGCGCGTGCTGGAGCACATCACCCCGCATTACACGCCCGCCGACATCCCCTATTGCGCGGCCGAGCAATATCCGCGGCTGGCGCTGGGCACGAACGACGTGGCGATCTTCGAGCGCACGCTGCCGTGGGATCACGCCGCGGGCGCACTGTGGCTGAACGAGGCGGGCGGGAAGTGTGCGCGGCCGGACGGATCGCCCTATCGCGTAGACGATCACGGCCGCACCGGGTTGATCGGGGCGGCGTCGCCTGCGCTGTGGGAGGGGATGGCAGAGCGGCTGGCGGCGTTGCCTGCCTGACCTCGCCGAATAGCTCATCGTCATCCCGGACTGTGCCGGGATGACGGGAGTTTTCAAAATTTCGGGTTAGGCGAAGCTTAGAGCTCGCCCTCAAGCCAGCTCTTGAGCTGGCCCTTGGGGGCAGCGCCGAGCTTCTGCGCTACCGGTTGGCCGTTCTTGAACAGGATCATCAGCGGGATCGACTGCACGCCCATGCGGCCGGCCACTTCCGGGTTCTCCATGATGTCCATCTTGGCGATGGTCACCTGCTCACCCAGTTCGTCGCTGATTTCCTCGAGCGCCGGGGCGATCATCTTGCACGGCCCGCACCAATCCGCCCAGAAGTCGACCAGCACCGGCTTGTCCGCATCGAGGACGTCGGACTGGAAGCTGGAATCGGTGACTTTGACGGTGGCCATGACGGGGATCCTTTTGTTCTCGGTGTGACGCCAATCTAGGCGCACGTATTGGGCGGACAACGGGCTAGCCGGCAAAGCTTTCCTCAGCCGCCGGCAAGCCGGGTTTGTGAGATTCGAGCAGCTCGGCCGGAATGGCGATCAGGCGCGGGGCCTGAGTGTAGAGCACCGCCGCCTCGATCCGCTTGCCGGGATAGATCCGCTGCAGCGCGGCGGCATAGGCGGCCATCTGGCGCAGCGTCGCGCGCGGCATCTCCTCCAGCGAGGCGGGAGGGCGGCGGGCGGTCTTGAAGTCCGCCACCAGCACGCGGTCCTGTTCGACCAGCAGCCGGTCGGCGGTGCCGGCGATGACCTGGCCGCCGACGGTGGCGGCGAGCGGCACCTCGGCCAGCGCGGCGGGCGAGAACAAGGGCGCCCAGGCGGGCTCGGCAATCACGGCGAGGGCGCGGGCGAGCATCTCGTCCTGATCCTGTGGCAAAAAGTCGGCGCCGTTGCGGGCCAGCCAGGCAGCGCCTTTCGCCGCGCGGGCTTCGGGCGCAAGGTCAGGCAGGCGTTCGAGCAGGCGGTGGATCAGCACGCCGCGCCGGGCCGCCTGCGCTGCTTGGCCAGGGGGCAGCGGCGGATCGGCACCCTGCTCCTCGCCCGCGGATGAGGGAGCGAGGGGGCGCGGGGGGCGCGGTTCGTCGCCGATCGGGCGCGCGGCCCAGTTCGGCAGGACGGCCGGAAGTGGGAGATCGGTCTGCTGCTTGAGATTGATCTGGGGTGGCGGCGCGCCCCATTCGCGGCGGCCGCCCCAGATCGGATCGGTGATGTGGTCCAGCGGCATGAGCGGGGCGAGGCGGGCATACCAGCTGTCCGC
>Ga0210040_10010348_pt1 | contig 10708 bp, 7 predicted proteins | sample CryGeyCG12114_NA_FD_185462 | JGI IMG/M metagenome (GOLD analysis project Ga0210040, IMG submission 185462) | Groundwater microbial communities from aquifer - Crystal Geyser CG19_WC_8/21/14_NA (SPAdes) (version 2) | ecosystem: Environmental > Aquatic > Deep subsurface > Groundwater | place: USA...
AGCGTCATTATTGACGCTAAGCGGTTGATGGTGTGATCTAGTTTTTAAATATTATAGAAGCGCCATTCCCGAAAGAGTGGCGCTTTTTTTTAAAGGTGCGCTCGGGAAACAAACAGATGAACAGAAGTTAAAGAACTAAACCTTTTTACCCAAACGCATGAGTAACAAACTAAACCGCTATAGTTACCTAGTTACCCAGGAAGAAACCAACCCGGCCGCTCAGGCCATGTTGCACGCCATTGGCCTTTCCGACGCCGATTTACAAAAAGCCCAGATTGGAGTAGTAAGTACCGGTTTCGATGGCAACCCCTGCAACATGCACCTGAACGATTTAGCCAAATTGGTGAAAGATGGGGTTAACAGCACCGACGATGTATTGGGTTTAATGTTTCATACCATTGGCGTAAGCGATGGTATTTCGATGGGTACGCCGGGTATGCGGTACTCTTTGCCCTCCCGCGATATTATTGCCGACTCTATCGAAACGGTGGTAAATGCCCAGAGCTACGACGGCGTAATAGCGGTGGTAGGCTGCGATAAAAATATGCCGGGAGCGCTAATTAGTTTTGCCCGTTTAAACCGCCCGGCCATTATGGTGTACGGTGGTACCATTGCTTCTGGTAATTACTGCGATGCGGCCGGTAAATTCACAAACAAAAGATTAGATATTGTTTCGGCGTTTGAAGCGCTGGGCGAAAAATATGCCGGTACCATTTCGCCGGAAGATTTTAAAGGCGTAATAGAACACGCTTGTCCGGGGGCCGGCGCTTGCGGCGGCATGTACACCGCCAATACCATTGCCTCGGCCGCCGAAGCTTTGGGGATGGCCCTGCCTTATACTTCCTCCAACCCGGCCATTGGCCCGGAGAAAAGCGAAGAGTGCGTGCAGGCGGGTATGGCCATTCGCCAGCTGCTGGAAAAAGATATTAAGCCGCTGGATATCATGACGAAAAAGGCTTTTGAAAACGCCATGGTGGTGGTTACGGTTTTAGGCGGCTCTACCAACGCGGTGTTGCACCTGCTGGCCATTGCCCGTACCGCCGGCGTAGATATTACCATCGACGACTTCCAGCGCATTAGCGATAAAACCCCTTTACTGGCCGATATGAAGCCGAGTGGTAAATACCACATGGAAGCTATACACCAGATTGGCGGTATTCCGGCCGTTATGAAAATGTTGTTGCAAGCAGGCTTACTGCACGGCGATTGCTTAACTGTAACCGGTAAAACCATAGCCGAAAACCTGGAGAATATACCGGATATGGCGTCTGGTCAGGATGTGATTATGCCCTTGGATCAACCCATTAAAGAAACCGGCCACATCCGGATTTTGTACGGCAATTTGGCCGAGCAAGGTTCGGTGGCCAAAATAACCGGCAAAGAAGGGGAAGTTTTTACCGGTACGGCCGTGGTGTTCGATGGTGAGTTTGAAGCCAACGACGGTATTTTATCGGGCAAGGTAAAAGATGGCGATGTGCTGGTAATCCGGTACGAAGGCCCCAAAGGTGGTCCGGGTATGCCGGAAATGCTGAAACCTACTTCCTTAATTATGGGTGCTGGTTTAGGTAAATCGGTGGCTTTAATTACCGATGGCCGTTTCTCGGGTGGTACCCACGGTTTTGTGGTAGGCCACATTACCCCGGAAGCCCACGTGGGCGGCATGATTGGTTTATTACAAGACGGCGATAAAATTACCATTGATGCCGTGAACAACCGCCTGGAAGTGGATTTGAGCGAAGAAGAAATTGCCCGGCGCCGCGCCGCCTGGCAGCCGCGACCTTTGCGCAAAACCTCTGGTAGCTTATATAAATACGCCAAGCTGGTTTCGTCGGCATCGGAAGGTTGTGTTACCGATAGATGATTGATAGTCAGAAAATAAAGAAAAAATAAAAGGCTGGCAAGGAATAATTATCTTTGCGAGTTGGTTTAATATTAATAACCTAAGGTCTTAAAGTCATGAGTGTAGCAGTAGAGATTAAAGAAAAAGAACCAAAGGCAGCCCCTAAAAAAATGTTGGTAACGGGCGCCCAAAGCCTATTGTTGTCGTTGTTGGAAGAAGGAGTAGATACCATATTTGGCTACCCCGGGGGGGCTATTATGCCTATTTACGATGCACTGTATGATTTTAACGACCGCCTGAAGCATTACCTGGTGCGGCACGAACAAGGTGGCGCCCACGCGGCGCAGGGTTATGCCCGCATCACGGGCCGTCCGGGCGTGTGTTTTGCTACTTCCGGTCCGGGTGCCACTAATTTAATTACCGGCATTGCCGATGCCCAGATCGATTCTACCCCTTTGATTTGTATAACCGGGCAGGTATTTTCGCATTTATTGGGTACCGATGCCTTTCAGGAAACCGATGTACTGGGCGTAACCATGCCGGTAACCAAATGGAGCTACCAGGTAACCCGCGCCGAAGAAATTCCCGAAGCCATTGCCAAAGCTTTTTTTATTGCCACTTCTGGCCGGCCCGGTCCGGTCCTAATCGATATTACCAAAGATGCCCAGAACGCCACTTTTGAATTTGATTATAAAAAGTGGAAAAAAATTACCAGCTACATTCCGGTACCTAAGTTAAAGTTAACCGAAATAGAAGCCGCCGCCGAATTAATTAATCAGGCCAAAAAACCATTTGTTATCTGGGGACAAGGCGTGCTATTATCGCGGGCCGAAGAAGAATTTAAAACTTTTATCGAGAAAGCGGGTTTACCGGCCGCCTGGACCATTCTGGGCTTATCGGCTTTACCTACCGAACACCCGTTAAACGTGGGCATGCTGGGTATGCACGGCAACTACGGGCCCAATGTGAAAACGAACGAGTGCGACGTGCTGATTGCCATTGGCATGCGTTTCGATGACCGTGTAACCGGCGATTTAAAACGCTACGCCAAACAAGCTAAAATTATTCACATTGAAATTGATGCCGCCGAAATAAACAAAAACGTGCGCGCCGATGTAGCTGTGAATGCCGATGCCCGCGAAGCCCTGCTGGCGCTTACTCCTTTGGTAGAAAAACGGGAGCACAAAGAATGGGTACAAAGCTTTTTCGATTGCTATAAAATAGAGTTTGATAAAGTTATCCGGGAGCAGCTTTACCCCAGTACGCCGGGCCTGCAAATGGGCGAAACGGTACGCCTGATATCGGAACTAACCGAAGGCCAGGCGGTGGTAGTTACCGACGTGGGGCAGCACCAGATGGTAGGCATGCGGTATTACAATTTTAAAGAAATTCGCAGTAATATTACCTCGGGTGGTTTAGGAACCATGGGCTTCTGTTTACCAGCGGCCATGGGCGCTAAAGTAGGTGCCCCGAACCGGCAGGTGGTGGCCATTATTGGCGACGGCGGCTTCCAGATGACCATTCAGGAACTGGGCTGTATTTTTCAGTACCAGATAGGCGTAAAAATAGTTATCCTGAACAATAACTTTTTGGGCATGGTGCGGCAATGGCAGCAATTGTTCCACCAGAAACGCTACTCGTTTACCGAAATGGTAAACCCCGATTTTGTGGGTATTGCCAAAGCTTACGGCATTGCCGGCAGCAAAGTAACCGAACGCACCGATTTGGCCGCCCAGATAAAACAAATGCTGGAGCACGAAGGCCCTTACTTGCTGGAAGTAGTAGTGGAGAAAGAAGAAAACGTATTCCCGATGGTACCGTCTGGCGATTCAGTGGCCAATATTCGCCTGGAGTAGCCACCTTTTTTTTACGCATTAATTTAAAACAGTCATATTATACCGGTTAAGAAAATCAAGCGATTAGATAAAAATTAATCCTTGGTTTCTTTCCGGGTAGCAGCGAGAAAAATTGCAGCAATGGATTCAATACCAAATTACGCCGATTCAGAAGAAAAAAATTATACCATATTTGCCTTCACCGAAAATAGAGTAGGCCTGCTGAATCGCATTATTATTATTTTTACGCGGCGGCATATTAACATCGAAAGTATTACCGCTTCGGAATCGGAGGTGCCGGGAGTTTACCGCTACACCATTATTATCCGGGCCCGTTACGAGCAGGTAGAAAAGCTAGTAAAACAAATTGCCAAACAGGTAGACGTGCTTCGCGCTTCTTTCTACCCCGAAGAAGAAACGGTTTTCCAGGAAATGGCCCTGTATAAAATCCCGATGACCTCGCTGATTAGCGGCCACGAAGTAGAAAAAATAGTGCGCGACAGCCACGCCCGCATTTTAACGGTAGATCCCCAATACATTATTATTGAAAAAACCGGCCATTTGGAAGAAACCCGGGCTTTGTTTGAGCAATTGAAGCCTTTTGGTATTCTGCAGTTTTCGCGTTCCGGCCGGGTAGCCATTACCAAGCACATGAAAGACCTGAGCACCTACTTACGGGAGCAGGCCGAGGCGCATATCTAATTTAAACTGGCTTATTACAGCTAAGAAACAAATCAATATTAGCTAACAGCTAACCACTAATCACTAATAACTAAAATAAAACAATGGCAAAAATCAACTTCGGCGGAACAGAAGAAAACGTAGTAACCCGTGAAGAATTCCCCCTCGAGAAAGCGCGGGAAGTACTCAAAAACGAAACAATTGCCGTATTAGGTTACGGCGTTCAAGGTCCCGGCCAGGCGTTAAACCTGCGCGACAATGGCTTTAACGTAATTGTTGGTCAGCGGAAAGATTCTAAAACCTGGGAAAAAGCTGTAAAAGACGGTTGGGTAGAAGGTGAAACTTTGTTTGAGCTGGAAGAAGCCTGCGAGCGCGGTACTATTTTACAGTTCCTGTTATCAGATGCCGGTCAGATTGCGGCTTGGCCCATGGTACAGAAAGCCTTAAAACCCGGTAAAACGCTTTATTTCTCCCACGGTTTCGGGGTTACTTTTAATGAGCGTACCGGTATTGTACCGCCTAAAGAGGTTGATGTTATTCTGGTGGCTCCTAAAGGTTCTGGCACTAGCTTACGCCGGATGTTCCTGGAGGGCAAAGGCCTTAACTCCAGCTTCGCGATTTTCCAGGATGCTTCTGGTCAGGCCCGTGATAAAGTGGTAGCTTTGGGTATTGGCGTAGGTTCTGGTTATTTATTCGAGACCGATTTCAAAAAAGAAGTTTATTCTGATTTAACCGGCGAGCGTGGTACCTTAATGGGTGCTTTAGCGGGTATCTTGGAAGCGCAATACAACCTGCTGCGCAAACGCGGTCATTCGCCTTCTGAGTCATTTAACGAAACCGTAGAAGAATTAACCGAAAGCTTAATTTTATTGGTAGCCGAAAACGGTATGGATTGGATGTATGCAAACTGCTCTACTACGGCACAGCGCGGCGCTTTAGACTGGAAAAACAAATTCCGCGATGCGGTTGCCCCCGTATTCGAAGAATTGTACGACAGCGTGGCTACCGGCCAGGAAGCCCAGCGCTCTATCGATACCAACAGCCAGCCCGATTACCGCGAAAAGCTGGATGCTGAGTTAAAAGAACTACGCGATTCAGAAATGTGGCAAGCTGGCGCGCAAGTGCGTAAATTACGTCCGCAAAATAACTAATTTGTTATTCGTTGGTCGTTATTCGTTGTTTGATTTTTAAAATATTTGTAATACGTTTCTCTGATTTTTTATCAATTAGCAGAAAAGATGAACCACAAGTTATTTTATCAAACTACGGCTAACGACCAATAAATAATGAACAACGATTAACGAATAACGATGCTAACAACGGCAGCGACCGAAAGGTTAATAGGAGTAGAAGGCATACAGGCCGCCCAACAAAGGCTAAAAGGAGTGGTGGTACACACGCCGTTAATCCGGAGTATAAATTTATCGGAAAAATACGAAGCCAATATTTACCTCAAACGTGAAGATTTGCAGGTAGTTCGCTCGTATAAATTGCGCGGGGCCTATAATAAAATAAAAAGCCTTCCCCAGGAACAGCTCCAAAACGGTATTGTGTGTGCCAGTGCGGGTAACCACGCGCAAGGTGTAGCTTATGCTTGCCGGGCTTTAGGTATCCAGGGACGTATTTTTATGCCCATTACCACTTCTAATCAAAAAGTAAAGCAAGTACAATTATTTGGGAAAGAGTTTGTAGAGGTAGTACTGGTTGGCGATACCTTTGACGACTCCTATTACGAAGCCATTCAATATTCAGAGCAGCAGCAAACCATTTTCATCCACCCCTTCGACGATCCCAAAGTGATAGAAGGACAAGGTACCGTGGGTTTGGAAATACTGGATGATTTGAAAGAGCCTATCGACTTGCTATTGCTGCCGGTAGGCGGCGGCGGCTTGGCGGCCGGTGTATCGAGTTATTTCCGGCAATTAAGCCTCCAAACCCGCATCATAGGTATTGAGCCGGAAGGTGCTCCCGCCATGAAAGTTTCTTTAGAAAAAGGGGAGAAGGTTACTTTAACACACATCGATAAATTTGTGGATGGTGCCGCCGTTAAATCGGTAGGTGATTTAACTTTTAGAATTTGCCGCGAAACCCTCGACGAAGTAATTACGGTGCCCGAAGGAAAAGTTTGCTCTACCATTTTGCAGCTCTACAACGAAGAAGCTATGGTAGTAGAACCGGCTGGTGCTTTATCTATTGCGGCCTTAGATTTTTTTCAAGACGAAATAAAAGGTAAAAACGTAGTGTGCGTAGTAAGCGGTGGGAATAATGACATAACCCGCACCGAAGAAATAAAAGAACGCTCGCTGCTGTACGAAGGCCTGAAGCATTATTTTATTGTTAACTTTCCGCAACGCGCCGGGGCATTAAAAGAGTTTGTAAACAACATCCTTGGCCCCACCGATGATATTACGCGTTTTGAATATACCAAAAAGAATAGCCGGGAAAAAGGACCTGCCTTGGTGGGTATTGAATTAAAAAGCCGCGCCGATTTTGGATCTCTGGTAAAACGCATGGCAGAGCAAAATTTTAACTGCGAATACATTAACGACCGCCCGGAACTTTACCATTTTATTATTTAAGTTTGTTTAAAAGGTAAATGTTTAATCTCCAATTGCGGTACTTATTAAAATGTAGGTTTCCGGATAAGGGTAATATCGGCCTGACTTAAAGGTTTCGAAATAAAATCTTCTATTTCTGCTATACTTTTTGCCTGCAGAATATCATTCGTGTCTATAGCCGAAGATAACATATATAACCGGCTGCTTTGCTTATAAATAGCGGGCAGCTTTTTGTACTCTTCTACGAATTCCCAACCACTCATACCGGGCATGTTTAAATCCAGAAAAATCAAATCCGGGAAACTAGCGATGGGTTTTTCTGCACATTGCTGCAAATAGCTTAAAGCATCCTCCGCCGATAAGAAGTTAGTTACCTGGCTAGCTATTTCTTCCCGGAGCAGCAAATGTTTTGTTATAAAATTACTGATGGTATCATCGTCTATCAGTAAGGCATGTTTAAATGTAGCCATATCTACCTAGCTGTTATTGCGGAAAAAATACTTTAAAGGCGGAGCCGATTCCCACTTGGCTTTGTACCTCAATTTTGCCGCCTAATGCTTCTGTTTGTGCTTTTACCAAGTGTAATCCCAAACCTTTCCCGTCTACGTGCAAATGAAAGCGCTTGTATAAACCAAATAGATGATTTTTCTCTTTTTCCAAATCAATTCCTAAACCATTGTCTTGCACGGTAAGGCAGATAAAATTACCGGTTAGTTCGGTATAAATATATATAACAGGCAAACGTTCCGGCGATTGATACTTAATAGCATTGGTTATTAAGTTATGCATAATGCTATGTAAATAACTTTTAATGGTAACAATAGCGGGGGCAGCCGAAAAATTAAGGTTAAAGGTAGCTTTGCTTTTATTTATTTGCTCGTGAATGCTGGTTTTTATATTGGTTATTATTTCAGCAAAATATATCATTTCTTTCAGTGTGTTTATTTCGCTCCTTACCGATAGTATTTGATTTAAATCCAAAAGTATCGAATCGAGGTTTTGAGCCGATTTCTGGAGGTTCTGAATAAGTTCTTGCTTTATTTGAGCATCGGTAACCTGCCTATTAAACATATTGGTTAAACCCAGGATATTAGCCACCGGCGATCTTAAATTATGCGAAACAATAAAATTAAATTGCTGTAAATTTTTATTGTTTTTTTCGAGGCGGGTAATAAGTTGCTGCCGTTCCTGTTCAGCCTTTTTGCGCTCCGAAATATCTTTGGCAATACTGTAGATACCCGTTATTTCCCCGTTTATAATAATAGGTATGCTGGTTATTAAAAGATCAATGCAATAGCCAATGCGGTTTACAATAGCTGTTTCATAAGTCTGGGGCGTTCCTTTTAAAGCAGATAAATAAAAGGCTTCGGTTTCTGCTGCAAATTCCGGCAAAATTAAGGGCTGAAATTTAGTGCCAAGCAAGTCAGCCAGTTCATAACCCGTAATGCTAACTACCTGCGGATTGGCAGTAATAAACCTGCCTTCGGGGTTTAGGGAAAACACCGCGTCCGGATGATAATCAAAAAGCGATCTGTATTTCTGCTCGCTCTCAATAATTTTAAATTCGGCTGTTTTACGGGCAGTGATATCCCGGGAAGAGGCAATAACAGCTTTAATAGCCGGATTATTTATCTGATTATTTAGAATTGTTTCTATCCACCGCCACTCGCCCGATGCTGCTTTAAACCGGAAAGGACGGACAACTATTTGACTCGTTTTTTCTAATGCTGCAAATACATCGTATAAGTAGGATAAATCATCCGGATGGATATAGGAGAAGGCGCAGGAGCCTATAAATTCATTTGGCTGGTAGCCCAATATGCGTTGTACCGAATCGCTTACGTAAGTATAATAACCTTTCGCATTTAAAAGACCTATTAAATCCGAACCATTTTGTACCAAAGACCGGAAAAGTTCTTCGCTTTGCCTTAACTTTTGCTCGGACTGTTTAGTAGCGGTGGCATCCCGCGCTATACAAATAGCTACATCTTCGGTTGCCGACCAGCTAGCCGACCATACCATAGGAGCTACAGAACCATTTTTCCTGATAATCCGGTTTTCGAAATGAGTGAGCTGGTTACCTTGTAGTATTTCTTGCCACGTTGTAATAGACTTAAATCTGTCTTCCGGTAAAATATAATTTAGGATAGAATCACCAATTAATTCTGCTTCGGTATAGCCCCAAATAATTTCACACGCCTTACCAACCCTTAATAATTTACCTTCTTTGTTTTTAATGCAAATAATATCCAGCGAATAATCCATCACTTTTTGCAACATAGCCAAAGCATTATGTAAGCTGCATTCTGCTTTTTTGCGCTCGGTTATGTCTAAAGTCAGTCCGAATAAACCCACAATATTACCATCAGCATCAAATTGTGCTTCGCCACTGCACTGGGTATATTTAATGCTTTTGTCGGGTAATACAATCCGGTGGTCACATTTATAAGGCGTGCCTTGGGTTAAAGTTTTGTGGATACAGGCCTCTAAAGTACTCCGGTCATCAGGATGTATTCTATCTAAAAAAGCTTTTACGGTAGGCGCTGCTTCGGTAGCTTCCATGCCATAAATACGCGATTGTTCCGGCGACCACGAAATTTCATCTTGAAGAAGATTATATTTCCAACTGCCAACCTGGGCGGTTGCCTGCGATTTTAAAAGTTGGTAATTACTTTCTTTTAGTTCTAACGCAAAGCTTTTGGTTGGGCTTAACGGTTGGGCTTGCTGTAAAATAACTTCGTCGTTATTAAGTGCTTGCTCGTTGGCGCGACGCGCTGTAATATTTTGTATAGAAGCGCTTATAAAGAGTTCTCCTTCTAAATCTTGGCTTAAGGCAAAGTTAAATGCCAGCTTTTGCGCAGGTTTAGCCGGTAACTCAAAAGATAACATTAGGTCAGATTGTTTGTTTTCCAGACACGCCTTTAAAGTATTGGTTATAGCCAGCGCATCAGACAGGAAGAAATCTTGAAGGGATTGGGCAACTATTTTATGGCGCGGCATGCCGAGTAATTCGCAAAATGCGCCGTTAGCAGCAAGTATAGTTCCGGTAGTTTGTAAGAGTAAAAATCCTTGTTGGTGGTGTTCAACTAAAGCATTAAAGTAAGGGGTAATTTTGCCAGCGGGCATAGGGGTAGATTTTAATTAAAATAATACTTTTTAGGTATTGTAAAAGGTTTGAAACAAATTATATTTTAAGTTAACTTCTTAAAGTGATAAAAGTAAAATAGATTATATTAAAATTATTTAATATTTAAATGAGAATCTACTTTTTAATACAATTCACAAAACTAATCAAAAATACTTAATTAAGGCTTTTATTGCTTCTGTAAGCTACATTTAAAATTGTATAAAATTCTTTTTTAATCGAAAAAGAGAGATATGGATTATCTTGATAAAGTAAAATTGTATAGAATATATCGATATAAAGTACTTTTTGGAATAATTTAATAAAATTATATATATTAATTTATTAATATTTAACTTTCGGATAGATTAGAGAACATAATTTATTAATACATGAATAAGCTTAAAATTTTGTTGGCGGAAGACGATGCATTTAACCAATTTCTGATTAAAAAAGTAACTAATGATTTTGGCTTTGCATTAGATATTGCCGAAAATGGACAAACAGCTATAGATAAACTATCCGAAAATGATTACGACTTGGTTTTAATGGATATAGAAATGCCCATTATGGACGGGTACGAAACAACAGCCTATATTCGCACCAATATGGGATCTAAAAGCAACATTCCGATTATTGTGGTATCGTGCCGGTCGAGTATGAGCGAGGC
>Ga0210040_10010349_pt1 | contig 10705 bp, 7 predicted proteins | sample CryGeyCG12114_NA_FD_185462 | JGI IMG/M metagenome (GOLD analysis project Ga0210040, IMG submission 185462) | Groundwater microbial communities from aquifer - Crystal Geyser CG19_WC_8/21/14_NA (SPAdes) (version 2) | ecosystem: Environmental > Aquatic > Deep subsurface > Groundwater | place: USA...
TGTCCACCCTAAAAACCACACTATAAATGAGTGTCCACCCTAAAAACCGAACTATACATGAATGTCCACCCTAAAAACCACACTATACATGAGTGTCCACCCTAAAAACCACACTATACATGAGTGTCCACCCTGAAAACCATACTGTACAGGCTTGTCCACCCTAAAATAATTCGGGTAAAATTTTTGTTCGAGCCCGGCCTGTCGGCCGGGCCCGTTTTATCTAGTGTATTTTCCGATCGTAATTTTGGGGAGTGATTTTCCGGAGCAATTTTAGGGTGGTAATATCCACCCTATCCACCCCCCTAGCTCAGGTCTGGACAAACTATTAATTATAAAATAAACAACATTCTACTCGCATTCCTAAAGAAATGCTTAGGCCTTAAATCTAAATTCAAAAAATAATTTCCAGCGCGCACGCACACAAACATTTGTCCGACAGTTTTCATAGAATGCACAAAATATATACAACTTTCACAACGCAAGATTCTATGTTGTCGATTATTTGTATGTATGTAAGTATACACTCAGTGCCTACAAAAAATTGCACTTGAGCGGCAAAAGCTGTAAAGTTTATATTTTCATCACCACCATAGAATAATAGATTTCTTCACTCTACAATTGAATACAACAGACTTTAATGTCTGTGTATTACAGAGACAGCCGGTGAACCCTGTTTTTGTGGTCAGTCTCTAGTCACTGGCTGGTGAGGACGGACTGGAGAGACAAGACTGCTAACTCGATAAGACCCTTAAGTTTTGGCGGACCATTTTTCTAAACTCTTAAATCCGTTTAAGATATGTTACCCCTTATAACCTACGCTGAGTGAGACGCGTCTATAGTTTCTCTTTGAGTCTGATTTGTCTCGAGTTTTTTATTTTGGATAGAATGACCCTTTGACTTTTTCACTTGTCGACAGTCTCGACACTGATGTGCCAGGTTCTGACATATCCTTATTTCAAAATCGTTGGGAGTAACCATGGATGAGTTTTATTACGATGAAGACTATGTAGAAGATGATGGACAGCCAGAATATTATGAAGGCTCGGATATGTTTGCTGAAGATGAAACTTTTTCTGATTTATGTGAAACCTGTATTGCACCCACTTTACTAAATGCTGTGGACCAACTCGTTGTACTTTTTATGTTCAGTCTAGTTCTCAGATGGCTGAAACTGAGTAAGTTAGGGTATAAACGCACAGATTATGGGTTGGTTGATCGTGCTGAATTTTGCATTATCAATGTCAAGGGTACTTATTGTGTTGTTCTTTGTTGCAGTGCATTTACAAAATAAATACAATCATGTGATGTCCATGTTTTCTGGAATAGCTGTTTTGTACTGGATTGTTGGAGACACTGTGGCGTATACAATTTTTTTCGCTATTTTATCTTATCTGTCAGTAATTGCGTGCAAACGAAAGATTTTTGGCGAAAATACGTACTGGGCAGTATTGTGCATTTTACTTTTGTATTTGGTCTTCAGGTAATAATAACACATTGGCTATAGATTATGGTTATATATTCAAAGTTTGAAGGTAGCATACCTTTAGCCTGTATGTATTCTTAAAATGAGGTTTTATCCACAGAGAATACATTCACATTGTTCCAGAACCATGGGTTCGAGTTCGGGGAATACAAATGATCATGGTCATGAAAATTGTTTCTATTTGTTACGATATAAGTAAGAAATTCACTCTCTCATCTGAGCAATGCCCTAACTGGGCAGAGGTTATGGGATACTTATTCTGCCCTGGGACAATTATATTTGGTCCATGGATTCCCTTCAGCTCTTATTCACTTCTTTTCGAACACCGAAAAGTGGTATGCAGTACATAAAATTTACTTCATTGCTCATAAGTATTGTTTAGATTTTTTTAGTTTTAAATCTCAACCATTTATATTTTTTTAGTCGATGTTGTGGACTCTGAAAGTTGTTTCTACGGCCATCTTTGCCCTTTTGTGTTTGGCATTCAGCTCCTGTGGGATTCATTGGATTCTATCGGGACCTTCATATCGGTCTGATAAAAATATATTGTTTTGTCAGTCATTATATCGCTATACTGATTTTTATTCGAAGTTTTTTCATGATTATTGTTGTATTTTATTTATTTTAGATGGGTAGCCGCCATCAGAGATTCCATGTCTGTAAGATTTAGTCATTATTTCGTGGCATTTATATCGGAAGCAACAGCGAATCTATGTGGTCACCATGGCTTTGAAAAATCTGTCATCGAGGTGACTAAGCCATGGAAAATTGAGATCCCAAGATCCTTAGTGGAGGTTGTTGTGTACTGGAATATCCCAATGCATAAATGGCTTAAAAATCGTAAGGATCAGACTTATTCATCTTGTTTATAGAACGCAGAATTTAATCGTTGGGAAGTCTTGATTTATTTGGTTTTACTTTATTTCACAGATGTCTTCCGACCAGTTGTGAATTTGGACCCCTTTTGGGCTGTACTATTCACATTTCTGGTCAGTTCCATGTTGCATGGGATGAATTTTAGTCTGTCTGTAGTATTGTTGTCTTTAGGAGTGTACACATATGTCGAGTATACCCTAAGAGAAAAATTGGCTGGTATTTTTGATGCATGCATCAAAAGTCGAGCCTGTTCTGATTGTAGTCATCAGTACAAGTCATCCAACTTGTGTGTCATATGTGTGAATATGTTCTTTGGAGCCTGGGCCTACTTCCATTTAGTGTATTTGGGAATACTTCTTGACAATAATCCTGATGACGAAGGCAGATCTACTTTCTTGAGCGTCGTTGATAGTGATCTCAGAAAATTGAAAAACCTAGGATATGCTAGTCATTGGATTATCTTGATCACATACATTGGGACATGTGTAATTTAGTGTATTTCCTAAAGATGCAGTTTAAGCTACTTCTCACAGCGATGTTCATTATGATAAGAAATGACTATGCATGCAGTTGTTTGAATTTGTTACATCTGGGAAAAACTGATAGTTTTATATACTGTTTGTGTTCGTGATTTGTATCAATAAGTGACTACAGTATTAACAAAGTACCGAATCTCTTCAGAATGCAAATGCACTATTATTATGAAAAAAGTTGCTTTTTAGCCGATGCTAACAGAATAATCTCTGATGTACTGCTTAATATTTTACGTCATTCTTCCTTGTAGTTTTGGAACGAAGAAAAAGATATTCCTTACCACCATCTCAGATTTAATATGTATGACTCTGTAATTAAAATTAATGCTTTTAATATTTTCTCAACTTCATTTATAAAAATACTTTTAACAATCACTCACATTTCATTTGAAGCTCTTGCTAAATGCTGTTCGTACTTCAGTGTATCTCGTAGAATAATTACTTTTCAGTATATAGTGACAATAAAACCATTAAGAATTTAATTTACTTTAACCTTTACCTCCTTATCAGAAAATAGTGAATTGAATAAATTGTGCCACCGAGCGATTTTTAATGAAAAAAAAATAGTAAAAGAACTGATTTTTTACGGTCCTTTCAATTTTTTGAAGCAGGGGTACGTGCTTTAAAAGTGATTGGACTAATTGTTTAGAACACACTAAAGTCTTGTATGACTATGCTCAATACCGTCAAAGTGGACCGATCTACATGATGTTGTCATACACTGCAGAGCAGGCTTGGGAATTCAAAATCTTTAGATATTCCAATATAAGGTTTATGCTTACTAAAAAAATTACAGTTAATCTAACAGTGATCGATTAAAAAGTTCATAATGCAGATATTATTTCCTCCATTTAATTACAGTCCTTTAACGCAATTTATTAACGGATTGGTGTGAACCAATTTTATCATGATTGACTTTTATTACATTATATAAGATGTACGTACACGCAACATTTACAATAGTCTAAATTAACATTGGTAGCATAAAGCAGCATCTTTCGCCCGCATTCTTCGAAGTTTCATCAGTACATTCTTCAGTCAGCTAATACAATGAGAAAACAGGATGATACTGCAATGGTACATGCATTCTCTTTCTTGCAGTGAGCCTCCTCCATTTAGGTTTCTAATTTTTGGGCAGTGTCAGGAGGGAAGCATCAGACGCACGACCCACACAATCGTAATCAAATGTAACGCATAGTTCTCCACTCTGTTGATAAAATAGATATTGGTTACCAAAAAACAATAAGCTACAGATTAACTGAGAGAGAGACGAGATAGATAGTCACTGACATCAAAACAAGATTTTTCAGCAGCAACAGTTACTGAATGTTATTTCATTAGACTGTCATCTGAAAAATTGAGTTTAGAAATCTAGTTGGAAATGAGAAACGAAATCGGCCAATTACTGCTGCATTAAAAAGAGAGCGAGATAGAGTGTCAGCACATTATGCGATTATCCATTTGTTTATTTTGGAAAGCCGTTTTTATAAATCCAACCACGACCCACGACGGTATGCAAAAAAAAACCTTAACATGTCCTGATTTAATTTGCACAATGAAACTAAAAGGAATCAATTTAAACGTGAAGTAAGCGTCACAAGACGGAACGTATAAGCATTTTTACTGCTGCAGATTAAATTTTATGCATCATTTTCCTGAGCCAGTTTAAAGGGACTAAAATTGAAAGATAAAAACGATGCTAATAATGTCATCTAATCACCAGACTAATTATAGTACTGATAAAAAGAGAAACTGAATACTCGTTGATTTGATGATATAATAGCAATATTGAATATTGAAATATTCTTCTATTATTATTAAGTATAATATTACGTTCATGGTTACATCATTAGGCACAGGATTAAATTATAACTGACCATTTGAAAGGTTGTATTACATCATAATTCGTAAAGCATAGTCACAAATTGGAACACACAAGTACTTACATGCATAACATTACAACATTATACACATAGCATTTGTTAACATGCTTCTCATGCAAAAAAAAAATACCAGCGTGCATAACCAAACCAAAATCAACTGAGAGGCCCAGAATCTAAGGTATGTTGCGGAACATAACTGATATAGTATTTATGCATAAAAAGACGGAGAAAGTTTGCAACTTAAATTGTAAAGTGATGTAAAATGAAATGTCATTTACCGAAGCACACAAAATCCATCATTTTTGCTCACCGATTTAGCGCAGAGCGGCACCTGTTTTGAGGGTTAATAGGGTTAAATACAATTAATTATTTACTTTCAAATTCTCCAAATATAGGTAACATAAGGTTGAGTATAGGCTGCTGCGTAACACCCGTATACTGCGAAAATAAAAACAGCGAATCTTAAAACAGCGAAAAAATAACACGGTAAGGTTGGATTGGTTACATTATAGGTTAGGTTAGGTTTTTTGTTTCGCTGTTATGAGATTCGCTGTTTTCTGATTTTCTGTTTATTTGAAGAGGCAGGCTGCTGACCGCAAACCAAGCATGTAATATATGCATCTAACATTATATTTTAACCAACGAAAAACGGATAACTGTATTCACATTATACATATATTCCTTATACTCTGAATTACTTTTTTGACCAGTTTCTCAACTCGACTGGAGAAAATACAAAAAGAATTAGCACATTTGAATTGAAAGCATTATAGTAATACTATACTTATAGTTTAGTTACTGGGAAATCTCTACATGTGCGAATCTCATGCTGATATGAGTCTGGACTCTGGACACTCGTTAGTTTCTTTCTCAAAAAACATACGATCATGTCTAAATTAAATATTTTCCCTCCAAAGTTAGAAAAAAAATCCACACACATGCAAAATGTAATAAAATAAATACAAAAATTAAACCGTCATCAAACTCAAAAGCAACTCCATGCAAAAAACAATAAAAAGGATGCAAACTGCCTACTTTTTCCCCGACTGACTGACTATATATAGCTTTAGGTTTACTACCTAATGTAAATATTCATCCTTCTGGAGTATTCCATACCTTATGTCAAAGCCAAAGTATCAAATTAACTAGCATCGTACTTGATTTAATTTTTTCCTACTCACTTACAAGGTATCAGATTTCAGCTCGTTACTAAAACTAACTAACTATTGTTGACGTTGACGTTACTTGAACAAGCTATATTCCTAGTCGTATGCAAAATGCATGCGTTCACAATTAGTTAGTAACCATATGCATAGAACTTTACCTGGCATTTACAGGAAATGCAATTATTATGTGGCAGCGTGATTTGAGTGCCCGACTCTATAGTATAATGGAGCAAGTGACAGGATGTGAACGTATTATTTCTGTGCCAATGGGTGCATCTATCATTCTCAGCTTCTTGAGGGCAACGAAGGCAACAATCCCCAACAGGGAGGATCGCATTGTGACAATTCACCGGTGGGCAGTCGATTGGCCAGCAGTCAACTTCTCCATCCAGGCATTCACAAGTTTTACATCGAAAATGCCAAAACTCTCCTAAAAATATTTCAAATCCCATTCCCACTTATTAATCATTCGATGTATCTAAAGAAAGCTTCGGCAATACAAGATTATACCAACATAACAGCCATAAAACATAATGAGAAACCATGCCCATTTTAGACTGTCTTTTCAAACATTCTCAACTCTTGTGTGAGCAGTACCACTTGATTTGCATTTGAGCAGTGTTGTATATAATGATCAAAAGAAAGTTTGCAGACAATGCATAATATTAGATCAGAATTATATGTTGTTTCTCATACCTGACTGAAATTGAATATCCGGGTAATTTTGGTGTCGACATGTTCTGTGCTGGGAACTCCTTTGAGGACGAGTAATGTTCCCACAGTTGTCGCAACACTTTGATCTACTGCTAGTCGAGTCAAAAGGACAAAGCTGAGAGCAAGCATTGTCCATGTCATGAAGACAGGACACGGTGCCAGGCGAGGTACAAGTACAAATATGACAGTCTTCATTAAACCACTCTGAGTCTCGTACATGCATCACCCCGTTGTCGTAGCAATCTGCATTATAATGAAGAGCATGTCATTGTTAAAACTGACTTTCCTAGGGAATTCTGGGAAACCACGTTCTAAGCTGTAGATCAGATGCAATGTTGGCGATGGTGACTGACAAAGCTTTGGGTTCAATGGACAGTTGGCTAACTTTGCGCATATTCTCCAAAAGGGTATCTCAGTTTGGAACATTATAACTGTATTATGGGGCTAGAATATCTACAGAGACAGATAGTACCAAAAAAGTACTTCAAATGTTTATTTAGAAACCAGTCTACAAGTCAATATTAAGTTTGATAACGACCCAGTCGGTAGTTTGAGTGAAAAAATTTCAATTTTCTATTCTTTAGAAAGGCCCATGTAAAGGCGGAATAATATTTTTTGTTTTTAATTTGACAACAACTGATATTAACAAATGGTAATGAATAGTGAGAACACACGGTGCGGACTCTGGGGAAAGTAACAGTTTCTGCCGATTGGTTGCCCACTGAATACTTAAATTGATGACCATTGGTTTCGGATAGAATCTAAAAGTTTTTCGTGACTTTTTTGAACAGGTGTTCTTTTTGAATGTTTTAACGATTGAAATTGCATTAAATATGGCAGCTATGTGTGAAGCCTTCGCTATCTTTCGGTGATGTGGAATAACAAGTCCTTCAAAAGTAAGCGTGCAATGTGCTTGGCGAACGTGGTAGGTAGTAAAAAATAATTTGAATAGACAAACAAGGAAGACAGAACATTATTGCACCTTTTATTCATGCACCAGTTTCATTTGCATTCACTTTCTCCTTCACAAACGTCTGCACACCATGCATTCAAACAACATTTGCATAAAATAAATAAATAAACCCCTCCGTTCCGAACAAAACATATAAATAAAAAAAGCAGAACACGTACAATTGTAACAACAGAAAGTATATATTATTCAGTTCGCAAGAATTGTTGCAAAGCAGGACAAAACAATACAAACTAGTGAACGAAACAGTTGTGTGAAGAACTCGTAGTCAAATAAAGAAATACAAAATTACAGTACAGTAAAAGTTATAGAAAAAAGTAGCACAATTTTTAAGCTAAACAAAACTTTCAAACCAAAGTGCCAACAAAAGTTTAAATTTGCCTTCAAATGAGTCTAATGTGAAACAGCTCTCATCAAGTCAACTAAATTTTGATATGCCTTACTTGGGGAACATAAGTCATCGTCTCCTTCCAACGGACAATGACATTTATATGAGCCTATAGTATTGATACATTGTAAGCCTGGGGAACACGGTGCACCCTGCTCACTGCACTCATCAATATCTGAAAAATGAAAAAAATGAATATTTACTAACTGCATAAATCAATCAATCCTTTCACCCAAGAAAAACATCGTTCCCCCTATTTTCATGGCACCAAACCAATAAGTGATTATTTTTACTTGGTACAGAAAATCTTGGCTCAGGTTAATAATGGATACACGCAGAGTTTACCACACTTTCTAAATCACTTCCATGACAGTCTAAATAATGAAAAAAATGAGGAAACCAAATCACCTCGACAAATCCCAGTTCCATTGTCTGAGATGGCGGGTCTGAATCCCTCGTCGCAGTCACATTTGTACCAACCAGGCTTGTTGACACAAACCGAGTTCTCGGGACAAAGGCTTATTTCCTCGTCCCGGTCATCGGTTGAGTTCACTGCCGGTACACGGAGGCATTCATTTATGTCAGTCTCACAGTAAGCTCCAGTCCAGCCTGTACGGCAACTACACACATTCGGTGCAATGCAAAGTCCTCCATTTTCGCAAGCACGCTCACACACAGCTAAAGAAAAAAAGTCCATAAAACATATTTATATTACCACTGACTAATAATTTTCATTTTCATTCTAATTTCAAATTTTTTGTAAATTTTTTAATGCTAAATGCTAATCCTCATTTGAAAGTTGATCAAACTCAGATAAACTGAAACTTACAACCGATGAAAAATTAAATTACTAACTACCTCATAATTTCATATCCATGAAAATGTTAAAAGACTCGATTAATATGTTGTGTAGTAACTCCTCCCTTATGGTAATGTTATAGATGAATATGATTAAATTAAGTTAAACGTTTAGTCGACTTACGTGAGCAGTGGAATCCATCTCCACTAAAGTGATCATTACAGGAACAAGTGTAGGAGCCCCTGGTATTGGTACAGGTAGCGTTCAGATGGCAGTTATTGTTGTTCTCGTCAACACACTCATTTTGGTCCTCACATTGAAACTCATTAGTTTTCTTGAAGCCATTGATGCATTCACAAGAGTATCCACCAACAGCATTGACACATTTGGTATTCTTGGAGCAATGATGTCGCTCCAAAAGGCACTCATCGAGGTCGACGCAGGACTCAAGTCCATCTCCAAGAAAACCTTCTTTACACTGACATGTGAATGTGGTTTGTAGGTTCACACACGTCGCATTAGAATGGCACTTGTGTCCATGAATTGCACAATAGTCCGTTCCTACGCAATTAACGAAACCACAAGAAAACGCTTTAGTTAGTTAGTTGGATATGGTGAGCTACAGCCACATCAATTAGTCAATATTAAATGTGGCATTCTTTGGAATTTCCTTATCTTATTAGACATCCACACCGTTATATTCATCATATTTAATCAAAACTCAGAATGCCGAAATCTCGCGGGTGGCGTAGATCCTATTCAAAACTGCCCCAACATTTCTAGTTCATTCTATTGGCATCAAAAAGTTATGCATTCGCTGCGGTGTCTTACCGGGACAAACTTTACAGCATTCACCAGGAATTTCGATTTGCTCTGAAGGCGGACACGAAAGGGTCGGGCAAATTTCCTCAGGGTCACGTCTTGTACACTGCATTGAACCGTCTATGCACTCACATATGTTGCAGTCACGCCATGGTTGAACATAGCCATGTTCATACTTTCTTCCTTTGAAGTAACATTGGTCTGTAACAAGGGGGATGTCAAAAAATTGAGAAATGAGTTACCAGTCCTATTTAGTTTCTACAGTACTAAATGTGTCATTTTTTTGGTTAGTGTACAGTGTACACAAATGAGTATGTATCACATGCACACACGCGTTCCTTGTCAGTTGTTTTTAGTTAGCGCGCCACATTCATTTAGATTGAATAATGAATCATTTAGTTAGGGATGTTACTTAGACGCAATTATCTATCTGTAGCATATGCGAACTTGTAGTTGTTTTGTTTTGACTTATTCAGTTTTGTATAGTGGCTGAAAATCCAATGTTTTTGTAATTTCCATCATGATTGATGATTAGTACGGAATTAAGCGACTGGAGTGAGGACAAAATTCTCATCTAGTGCAAATATGTGATTAGTCTTGTCGGATGGGAAACTTACTCAGGCACTTTGGACAGCATTCCCCGGGATGAGAAATAGGAGATTTACAAGTCAATGAAGGACACTGCACAGGGTGGCATTCAATTTCCCCTCTCTGTGTGTAAAAATATGATGTCAGCAGTTTTAAAAATAGTCCAAAAATTATGGCACTAATCATCTGAGTAGAGTTGATCACATTTCATCATCTCCTGGATCGAATTATTATCTTGTCTAATATAATATGAGTAACTACAATAAGCAATAACTTGTCATGGGGAATTATTTGCATTTGTTTTTTGGCAATGGTGATCCATTGCAAAGTACTGACTGACTTGATGTTCTGGGTTTTTTTTTTTTGGATCATATTGATTTGACTTTTTTGACCAGAACAGTAGATGCTCAAAAAAGCTCAGAACGGGATTATTTGCATAGCAACATTGGGGAAGGAACTACAGTCACAGTGTGGATTTTC
>Ga0210040_10010350_pt1 | contig 10705 bp, 6 predicted proteins | sample CryGeyCG12114_NA_FD_185462 | JGI IMG/M metagenome (GOLD analysis project Ga0210040, IMG submission 185462) | Groundwater microbial communities from aquifer - Crystal Geyser CG19_WC_8/21/14_NA (SPAdes) (version 2) | ecosystem: Environmental > Aquatic > Deep subsurface > Groundwater | place: USA...
CTCACAGTCAGCCAAGTCATGTCATGCATGACTCCAAAACATATACATAGATACGTCATCTAGATAAAATAGTTTTCACTGGCCGTATATTTTGTTGTGGGCACAAAAAAAGAGCAATAAACGAAACCTAAGTCTCATAGACCCTGTAGTTCATTCATACTGTACAGTACAACGCATTATGCAAATGACTTGCACACGGAATTTCAAATTGAATTCGATAAAATCAATAATAATATAGTATAGTTCATCCTGCGTACAGTCTGTCCACTCTAGACAATATATCGGTAGTTAGTTAGTTATATACTTATAGGCGGTCAGTGAAATCTGTTCGTGCGTAAAATATTTGAGAATGTTTAGTAGCATGAATTTTTAAAGCCAGTTAAATTTCACTCCTTTTCGCGCAAAAATTGAAAAAAATTACATGGTCAAGTCAGGAGGAAACAAAGAAAATTTAGCCATAATATTTTACCTGATGATATTTTGATTATACTACGATGGTCCAATAATGAAACTGAATCAAGGGATCAGGTTTCTTTATACTGTTTGGTAAAGTAATTAACAGAAATTTCATGACTCGTGAGTCATTGAAGGCAATTAGATAGACTCACCTTATAACCTTGCATTAGACCAATCAAGTCCACATTCTTGTTTGTTACCCCAGCGTGAGTCAATGTGCTACGGATTTTCTTCTTTCTCTTTTGTCGAGCACCTTGGATAAATTGACGGCTTCACTTTTTTGTCGATTAATATGCTCAAAATTCTATCAATCGTAGTTTCTCCATTTTATTTTTCAATTTATGATTTCTCAATTATGAATTGATTTGATTGATTACGTATCGATTGATTTCTGAGAAATTAAAGCCAGTGTCACAATATCCGATAGGGATGAATACATTTTGCTCTTGATAGAAATATAAACAAAACAAAACCAATCACATTACGAGTTTATTTAATCCCTGAGTACCCTGAGTATTTTCCAGTTTTGCCAATTACTGAGATAATTCTGTAATAGGGAATTCCAATGTTAATCCTCGAGATAAGTCTGTCTAGTCTGTGCAGCGTGCTACCAAAAAGCATTTTATGCACACCATCAGCACATTATAAACATGATGGAATTTAAAGATATTCATTTTTCATTTTAAATATTAGTTGATTTTGATTGTGATTCCCAATGTTTACGAGGATTTTATGAGAAATGCAAAATGTAATGATCTGTAACTAACAAACATTTAATTCAAATATTTTTTTTCAGTCTGTCTTGTAGACTAGGAAATCAAGAATGATTTGCTACATTGATCCTGCAATAATTCAAGGGTGAGGACATGCATAAAAATAAAATACACAACAATGTACTACAAGATACAAACCCATTACAAGAGAAGATAGGATCTTGAATGAGAATTCCTCTACACGGGAAGGTAAACAATTCCTCTCCTGCTGGTGGTCAGTCTTCACCCTATCATCAAAATTTACACAGCCCTCAGTCTTAACGATGCATAAATCCATCTGAATGACCATAAAATTTGTACAGAAACTTCAATAACTATGCACACAGAGTTTTCCGTGAATTTGGAAACCAGGAAACTCTAACCAACTTATCTTCCAAAATGCAGCTACAGTACATATATACACAAACAAGTACATGATCAAATCAAAAAGTGTGTAGTACCGAAATGACAAAATTCTTAAACTAACCAAGAAAAATGTTTTGTGGCTTCATTGTTAAAATGATAGCTGGGAAAAATGCTCACAAACTTGACTTAACCATCGTGTTGTTGTGATATTTTATTCCTTTATTTTCTAAAGTACTACAACATGCTCTCGGCATCAAACGAAAATGCATGTCTGTTATGTATTTTCTTATTTCTTTCTCTCACACTTTTGTTATTGTTCTCAAGATTTTTTTTGCTTGTTTTTTTATGATTCGGCCCTTTTTGAAGTGCATGGCCAGACTGAAACCATCAATTAGTCACTAATTGCTCCTCTCTTCATCATGATTACTCTTCTATTCATCTTTGAATGAGTGATGAATCAATAGCCAATTAGAAAGAGGCAGAGAGAGGACCAATACAAAATAACTAGCTTTGTTACTTTACTATATAGTACACGAGAATCTCACTCACTCCACTAGCCGTTTGTGTATAATTGAGCCCGCTCCCCGTATCACAATACAGTATGAATCCTAATCAATTAGAGTACACTTTCTACCCACGCATTTCTATTTACGGAGTATAACATGACTGATTTATTGAGAAAAGTGTGTTAAAATTTTTCTTGGTGTTTAATAAATTGCAAGTTAACGAGTTGAGAATGATAAATTAAAAAAAATTGCTACAAGATCATATGGTAGATAAAAAACACCGTTCTCAAGTCGAGAGCAAATATTGAAATTAGATCAAACGTGATATCCGGATGTGTGTAAAAAGGAAATTATGAAAACTAGTGGCTCATTTTTAACCACTGTACATGCTAATGATGAGATAAACGATATCGTTTTGTCACATCATTTTCTCCTGTTTCCAATGCTAAGAGGTTGATACTTGAAACATAGTCGCCTTCTGCATTGCATTTGCATAATTTATACGCCTTGAACAGCTTTTGCAGAAAGGTATAAAAATTGTTTATAAATATATTTGGGAATTAAGTAATGTTAGTTTTTTCATCAATTACGATTCAAAAAGTCGTAATATCATCTAAATAGAAGTTGGGGGAGTTAATGCACCTACGTTCAGCTGAAAAAAGTGTTTAAAACTATTAACTACTGGGTAAGGTGAAAAAAAGGTTGCTTCTTCATCCCAACATTTTAAAACTTGCTGAAAACAGCTGCTTGTTGAGGAACAAAAGGATAGGCATAGACCTTAAAAATAATTGTGATCTTTTCAGAATTTCACCTGCACCAATAAATTCTGTTCGGTGTATTTTGTCAGTTAGTTAAGAGGATCTCTATGTGATGGGTGTAATATTGACACACAGCACACTTACATATTCCTGAATCTACCAACCCAACCAAGCAGGTGTGGGAAACGGTGAAAACCGTATAATGTGAACGTTTGAAACCAGTTTTTGGGTCACAAAGTGTCTGATATATTTGCCCTCAACGTAGACCATTCCCCAGATAGCGGAAATGAGCTTCTCTTCTTAAATATTGGTAAGTTATTTATTTAAAAAGAAAAAGACCAATGTGGAAGTATCGCAACGACTTCTTAACGGAAATATTAACCATCTGTATCCTCTTTTAACACCTTGAAGTTAATGTCATTAATTTATTTTTATCCAGCGACAACTACGACTGAATTCTACGAATGCATTTGTAATTCTTTGTACATAAATTTTGAATGTGTAAATGAATTGTAAATGTCAGTTAAATGGCTGGAATAAGTTAGTATTGTACAATATATGTGTACATTTTTAATGCCATGTAGAATTGAACCTAAGTATGGCCGTGTTCACCTTATGTGTGTTGGTGGTAGGTAATTAAGAGAGCAGTTAACAAGTGTGCGATAGAACTTTATGCTGATTCAACAATAATTCATGATGAGGACTTTGGTTGAACATGGTAATGCTCACTCATCATGGGACTTGCCTGGTGCTCAAGAGAAACCATGACGTCATGTTGCTTGTCCAGACTTAAACCTGAACCATAGTGTCGAACTTTGGCCATCATTCGTCTTTCCATTTTTTTTTGGATTGGACAGTAAAGAGTTTTCTCGCTAACTGTATAGCTGCATGGTCATCAAAAGTATAGATAAGAAAATGTTTGTAAGCATTATATTGTAAAGAGCCGACAACTGTGGAATTTGAATATTCCTTATGGTGAAGTAAGTGTTCAAGAGAGTAGCTTTCGTTTAATGTGATCAAAAATGATTGAAAGAATGGGGATTTAACGCGATTTTCAACAAAACTGTGGTATAATATGTGGTAAAAAAAAGCAGCTATGCCTTTTAGATTATATCAGTAAAGGAAACTTTTAATTTTTAGCGTCTCAATAGTCCTTGAATATTTGAAATGTAATCTATGAGACGGTGAAGATACTTAATATTCAATTCATGCACGCATATAAATCAACTAAAAGTAAGGCTCTCCACATAGTTTTAAATATTCCAGCGGTCATGTTGTAAGAAATAATACTTGGCCTAGGTGCCTTGCTGCATACTGAAATAGATTTTTTGCAAGCTATTGATGATTTTTAAAATAAATTTTGCGCAGAGGGGTACGGGTATAGCACATATATATTACTGATTGGGGTAGCGAATACTAATATGATTATTTATAGCTAAATTAATTTGAAGTCTAACGCAAGGAAGATTTGTGAGAGAGAGGTGAACTAATCTAATGATTATAAGATGGAAACAAAGGCCTTCAATCAGAGAAAAAAGTGATTATGGGTTATGTCATGATAGATTGATAGTTTGTTTGCATAAGCTGATCGAAACAAAAATCTGTCAACGACGCCATGTGATACCTCACTAGTACCTTGTAAGCCTCTTGATTATAATTTAGTTAAACTTAGATAATAATCAGGAATGGGGAGCTCACAGTCATGTATGACCATTGGAACGTGTGTTTCAATGTGTGGATAAAAAATAATTTTATGGTCTAAGACTGCGCAAGTAATTTCTGCCTCTAATTCTAGCCAAACTCAAATTCGTCTATTTCATGGAGCCTTTTACGTTTTTTATTGTCCTTTTCGTACACGTATAGCAATAGAAGAGTCATTTTTGGGTCGTAAAAAATTTTTATGAGGAAAGTACGTAGAGTGTTAACACTAACAGCATTGGGTGTTTTAACACGAACACGAGCTCAAATATGCAAGCGTGAAAAAAGGAATCATCTATTTAAATTGCGACCCGATTTCTCACGCTTTACATTTCCTCAGCAAAAAATGAATATTTAAAAATCACAGTTTGGTAGCTTGCTATATATTTGATGTTCTGTATGAAGACCCGAAAATTCCAGAACTATCTGTTTATCGACACTGGCTGCTGTTCGGCAACAAATGTACAACAGAACAGGCGGCTTATAAATGGGACCATTTTATAAGTGCTACGCACTCATCACACATTTTTAATCAGCTATTCACCTCAAAAACTCAAGTTGCATCATAATTAAGATACCAATCGTACATTCTAAAGCGAGACTCGATCAGTTTCATTCAATTGTTTTAATCAGTGTTGTAGGCTCTGATGCGATTTTATTCCGTAAAATTTTGTTCCCACGAATGGAAAATTTGTCCAATTCTTATATTACTTGCTTCATTGTTACACGCAAATAAATAATCTCAGAACGTAATGCAATACTAATGCAATGATTACCTGCGATTTGTTATCAACTGTGTCTCTACTCTCTACGACATTCCGTTTAATTTTGTTTGCTTTATTATCATTCCACTAACTTATATTTCTAAATTGTGCCCAAACTATAATAATCTTTTCATCATTCCAGGCTACGGACGTCACTATTTGGAATGGAAGTCAAGTCAGAAGTGGAATGGAGTATACAAATCTGGATTATTAACACGAGCTCACTAAGTAGAGTACAAAGGTACAAGTGGACTTTTGGGATTGCTGATTGCTCATTAGTTAGTTAGAGTCGTAGTTTTCACGTCACCAAATCAGGTACCAGGTAAAGCCAAGCCAATGCCGCGACCGACAGAAAACTTATTGAGCTTCTCATCTATCTGCTACTACTCTTTTGCATAATTAGTACTTTAATCTCTTTAATTTGGACTACTATACTATTCTATTCATCTTACCAAATTATTAAATCAAACCGTAAACTCATTAATTCATCATGTCACATGATGTCCACAAAAATTACGTGTATCATTTGTCCCTCACACTATTTCTCATACAAAACAAACACAGACAAAAAGATAAGCCAACTTGACTACTAATCGGAGAATTAACTAGCACAATGAAAATGGACCCCGACTCCCGCATTGGCATTATGTGGCGTTCCGATTTTCGCATGGAATGGACATTAATCTTTTTCTGTATTCTATAACAAGTTTATCAAAAACTGAAAACAAGGAACATAAGTTCTCCTCCCTATTTAGTACTCATTTACTCCCAAAATATTATCAAACCTCATCCAAGTACCTTATCAAACTTACCTGTGATACTCATCCCTACTACTGGCTATAACTGACTGACTGACAAACTTTTATTTCGTTCCATTCTCAAGCTGCAGTACCTACTTACGTTACAACACTAAACAACCACTTGTGGCTCACGTAAGTTGGTTAGTAAGTACATTTAGGTTGATTCTCCCTTAACAAACTAACTAACTAACTTTCATGCATGCATTTGATTCAGAGTACTGAGGACGTAAAGGATGAAGTCAGTTGTATTTCTGCCATGCTCTCGGTCAGTTGTCAATTTTCTCAGCACTCCGTCCATATTAGTTGAGTGACTTCAAGTTTAGTTATTAAATTAGTAGTTAAAAGCTAACTATCTTGAACTCCAGGCAAGTTCATCGTTCCTATTTAAACTGCCGTACCGAAAAAGCACTTTGTCGGTGTACACAACATTTAACTATAAATATTTCTGAGTTAGTTAGTCAGTGCGCTCTAAATAACCCCATATATTCCAGTTTATGAGTGCCTACCAAATATAAACAAACAGTGTGTACACTTGTGCTAGTTTAAAGTACTTACGAGCAAAAGAAATTGCATGTTCCAGACGCCAACTATAGGCTTTGGTTAGTGCTACCGTGTTCAGTTAGTGTGAAAAGAACGCCGTGCAACTTATACAAGTGAAGTGACTTGTTGTTTGTTTCACCATTTAACTGGAACAGGAAGCGTTCTTTAATGATTGTTTTTACGATCGGTCGTTATTGATTTACAAACTATCAGAAACTAACTAACTATTGTTAGCAGTGGATCCTGAGGTCGTTTCGTTTCCGTATTCGTGTTCTTTTCTTGGTGACCGTCGTCAATCCTGGTCACTTTTCAATAAATCTACGAAAAAAAAAATTTCCTTCGACCCCATTGGATTCAAAATCTGTTCAAAATGGAAGACTTCAGCGGTGTTAAATCACAAAATAATAACAATTCAGGGGCCAGTGATTGCCAACAATTCGGCTTCAGTCCGACAGCCAACAACAGAGGCGGAACACCGAACAGTAGTAGTAGCAACAGTAGTACCAGTGGTGGATTCATTGACCAGCAGCAAGTGGTTTACCATTTCCCCAACGCTCATCATCAACCTGGGGTACTTGGTAACCCTCATCATCATCACATGCATCATCCATCCATGTTTCAACATCAGGCGCATCATCATCACCCGGGTATTTCGATGGAGGAGTGGTCTCGCCACAATCTCCCGTTGGGCCCACCCAATATTATCGGCAGTCATTTGAATGGTCCTCCTCCCCCGTCTGCGCATCATCATCATCACCAGAGTCTGGAAAAGCAAAAGAAGGAGCAGCGGATTCGGAGACCTATGAATGCGTTCATGGTATGGGCTAAGGTGGAACGGAAGAGGTTGGCTGATGAGAACCCGGATTTACACAATGCGGATTTGAGCAAGATGCTTGGTAAGTAGAAATTATTTTGACTTGGCTTTGTAGGGTGTAAGAGAGGTAGAGAGAGAGGGATGGAATTCAAAGTTTAGGGTCCATCGTCCATTTTATTACATTAAGTGTTGACAAGTGTAATTTAAAAGTGACCTAATATTGGATTGGTTTTCTCATTTGAAAGTCTAAACTTTTTGACTAGTGACATACTATTATTTACTTGTTATAGTTCCAGAAAGTGGTAGTGGTGCCTGTGCCTGGTGACACAAATATTATGAATGACGAATGGCAATCATTAAAAATTAAATTGATTAGTTTCTTTTTAATGCCTTCATCAATTAAACCAGGGAGTTTTTCATTGCCTGAACGTGAAGCATGTACATAATTCTGTGGATTTGATTCTGACTATAAACTAACTTGCTAGTAGCTATAAGTTAGTTAGAATCAGCGCTGACTAGGGTATGGTTCTGTGTAACGCAGTCAGTCAAGGAATCCATTTTACAACCTATTGTTTCACAATGGCAATTAATAATAGTAGCAAGGACAGTATTGGTAATTTTTAAACTGGCAAATGCAAATGGTAGTCGCGTCGCAACTCGCAAGTATACTTACTGTACGCTACAGTTCTAAGATATGCATGCTTGCTTGCTGTGCTACCGCTACGTAAAGACTGGTTAGTGACGAGTTGAACTGCACTTGAAAACTCGAATTTTAGGGTTAATTAATACTCCATTAATAGTCTATAACGATTTCACAAAAGAATAAATTCAATTTTTCCACCCTATCAGTTCCCTTAGCTGGTTGACAAAAATATTTCTCATATTTTACATGGAATGTGTAACTGGAAAATAATACTATCAAAGGAGAAAGTGTAGCAAACAGAAGTGGCAATAAATAAAACATGTAAAATTATTATAGGGGCTCCTGCTGCTTTTCATAAGTGGTCGCTTGTCAAATTAGTTAATGGTAATTATTAAATCAGTTAGCTAGTTTGTACGTTGACGTCACTTGGTATTTAAAATAGAAACTTTTAGTGGTCTGCGTATGTTTGCATGCACTCTACTTACTTGTGGAACTTATAAGACTTTAAAATTTCAAGTGTATGCTAAATCAAGTAGCGATATTTCTGGAGTGGAAAATTTAACCATGCAGTTGTCATCTAGGTTTAAGAGTTTTCTGTAGCAGCACGGTTGTGCCAGCTATATTTTATTAGAAATCATATTCTGACTTTGATTGTTGCTTGTATCTATTGCTACTGTGCTGCATTTACATTTCATGTTTTCGAATGAGCAGAATGTTGTTAGCATTCTGCTGGGCTAAGTATTTATTTTAAAACTTGCATACCACAACCCACATTTTATCAAAACTGACTTTTTGTAATACAGTTGTGGGACTTCTGTTAGTTTAATAGTATATTGATGTTGTAACTCGTAAGTGGCGCTATTGTTCAACCTGGGCAAGTTTTAATTTCTACTGTACAGTAAGGCAGCGAAAAAGAGTAGGGGAAACCGACATAAATCCGTTAAAATGTGTTATGAAATCCTCCGCATCGGCTCTTGTACCCACGATCACCATGCATTGGTAATAACCACTGCACTGTGTGAAGTATGTTCACTCACACGTTTTTAAATGCTCTTTTCCGTACTAAACAGCATCGTTTGGTAGATTGACTCCATTTCCTTTACACATGAAAAGTTGGAAACACTCTAATTTAAAACTAAATCAACTATACCATGTAGAAAAATGTGTACTGTTCGTCGACAATCTCATCTGATGATTAGTTGTTATGCATGATATTTTAGTAAGGATGCGATGATACGAGCATTTATCACTACACATTATAATTACATACGAGTTGAAAAGTGACAGGAAATTTGATACTACACCTGATTAGCATAAAGAAATGAAAAATTCTGCAATTCTTCTCATTAGTCTTGGCTAAGGTTAACAGCCAACTAACTAACTAACTCTTATGAACTCCTTGTTTTAATTATATGCGTACGGATGGAGCCGCAAAAATGACTTTGTATGGCTAATAATGTGTCAAAGAACCACACCCTTCATTTCATATTATAAAGTATATATGTACCATGCAGTGGACACACGGAGGACATTCATGCTAAATTCCCTGTTCTGAGACAAATGCAATCTACAAGACATTATCACAAGAATAGAACTCAACACGACCCGTCATCGTAATAATAATAATTGTTGGATCGCTTGACCAGTGAAGAATGACCAAAACATAATATAGACGTACGGACGAAGATTGTACTATTTCCGCTGCACACAAATATTGTACAAAAAGTGCGTACTCAAAAGTGCCACTAACTAAACAAACCATCGCTCATTTCATATTATTTTTTACTTGACCTCAGTGTCCAACCTGTATGCTTAAATGGATGCCTGTTGTTGATTAGGGAATTTAGTTGGTTCGTTATTTTTAGACGAGTGTTGAAAACTCTTCTCTAGCGAGCCGAATCAGGCTCAAGTGCAGGGCATAGTGTGACCATGGAATTTTTCCGCATGTTTCTTCACGTGCTTTGCACACTTAGTTTTAATTCAAGAAATCGTAAATGTATCATCATATGATTTTAGTTGGGACGTACATATATTAATGCCTACGTACTTGGCCTCATCTGATAGCATGATGACAACGAAGGTGCTAATAACATGTAGTAATAATAATTATATGATAATTAGGACTCTAATTTAGGATACCTAGCTGTCTAACTTCATTTTGACTAGTTAGCTATACTTCGGTAACCTGTTAAGATGGCTTTATTCTCTTAAAATTTTAATTGAATCTGATAATTTTTAGTGATTTTAATTCCATTAGCCTTGACAATATCAAGCTGTACAGATTTAGAAAAAGTATATCTCTATGTGTGAGTTCCATTTATACTCTTGTGTCCCTTTATAACAAAGACTGGCTAACTAGAAATAGTGGTAAATCTGATTTGAGAAAAATTTCGTATTTGTGGAATCATTATGGACTAAATGCACATTTCATTCAACGTAATGATCCTATACGTTCTACTGATTGACATTGGCATTGTTACAGAGGATGAGACTGCACTCATGCTAATAGAGCGGTGTCTGTTTAAGCTTAATACAGGACATTAGAATGTGTAGGTCATATAATTTGTGGAATCCAATTGCTTCCTCTATTCCGTGAACTTGGGAATCT
>Ga0210040_10010351_pt1 | contig 10704 bp, 6 predicted proteins | sample CryGeyCG12114_NA_FD_185462 | JGI IMG/M metagenome (GOLD analysis project Ga0210040, IMG submission 185462) | Groundwater microbial communities from aquifer - Crystal Geyser CG19_WC_8/21/14_NA (SPAdes) (version 2) | ecosystem: Environmental > Aquatic > Deep subsurface > Groundwater | place: USA...
CATCGGTCAGGCCAAAGTCCTTTTTCAAAAAGACCAGGGCGCCATTGATAATGGCCGTATCAAACCCAAACAGCAGCCCACCCAGCGCCGCCACGGTCGCAATCAGGTACACGTAGCCAGCCCTGCCGGCAGGGCCGGTAACGACTTTATGCAGGGTAGGACCGGGGGCAGCAGGTGGAAGCATAGTAGGGGCAGGTTATCAGGATAAGAACCAGGTTAAAGCAGCGCGCTGGCGCCTACTCGGGCACGCCGACAACGGGCCAGTCTGGCAGGTAGTAGGGTGGGGGCTCACACGAGCAGCACGTCTATTCCCAGCTCGCGAAAGGGGGCCACCTGCGCTTCGGACGCTCCCGTGTCGGTGATGAGCTGGTGCACTTCAAGGGTAGGGCAGATGAGCGAAGTCGTGACCTGGCCGAGCTTGGTGTGGTCGGCCACCACAATGCGTTGCTTGGCCTGCCGCACCATCACCTGAATCACGGCGGCCTCCTCGGGGTGTAGCGAGGTGAGGCCCTTCTGGGCATCAATGCCATTGACCCCGATAAAGACCTTGTCGACAAACAGTTGGCCAAGCGCCTGCGCAGTGGCGGGCCCTACCAGCGAAAACCAGCTGCCCGTCAAAAAGCCGCCGGTCACAAACACGCGCACGTCGTCGCGGTGGCTGAGTTCCATGGCCACGTTCACGGTATTCGTAACGACCGTCACGTTGGCCCCCGGCCTCAGGCTGCGCGTAACCTGGGTGGTAGTGGTGCCGGCCGTGAGGGAAATGGTCTCGCCCGGCTGGATGAGGGCCGCGGCGGCGAGCCCAATGCGGCGCTTTTCGGCCACGTTGCGGTCAATTTGCTCATGAAAGCTGGAATCGTAGCGAAAGGGCTCGTACAAGAGCGGCTCGCGCGGCACCGCGCCGCCGTGCGTGCGGCGCAGCCAGCCCTGTCGCTCCAGTTCGGTCAGGTCGCGGCGCACGGTGGCCACCGACACGCCAAACTGGGCCGTCAGCTCCTCAACCGATACCGTACCAGTATGCAGTAGCTTCTCAACAATGGCTTGCGCGCGACTCCCCGCGGCATTATCGGCAACAAATAAGTCAGACACAGAAGCGAGAAAATAAAGGGAGTTAGAACAGAAGATGTTGACTGCCAAGCAGTGACTCCGCTACCTAAGTCCGCACGTAAGCTTTCATGGTCGCGCATTCCGTGCCGATGGCCGGGCCGTGCGGCCGGATGGAGTAGGCCCCTACCACCGCGGGCACGATAAACGTTTCGGCGTAGTGCACCACGAAGGGCTCGAACGCAGCGGTAGGGCTCTCGACAATAGCCTCCGCGCCCTGCACCAGGTTGAGCACCTGCACGCCCCCGTGGGTGTGGTGCGGCACTAGGTCCGTGAACCAGTGGCGACGCGTTTCGATGAACTCGCGCTCGTGCAGGCCCGTGCGCTCCTCCCGCCAGCCGGGGCCGCTGTCCACGGGCGTCACCGGGCTGACAAGGTGGTGCGCAACCCAAGCCGTGGTACGGTCGGCTTGGATGTTGGCTGCGCCGTGGGCCAGGTGAATGGGGCGGGGCCGGCCGTCGAGGCCCAGGCGCGCCCAATCCCAGAGCTTGAAGGTAAAAATGTAGGGGGTAGCCGAAATTTCCAGGACCATCGCCCCGGCGCCCGCGCAGTGGATGGTGCCCGCCGGAATCAGAAAGTGGTCGTGCTGGCGCGCTGGAAACGCGTTGATGTAGTTGGCCACGGGGAAAGGAGCCGCGGCATCGTCCTGGGCCCGCTGCAAGTCGGTCAGCATAGCGGGGAAATCTACGTTTTCCTGTAGGCCCAGGTACACGACTGCCTCCGGCTCCGCGGCCAGCATGTAGTAGCTCTCATCCTGGGTGTAGGCCAGGCCAAACTGGTCCTGCGCGTACTCCGTGAGCGGGTGCACTTGCAGCGAAAGATTGCCGCCGCCCATCGTATCGAGAAAGTCGAAGCGGATGGGAAATTCGGTGCCAAAGCGCCCGTGCACGGCCTCGCCCAGTAGCTCGCGAGGATGCGCAAACACGAGGTCCAGGCTCGGGATTTCCACGCGCGCCTCGCCAAAGCCCAACAGCAGCGAGTTTTCTTCTGGTACGCAGTCGAAGCCCCAGGCATAGTTGGCCGGGCCGTCGGGCAGGTCGCAGACCTCGCGCAGCCACTGCCCGCCCCAGGGGCCCGGATCAAAGAACGGTACCACCCGGAACGGCCGTCGCACGGCTTCCGCTAGGCCGGCTCGCAGATTGGCCCCGCTGATGAGCTTGGGCGTGGCGGGGGCATTGGTATCGAGCAGGAAGTCGGCGTGGGGTAGGACCTGCTTTTTCAGGCGGTCGGCCGCCCGCCAATCCACGAAATACGCCCGCTTGTACTTCAAGCTGGCTTTTTCGGCAAAGTTGTCGCTGCCCAGGTTGGCTATTTCACCGCGCCGCTGCCGCCGCTGAATTTCCCAGCGGGCCAAGTCAGCATACACTACTAAGCTGGGGGTAGGGCACACCAGCGTAGCCCCGGTGCCGACCACTATCACGAGTTGGTTTGCGGCCAAAACCAGCGCTGCCTGCGTCGCTTGAAGGCGTTGCGGATCGAAAAAATCGGCCACCGTCAACCCGTTGAGCCGGCCAAATACCGGGTCGTCGGTAAGCGGCCCCGCCACCAACGCGTCAATCTCGGCGGGTGTACGGTACAAGTCGTCGGCTACCAAGTACCGCCCTGGCCGTAAGCCCCGCTCTACCTCTTGTCGCAGTTGCTTCAGATCGGTGCCAGGGTAGCATTCTATAGCTACCACAAGCGGTTGCCCAGGAACGGCAGGCGTAGCCAGCAGCCTAGTCCGCAACGCCTCCACGATGGCAGGCCAGCCAATGTGGCAAGGATCAGCCGCCACTGTAACCGGCACAAAGGGATATTTATCGTAATTAGAAGAGCGCATAGGAAGCACTTATTAGGAATAGGAAACCGCACGCCTTGGATAAACCCAGTAGGCGACGCCTACTGCCCAGCAATGGATAGCCTTAGCTGCTAAGATTATTGCAGCTCAATAATAACCATAATTTTGATTGTTTTATAGCAAAACGATCAAAATTATGGTCAGCAAAACTATCGGAATCATTTATAGTGACAGCTTATAAATGGTAGGTAGAGCGGCTAATAACAGGTTTTACTGTGCTTTTATAGGATCAAATATTCCAAGGAACTTGGTTGTTGCTGTTCGCTGCTTTTAGCAGCCAGGTAGTGCGTAGCACTTTTCTGACGCGCATTGCCGTTAGGATTGCCCGAATACACAGCTAGCAGGCCTGAATAGGCCTGCTAGCTGTGTATTCGTTTGCTCTACCTCGACAATCACTTCCTTGCTCATCGGCAGATAAAGGTTGTCGCCTTGTCTAAAATTGCACCTAATACCCAGGATTTTGCTTGAGTTGCGGGGATACGTTCATCGCATTCAGCGGAATGGGATAGATTTTAGTGTGGTCGTCGCCGTCCGGTGATTTGTCCCACCACGTGCCGCTGTTGTACTTGCCAAAACGAATCAGGTCAATGCGGCGGCGGCCCTCCCCGACAAACTCGCGTCCCCACTCGTCCAGCAGCTCTTGTTCGGTGAGCACGGCGCCCGCGCCGTACAGGCTAGCCGAGCCCGCTGGGTAATTTCGGCGCCGCACCGTGTTCAGCAACTGGGCAGCGGCAGCTTGGTCGCCTGCCCGAAACTTGCACTCAGCCAGCATGTAGACTACTTCGGCCAGGCGCACCTCGGCATAGTCTGCCTCAATCTTGTTGGGGTCAGTGGAAGGGTAGAACGGGTACTTGACCAGGTAAATGCCCGAATTCTGGTCGGCATTGTTCATGTCCGACGTTTTGTCGGCTGGTACTTGGCCCGGTTTCGTGTACTTGAACAGGCCTACCTGGTCGCGGATGTACAGCGTGTAGCCGCGAGTGCTCTTGATGGTGTCCTTATTGTCAATGTAAGTAAGGTAGCCTTTCAAAAACATGCCCTCACGGGTGCTGTTGCCCAGGTTCATGTAGTTTTTCAGGCGCACATCATCGGCGTACTTCTGAAACTTGACAAACGGCTTGCCCTGCGTGAAGGAATACTCCTTGTTTTCAATGTCGTGGCCGGGCTGCAAGGCATACCGCGGATTGCCCCCGCCAAAGTCGGTGAATTTGAAGTAGTTGACGGGCACGTTGTAGGGTAGCCCCCAGAAGTACATACCGCCTTCGTACTGCCAGTGAGAGCGGCCAAACGAGCCCGGAAAAGCAAAAATGGTTTCCGACGATTGATCATTATTCCAATCGAACGGGGCGTCCCAGCGGGTAGCAATGGCATAGGTGCCATACTTGCCGCTGACGATGTCCTGACACAGGGTCGCGCAGTCAGCGTACCGCTCCGTCCCGACGTACACGTTGGCATTTAGGTAGAGGCGGGCCAGCAGTGCTGCCGCGCCCGCCTTGGTCCAACGGCCCTGAAACTGGGCCGTACCCGGGTCGCCCTTGGCGAGCAAGCTGGGCATGGCTTCCTTCAGCTCCGTCTCAATAAAGTCGAAGGCTTCCTGGGGCGTCGACTGCGGCGGCCCTACCGTTTCGTTTTTTACTTTCGTAACAAGCTGAATATTACGAAACATGTCCAATAGGCGCAGATGATACCAGGCGCGCATCACGCGTAGCTCCGCAATGAGCTGCTGCTGCTCTGCCACAGGCAGATTGAACCGCGCTGGGTCGATGGCTTCAATATCCTGTAGGGAGTTCGTCGCCAACACAATACCCTGATTGAGCAGCCGCCAGGTTTCATCAATGTAGCCCTCCTGGATGGTCCAGGTGTGGTAATGTGCCCGCGCGTACTGCCCGCCGTCAAACCAGTCGCCCTCCCGGTTGGGAGTCATCAACTGATCAGCGCTCAGTTCCTGTAATTGGAAAGGGGCCCCTTGTATCGTGTTGTAGCCGTGCTCGAAAGTGCGCAGGAAGTCGCGGTACACATCGTCCTTCGTTTGCAGAAAGGCATCGGCCGTAAAGCGGTCATACACCGTTTCATCCAGATTAGTGCAGCTGCCCAAGCCAGCCAATACGAGGGCCGCCAGGAGGCGGGGGTATGTCTTAGAGAAAGTTATCATAGAGGCGGGGGAATTAGAAGCCGAACTGCAGGCCGAACATAACCTGCGTGGTAGAAGGATAGTACTGACGAGTGCCGTTGTTATCGCCATTGGTGGGAATACCCGGATACAGCCCATTAATGGGGATGATATCGGGGTCACCGCCCGTATAGCTAGTGAGCGTCAGGACATTCTTGGCGGCGGCGTACAGGCGCAGTGAGCGGGCATATTTTGAGGTGAACTGGAAAGTGTAGCCCACGCTCACGTTGTCGAGCTTTACAAAGTCGCCTCTTTCTAGAAAGTAGTCCGACAACACGTTAGCGGTTACACTGTTGGTGAGTTTAGCGTACTTACTGTCGCCGTACGCCGAGGTCAGCACGTTGGCGTTGGACTGCGTAGCTGGCGTGCCGATGTAGAAGGCACGAGTGTTATACACATCAAATCCCAATACACTGCGGAAGAATACGGAAGCGTCGAATTTTTTGTAAGTGAAGGTATTGCCTAAGCTTAGCGTGTACTTGGGTAGGCCATTGCCTACCACCTGTCGGTCGGCCAGGGTAGCCTGGTTGCCTACAATGACACTACCATCCTGCGAGTACACCAGCAAGCGGCCCTGGTCGTCGACGCCAGCCGACTTGAGCATGTAGAACGTGCCAACGCGCTGCCCTTCTTCCAAGCGTTGCGCGTTGCCTGGGGAACCAGGAGAAGGTAAACCTACTACGTCAATGTAGGGTTGGCCTTGATACTTATTGTTGGAAAAGGAAACGAAATTGTTACCGTTGGTAGCGCCGGCAAAGGAAATGGCGTATTGAAAGTCTGGCTTGGTGATAATGGGCGCATTTAGCTGCACCTCCACACCCGAGTTATTTAAAGTGCCTACATTGGCATATGTGTTTTGTTGCGAGTTAGGCGCGATGGGCACTCTGTAGTCGCCTAACAGGTCCTTATTTCGGCGGGTGTAGTAGTTGACGCTACCCGTGAGTTTGCTATTAAATAAGGCAAAGTCTACCCCCACATTAAAGCTCTGAGCCTGCTCCCAGCGTAGAAACGGGTTCACGTTTTGGTTGGGTCCGTATACCTGGTAATACGTGCCGTTAAGCAGGTAGTACCCGAAGCCCGTGTACGTGTTGAGCGAACGGTAATTGCCGAAATCCTGGTTACCCGTCACGCCGTAGTCGGCCCGCAACTTCAATTCGTTTATCCAGCTCTGTTCGGCCAGAAATTCTTCCTGGCCAATGCGCCAGCCGACCGATACGGCCGGGAAGTTGCCCCACTTGTTGCTGGTACCAAACTTCGTTGAGCCCTCCCGGCGTAAGCTGGCGGATAGCAGATACTTATCCTTAAAGGAATAATTGACGCGGCCAAAAAAGGCAATCAGCTTGGAGTCGTTCTTGTAGCTGCTGCCATCGTTGCGCCCGGCTACTTGCCCGTACAAGCCCGTGCCGATATTGTTGTAGGTATAGGCATCGGACGGGAAATTGCGGTTGTAAATGGCACTACCTTCCGACACGAAGTACTGGTACGAGTAGCCTCCCAGCACCTGCAACGAGTGGTCGTTTTTGTCGAGCGAGTAGTTGCCAATCCACTCCAGGCTGCGCTGGTCGCTACGGTTGTAGTTGCGTCGGGCCGAGTTCATACCGCCTTCGTTTTGCACGGCAAACGTGGAGGTAGAAGGCCGGAAAAAGAAGTCGAAATAGTCACTGGTAAACTGCCCATAGGTCACCTGCGTGGTCAGAGTAGGCAGAATATTGAGCTTGAAGGTAGCGTCGAAGTTCATGATTTTGCCCTCCGTGCCGGCTAGTTCCGTTTGCAGGCGCTCGGCGGGGTTGAAGGGTCCATCAAAGCCAGACTGGATGCGGTAGTAGAGGTTCGGGTTGGTAGGGTCCCGCACCGGAATGGTCGGATTCAGCGTGAGCGACTGCTCGTAGCTGGCGTAGTCGGTGTTGCGGGAGTTGATGTAGCGCGGCGCAAAGTTCAGCCCAATGGAGTAGAGCTTGCTGGGTGCGTTGTGGTTCAGGGAGATGCGGGCGCCGTACTCTTGTCGACCCGAACGCACGTCAATACCATCTGCATTACGGTAGTCGAAGGTAGCGCGGTAGTTGCTGTTGTCTGACCCACCCGAAGCCGTAAGCGTGTGCTTCTGCGCAAAGGCGTAGCTACGAGAAATCTCCTTGAGCCAGTTCGTTTGCGCGCCAAAATCTGTGCCTCGCTTGTTAGCCAGAAACTCTTCGGTCGAAAGCACCTTAGGCTGCAAGGTGGCGTAGTCGAACGTGGCGTACGTGTTGTAGTCCAGCGTGTTCGTCTTCGTGCCCTTCTTGGTGGTCACCACAATCACCCCGTTGCTGCCGCGCGTGCCGTAGATGGCAGAGGCAGCACCACCCTTTAGCACGTCAATGGAAGCAATGTCGTTCTGGTTGATGTTTTCCAGGTTGCCGCCGGGCACGCCATTAATCACAATGAGTGGCCCCAGACCAGCGTTGCGCGACGACACGCCCCGCAGCTGAATGCTGGGCTGAGAGTTGGGGTCGGCGGCTGAACTATTAGCAATAGTGAGGCCCGCCACTTTCCCTTGCAACGCAGTGAGGGGATTGATAGCGCCAACCGTCAACAGCTCCTTGCTGTCAATGTGGGTGACGGTGCTGGTAACTTCTCTTTTGTCGAGTGTGCCGTAACCAACCACGACGACGTTATCCAATGCTTGGCTATTTTCCTGCATGGAAATCTGAAGCGCCGTATTCGCCTCCTGCACCGGCACTTCCTGCGGGTTGAAGCCAATGAAGCTGAAGAGCAATACACTACCCTGCGGCACTGTCAGCGAAAAGTTGCCGTCGGTGTCAGTAGTAGTGCCTTGCGTGGTGCCTTTCACAATGACCGTAACGCCGGGTAGGCCCTGGCCATTGGCTTGTGTTACGCGGCCCGACACGGGCACATCGGCGGCGGTGATGCTGGGGCGCATCTGGCTGATGATTACCCGCCCTTTGCGCACTTCAAGGTTTGCCTTACGTGGGGCCAGCAGCTCGTTGAGAACCTGCTCCAGTGGCTGATCCGTGACTCGCAGGGTTACCCGCCGATCGGAGCCAATAAGCTGCGGGCTGTAGACGAAGTGCACTTTTAGCTGTTTCTCCAACTGAATTAATACCGACTCAATAGTCTGTGATTCAGCCTGAAGTGACACGTGACGTTCCAGCACTACCTGCTGCGCGCTCACTGGTCGGGCAATAGCCACAGTAGCCAGGGGCAGCGCCAATGCGGACTGGAGCGCCAGCACCCGCAGGGGGTATCCAAAACGCCTCGAAAAGAGTATCTGGTTTTTCATGTACAGAAAACGATTGCGGTGGGAGATAAAAACGGTTTTGGTTGTCTTGCGGATAGCGCCTCATTGCGCTACCTATTACAGAATGTTGATGGGTAGAGCTTGGGGTAGTTTATGCCGGGCGCTTACAGTGCGCAGCCATCACTATGAAAGAGGATCTGAGCATTAGCAGTGGGGGAGTAAGTAGCACCTAGGGCTTTGCTGAGCACAGCCAGCTTTTCGTAGAGCGACTCCTGGTAGAAAGTAACCGTGATAGTGCAGTTGGTCAGCTTGTCGGAATCATACAGGATATCGATGCCATACGCTTTTTCCAATGCCTGCAACACCTTGCTGACGGGCTGCTTGTCGAACGTGAAGGCTTGTGGGGTCAGCACAAGAGGATTTGCGACCAGCTTCTTGCGCAGCGGGCGGGGCGTTAAGGCGGAGTAGACCACCTGCTGGTTGGGCCGCAATACGATGCCCTCAGCCGCCGGCCGCACTGGGGTAGCACGCAGCTCGGCCCCACGGCGCACCTGCACCGACACGCGTCCTTCCTGCACCGTTACCTCGTTGTTGTGGCCCCGGTAGGCTTTCACCCAAAAGCTGGTGCCCAGCACCGTCGTCACGAGCTGTTCAGAGTAGACGAGAAATGGTCGGTTCGGATTTTTAGCTACCTGGAAAAAGGCTTCCCCCTTCAGCCTGATCTCCCGGCGCGGACCGGCTAGGCCAGCCCTATACCGAATGCTACTACCTGGGTATAGGGTCAGATGGCTACCGTCAGCCAGCGTAAATAACTGGGCCAGCTTGCCGGTGTTGTGGTGGTGTACCCAGGCTGATGCCGTTATAGTAGGGGGGTGCCATTGGCGTGGTAGGAGCACCGCCAGCGCCGCCCCAATAACTAAAAGGCTTGCGGCCACCCAGCGCACGACTGGCATATGCCACAGCGAAGCCGGATGCGCCAGAAGATGCTCGGTATCCACCGTATTCTCCTCGGTGGCTTGCGTCAGCTGCTCAATTTGGCGCCACATGGCCGTGCGCACTTCTTCGTGCTGGGCACGAGGCAGCAGTAAGTTCTCGGGCTCTCCAAGTTGGTTGCTCCACTGCTCTACCAACTCGCGCTCCCCGGGTCGGCTGGTGCCGTCTAGGTAGCGTTGGAGCAAGTCTTCGAATTCGGCTTCAGTCATGGCAATAGTCCGAGGTAGGCGTCTAAAAAGAAAGACGCCTACCTCAGCCTGACCCCTAAAAAGTAGACTCGCTTTTTTTAAGCCGCCGCTTCAAACCCTACAGCCATGCCTACCGTTTCGGCTGTTTTAGCGCATAAAAAGCAGAAACGGGAGCAGCGTAACCAGAAATTCCCGCAAGTACATACGCAACAGCTTCAACGACTTGGTCAGGTGATATTCCACCGCCTTGGGCGTCACTTCCAAGCGGGCGGCTATTTCCGCCACCGACTGGTGCTCTACTCGGCTCAGGCGAAATACTTCCCGCGACTTCTCGGGCAGTAGCTCCACACCCCGCAAAAAAGCGGCGGACAAATCGGCGGAGGCCAGCATTTCTTCGGTTTCGTGCGTTGTTTCCACTATCACGTCGCGGCAGTAGCGGGCGTAGTGGGTGCGCACGCGGTAGGCACGAATGTAGCCCAACACCCGGTGATTGATGGCAACCAGAAGATAATGTTCCAGTTGCGCAATCGGCTGCTGGGTCCGCTTGTGCCAGAGCGCGGCAAACAAGTCTTGCACCAGCTCTTCTGCCGTTTCCCGCGACTTCAGCTTGCGGTAAGCCAGGGCAAATACCCGGTACCAGTACCGCGCATATACTTCAGCAAAGGCTCCCCGGTCGTCCAGGGCCATTGCTTCCAATAAGGCAGCATCAGTCCAGGAGGCATACAATCGGAGAGGTAAAGAACTCACAAACAGTAGTGGTATGGGTAGGAATTTGAGGGGCGCGCAAAGTAAATGTACTGATCTGTAATGAAATAGTAATAGAAGAAATTCGGCGTTTAGCTGAACTGTAAAATGATTGCCGGGAAATTTGGTACGCTACGGGATACGTATTATGCTCGTGCAAACGGCTTAAAACTCGGCAACCTAGGTGGTTTACGTGGAAAAGGGCCGCTCAAAGGCCCGCAAATGCTTCAGCCGGTCCCGTGGTATTTGCCTGTTCTTGTTCACCCCGCTATATCGGCCCCGTGAACCTGCGCAACCACTTTTTTAAGTTGATTGCCGTTTAGCTCATTTCCTTCACATTTACGAGGGCAACTCGTTACGCGGACCCGCCTAGGGGTCCTCATAGTAGTTACTTATTGACTAGTAAGAGCACTTCTTGCCGGTGGGGCCTGGT
>Ga0210040_10010352_pt1 | contig 10702 bp, 7 predicted proteins | sample CryGeyCG12114_NA_FD_185462 | JGI IMG/M metagenome (GOLD analysis project Ga0210040, IMG submission 185462) | Groundwater microbial communities from aquifer - Crystal Geyser CG19_WC_8/21/14_NA (SPAdes) (version 2) | ecosystem: Environmental > Aquatic > Deep subsurface > Groundwater | place: USA...
AACTTATAAAAACAAAAAAGGGCCAGGATAGAAATCCAGCCCTGTTTTAATCCAATATTCTATGAAAAACCACTTATATAGAGCATATAAGTAAATAAAAGGTTGCAGGTAATTTTATGATTACCTGTTATTTTTTTTCTACTCTTTGCTGCAAATCTTTTATTAATAAAGTCATCATTCTGCCAACTGGCTTATTTCCTTTGTATGTTATTATCTTCAGGGCAACTGCATCTTTAGGTGGCACCAGCGCCTCGGTATATTTTGGATAAAACCTGTCAGGAAAAGAGTTGTCGAAAGTATAATATATATCAAGGCCTTTAATTTCGGTATTTAATTCAATCTTTAACTGGCTTTTACTTGTCTTGCTTACATCAACAATAGGATCATAAACGCTTGGTGCATATTTTATTTCAGCTTCATCTAATCTTTCAAAATGTTTTTCTACTTTTTGAGAAAAGTTATCCCAGTTTTTCTTTTGTTTTGGTGACCATACAGATTCTGCTATTGCAAACGCCCGCGGATAAGTCATATACTCTGCATGACGCATGTTGTACACTTGCTCTGTCCACAGGTTGGCTTGGCCGCCTTTTATGTATTTGGCATCTACACCATCCGGAACAGGTTCAAATTCGTAAGCTTTATTCAGGCGCAGTGTGGCATATATACGGGGTTCAATAGCAGGATCGCCCTGCATATAATCGATATAAGCAAAAGTAGTCGGACTCATTACCACATCATGCTTCATCCTGGCTGCTTCGGTACCGCCTTTCATACCTCTCCAGCTCATTACAGCAGCGCTTGGTGCCAATCCTCCTTCAAGTATCTCATCCCAACCCATAAATTTTTTGCCTTTTGAAATAACAATCTTTTCAAGCCTTTTTTCAAAATAACTCTGAACTTCTTCCATATTCTTCAGGCCTTCTTTTTGCATCAGGGCCTTAATTGCATCATTTTTCTCCCAGAAGTTTTTAGGACATTCGTCTCCGCCCAGGTGTATATACTCAAATGGAAAAAGTTTGGCAACCTGTGTCATTACAGTATCTAAAAAAGTATAGACTTTTTCATTGGCAGGGCAAAGCGTATTATCAATCAGCGCTATTGGCGGTGCGCCATGAGACCAATCCATAATTTCTTCGCCAGACCTTACTTGATATTTATTTGCACCCGGAGTACATGACAACTCAGGATAAGAAACAACTGCTGCAAGGCTGTGCCCGGGCACATCAATTTCAGGCAGGATATTTACAAACCTGTCTTTAGCATATTTTACCAGTTCTTTTATATCATCCTGCGTATAAAAACCACCATAATTGCGTGGCTCATCAGGAGTTGGCGGTGAAAAAGTTCCGAAATAGCCAACTTTCTTTACATTATATGCACCTACTTCTGTAAGCTTTGGTAAACCTTTTATTTCTATTCTCCAGCCTTCATCATCTGTCAGGTGGAGGTGCAACAAATTAAATTTGTAGCGAACCATGTCATCTATGTATTTCTTCACATCTTCTTTTGTAAAAAAATGGCGTGAAACATCAAACATTAAACCTCTCCATCCAAATCTTGGATAGTCAGTAATTTGTACACAGGGAACCTGCCATTGTACATTTTTTGCCAGAGAGTCACTTTCTATTTCTTTAGGAAACAACTGCACAAGTGTTTGAATTCCATAAAATAAACCTGCTGGTTGATTTGCCTTTATTATAACTTGTTTTGGCGAAACAGATAATTGGTAACCTTCTTTGCCAATTTCAGCATTTTGCGTATTATTTAATACCAATCTGATAGTGGCGGCAGGCGCAGAAGTGCTTACAGAAACGTTCATGCCTGCCGAAACAGACAAACGATTTTTTAAAATAAGGATTGCTTGTTGCAGTTCAGGCTGAGAACCAGCCTCGATGGTAATATTTTTGGGAAGAATAAAAACACCTGTAGTTTTTACAATGTTTACAGGCTCGGGAATGATAGCAATACCAGCCTCGTTAGTTTGACTAAATGCGACAACAGAAATAAATAAGCAAAATAAAAATCCGGATCTTTTTTTCATGAAAAAACTAATTTTAAAAAAATGATAATCTAAGTGTATAGGATGAAAAACATTTCAACAAAAGCTTTTATTGAAACAAATCTTTTCAGGCATTTTTGTTTTAGAATGAATAATACTATCGTTATAATTTAATATATATTTTCCTTTTATTTAACCACCAACCTACGCTCCAGCAGAGCAGCATATAGCAAAGGGCAAACAAAAATGAACCTACAGCTCCGGGAGCGACAACCTGGAAGAGAATGTCGTTTATCCAGTCAAACAAACTTGCACCGGAAGCTATATGAATCATATTAAGAATAGTAACAAGAATTTCTGATAAAAGATAAATAAATAATGGATTTTTTCCAAATATGACAAAAAAACGGGTCCAGTTTGCTGTGTTAAGATTTTTGATTTCAACAATATAAATCAATGCCGAAATCAACAGCAGATCAATGCCTGTCGTAAGCAGCACGAACGGACTTGTCCAGAGCTTTTTATTTATCGGAAAAACCATATTCCACCAAATTGCAAGAAAGATCAGTAAAGCTCCGGTCAACATTAATCTTGAAATCGTCTCATATCCTTTGCCTTTTTGCTGAATAAATCTTCCTGCCATATAACCGATAAAAACATTTACGATTGCGGGAACCGTACCTAGCCAACCTTCAGGATCGAAAGGCACTCCCTCCCCATGATAAAGGTGATTATCACCCATTAAAAACTTATCAAGATGAAGGCCTGCATTTCCTAAAAGACTAAAAGGTTGAGCATGATCACCAAACAGCAGTAATAAAACCCAATAACCAATTAACAATGCTGTACTGGTAAAAACTGCGGCCCGGGTTGATAAATAATGAATCATAAGAGAAGCAAAAAGATAACAAAGCGCAATCCGTTGCAGCACACCCAAAACTCTTGTATAGCTAATAGGAGCAGCTGCAATGTGACCTGCAGCATCTATACGAAAAAACGGAAACCAATACATCAAATAACCTATAAGAAAAATAAGTGCAGCACGCTTCAATACTTTTGTAAGAAAAGCAGCATTGCTTATTTGCCTGTATTTGTCAAGAGAAAAACTCATGGCATTGCCTACGGCGAATAAAAATGATGGAAAAACGAGATCAGTAGGCGTAAAACCATGCCATGCAGCATGCCTTAAAGGACTAAAAGCAAAAGCTCCGCTGCCGGGTGTATTGACTATAATCATAAAACAGATAGTCATGCCACGAAATACGTCTAAGGAAAGAAACCTCTCCCGCTGGTTTTTCATATAAAAGGGTTAAAATATGCTTTAGTTGTTTATTTGAGAACTAATCACTGATTTGCCATCAGGGGTAAATATTACAAATGCTTCCTTATTTTGCAATGCTCCTGCTGAGTCTTTGTACCTGACCTGTAATGTATACCTGATAGGATTTTTTAATGCAGAGCCTGCCCATTCATCTAAAGTATCTTCTCTAAAGTCTGTAACATCAAAAGCCTGAACATTATTTAATTGCTGCTTTATTTCATCTTTTGCCGTCACTTGCCTTTTGTCGCTGTCAAACGAATTGTTTTCGCAGCTAAAATTGATAATAGCAAAAAGGAACAGAATTGTATATTTCATAAGAGAAAAAGTTTAAGCATTAGAGCGTTATTACAGATTGCAAATCTGTCCTTGTACCTCATCATAACTCTTCTCCTTATGGAAAAGGAAGATTTTGAGGTATTTTTTTAAAAATGAATAAATATATTAAAATCAAATTCTGTAAAAATCCAAGCACTTATAATTTATTCTTATGATAGAAAAAGTCCAAAAAAGTTCCGTTACAGCTGCAAAGAGATGAAAAACCTGAAACAACAATATATGAAGACAAATGACGCAATAAAAAACTACAGTTCCCTGATTTTAATATTCTTAAACCACGCTTCACTGCCATGATCCTGCAATGCTATGTAACCTTTTTTAGCCAGGCCATATCCGGGAGCATCTTTCCATTTTCCGTTCATTTTATTCTTTTTCCATTCTTCACTTCCCATTTCATATTCCACTATTTTTTTTCCGTTTAACCAATGTTCTACATGGCCTTTATTTACTATAATTCTTGTATTGTTCCACTCTCCTACCGGCTTAGGCTCTGCTGCAGGTGCGGGGTTCATTGCATAGTTAGCTCCTGTTTTTTGCCAGTCTTCCAGCTTTTCAGGAAAGTTAATATCATCAATAATCTGGTATTCAGGCCCACTTAGATGAGCACCGTTGTAATCTTCTGTAACAAGGTATAATATGCCGCTATTTCCTTTGGAAGAAATTTTCCAGTCAATAGATAAATCAAAATTTTCGTATTGATCTTTGGTCATCAAATCGACATGTATCGAACTATAATTAGCCACACTTCCTTTGCTGTGCAGTGTGCCGTTACTCGCTTCCCACGCTTCAGTAGATTTGTTTTGATAATAGCGCCAGCCATCTTTTGTTTTTCCATCAAATAAAAGTTTCCAGCCTTGCTGCTTTTCGGCTTTTGAAAGTGTATTGTCAGTGGTTATTTTAAAAGTAAAAGCTGAGATTGCTATAGCAGAAATTATAGTACCTATTAAAAACTTTTTTTTCATAGTTATGATTTATTATTTATTACTTTTAGATTAACCGGATCCCAATGCATGATTTTATTGTTGAAATAGCTATCGTTGCATAACAATGCTGGTGCAGCCGCATGATAACCAAACAAAGGATCTTCTACTACAGTACCGTTATTGCGAATAGCATTTGACCAATTGTAAAAATGATCGAAATGAGCGCCTTTATAGCCCTGCTCGGCAGTGTATTCTGTTTTCTCTGGCGGCAACAGTGATTTACGCTCGTACACATATTCTTTACCTCCCGTGGCAGGTGTGTTACTTTTTGCCAAAGGATCACTTGCATCAATATGTTGACTATTTCTATACACAGTTACCTTATCCCATTCTACAGTCATAGAGCCTTCGTCGCCAACCATACGAAGATAATTGGTACCACCTGTGCCATCAACAAAGTTTACCCGTAGTGAAAGATTAAAAGCAGGATGTATTTTTGTTTCAGGATAATCAAACATCCCCAACATAATATCCGGCACTTCTCTTCCATCCTTCCAGTAACGCAAACCGCCGGTAGCCATTATTTTATTCGGGCCTATTGATCCGGTAACAAAATGAAGGCTTGAGAACAGGTGAACAAACAAATCGCCCGACACACCTGTACCATAATCTCTGTAATTTCTCCAGCGGAAAAAGCGGGTAGGATCGAATGATCTTTTATTGGTATTAGCCACAAAAGTATCCCAGCCTACAGTTTGTGTAGAGGCATCTGCAGGTATTGGATATTGCCACGCACCTGTTGGCGACATGCGGGCCCAAAAGCCTTCAGCATAATTTAATTTACCGATAGCTCCATCTTTTAAAAGTTGTTTTGCCTTTTCATTGCCCAAAGAACTCAATCCCTGGCTGCCCACCTGCATAACTACCTTATTTTTATCTCTGGCTGCTATTACAGCAGGTCCTTCGGTTATATCATGCACCATTGGTTTTTCGCAGTAAACTGATTTGCCACTGTTCATTGCTGCAATTGATATGTCTTTGTGCCAGTGATCTGGTGTTGCAATGATTACCGCATCTATATCTTTTCTTTCAAGTATTTGCCTGTAATCACGTGTTGTGCTAATGTCATTTCCCCATTTTGTCTTTGCACTGGCAAGCCGTCCATCATACAAATCACACACAGCCATTAATTTTATTCCAGGAACAGTAATAGCTGTATTGGTATCTGAAGTACCCATTCCGCCTGCACCAATCAAGGCTATCTGTAACTGGTCGTTGGCTGAATACTTTTGCCCTGCGCGAATAAGGCTTTCAAGGTTTCGTTTCCTGTCTTTTGCAGTAACAACAGCAGGAAACATAGAAGCCCCTATTACGCCTTTGGAAAGGTTTGTAATAAAAGACCGTCGTGAATTTTCGGGAGTAGTTTTTGACATATTTGTTTTATTAGCTCCGCTAAAATTAATAGAAGCAACTGTAACAACCTATTAACAATTAAAATTTTATTGGGATAATGGTAAAACCTCTTTCTTTTTCAGGTTAATACTATTTCACATTAAAAGAGTTTATTATCAGTCTGTTCATTTTCACCTTTTTTAGTACATCAACTTTTCATAACAACAATATAATGCACCTGATAATTAGCATTAATCACTTTAAAAGTTCAGACAAAAGGAAGTTTATTCATGACTTTATCAACAGTATAAAATGACTAAGGAGAAGGTACTTTCTCTGAATTTTTAAAATCATTCTATTGAATTTTTCTTATTCTTAGTTATTTCTTTTGTTGCATATATCCAGAAGATTAAATTTGTGACATAATGGATGTGTAATTACAGGAAAGGATTGTTGAACCATCCTTCGTTACTATTGTGCTTTTGTAACGAAATAATTCAAACATTTAATGCCGGTAGTGCTAAAGAGTACTATATAAATATTTAATACGTATGCTTGCCAGGAAAAAAACTCTTCTTCTTTTGTCAGTTTTTTTTGTTTCTAATTTACTTACCGCTCAAAAAAGCCTTAATAAAAATCCTGGTTTTTACAAAAAAGAATTGAATTCTCTTGAAACAGCTATTCGAAAAAATTTTTACGATACTGCAGTGGGATATTATAAAGAGGTTACAGAACCAGGAAAAGACCAAAATCCTTATTCTTACTTATGGGGAGTTTGTGCTATGTTTCAGGCAGCCAATGAAATCGAAAAGGTTGAACCTCGTAAAAGTTTTCTTCGGCCAGTGCTTACGATTATCCGTGATTATTATGATCCTGCTCCGCCAAAACCTGGTTATGCATCTTATATAACGAAGTTTAAAGGTGGCGATCGTTTTTATGATGACAACCAATGGATTGGCATTACTGCAATGGACGCTTATGTAAGATTGAAGAACAAGACTTTTCTCAATATAGGCAAAGAGATTTATCAATACATGATGACAGGTTATGATACGGTTTTAAATGGTGGATTATACTGGCAGGAAAATAAAAAAATTTCTAAAAACACCTGTTCAAATGGTCCCGGGATTGTGCTGGCTCTTCAGCTATATAAGTCGACAGGCAATAAGGCTTATTTAGATACTGCTCTGCTGCTGTACAATTGGGTAAATGATAACTTAAAGACTTCTTCAGGTTTGTATTATGACAATATTGACGTTAAAAACAAGAAAATTGGAAAAGCCACATTTTCATATAATACCGGCACCATGCTTCAGTCGAATGTGTACTTATACGAATGCACAAGGGATAAAAAATATCTAAAAGAGGCCATTTCTATTGCTGACAGCTCGCTTCCTTTTTTTTATGGCAGTAATAAATTTAAGGATAATTATTGGTTTAATGCAGTTCTATTGAGGGGTTACCAGCATCTTTTGCAATATAACAAGGATACTAAATACATTATAGGTTTTAAAAAATGCCTGGATAATGTATTGCAGTCAGAAAAGAACGAACAGGGATTGTTTGGCAAAGACAAAGTGCTTGATCTGGTGGCACATGGCGGCATGTTAGAGATTCTCGCTCGTTACGCTTTTTTAGAAACCAGGTATGATCTGGCAGGTTTTTTTGCAATTCAATAGAAATAAATAAGCAATTAATAATAGTAAATTTAGTTTTGGCTCCAATAATATTGGCAAATAAAATAACAATGAAAAGAAGAACATTTATACAAAACACCGGAATAGCAACTGCAGGTTTGTTTTTAAATAAAGCTGCTGCTTTTGCAGCCGCTCCCGGTAATGATTTTCCTGTGGTAAGAGTGCCGGCAGCATCGAGAAATTTTACCAGCAAATCTGTAGAAAACGCTATAACAGAGTTTAACACAAACGTAAAAAGTAAAGAACTTGGCTGGTTATTTTCAAACTGTTTCCCCAATACCATTGATACTACTGTGTTTCATACCACAAACAATGGCATTGCAGATACGTATGTAATTACCGGCGACATAGATGCTATGTGGCTTCGAGACAGCAGTGCGCAGGTGTGGCCTTATATGCAATTTGTAAAGCAGGACAAAGACTTGCAGGCAATGATTGCCGGAGTTATTAACAGGCAAAAGATTTGTGTTCTCAGAGATCCTTATGCTAATGCTTTTTATAAAGACGAAAACAAAGAAAGTGAGTGGGTAAAAGATCTAACCGCCATGAAGCCGGGAACGCATGAAAGAAAATATGAAATTGACTCTTTATGCTATCCCATCCGACTTGCTTACAACTATTGGAAAATAACCGGAGATACAAAACCTTTTGATGAGCAATGGCAACAAGCTATTAAAACAACCTTACAGGTCTTTACAGACCAGCAACGAAAAGAAAATTTAGGACCCTATAAATTTCAACGTACTACACCGTTTGCAACTGACACACTTCCCATGGATGGATATGGTTATCCTGTAAAACCTGTAGGTTTAATCTGTTCTGCTTTCAGGCCAAGTGATGACGCAACCGTTTTTTCATTTCTTATTCCGTCAAACTTCTTTGCAGTTGTAAGTTTAAGACAAGCTGCTGAAATGATGACAGCAATTGCCAAAGACAAAACAACAGCTACCCGGTTAACGGCTCTTGCACTTGAAGTAGAAAATGCTTTAAAACAATATGCTACTGCAGATCATAAAGTATTTGGAAAGGTATATGCCTATGAAGTAAATGGTTTTGGCAGCTTTAACCTGATGGATGATGCAAACGTGCCAAGTTTATTATCTCTTCCTTACTTAGGTGCAGTAAAAAATACTGATCCGGTTTACATTAACACCCGCAAACTTATTCTTTCAGCATACAATCCCTTTTTCTTCAAAGGAAAAGCAGGAGAAGGAATTGGAGGTCCACATGTTGGGAAAGATATGATCTGGCCAATGAGTATTATAATGCGTGGTCTTACAAGCAACGATAATACAGAAATTAAAAAATGTATAGACATGCTAAGAACAACGCATGGCGATACTGGTTTTATGCATGAATCATTTCACAAAGATGATCCAAAGAAGTTTTCACGTAAATGGTTTGCATGGGCAAACACATTATTTGGAGAGTTTTTATGGAAAACTTATAAAGAAAAGCCGCAGTTGCTTTCTTAATTATTTTTTAGTTTTTATTAATGCATTATTTACCAAAGAGCGTTTTATAACGCTTTTACCTTATATTTCAAAAAAGCTATTTAAAAGATGCTTATTGAAAAGAAATAACTTATGTATAAAAAATCCTTTTGTTTAGCCATTGCAATTGTTGGAATCGCCACTGCAGCATTTGCCCAGAAAAAATATACAGTTCTATCTCCAGATGGTTCTGTTGCGCTTAATGTTAACATTGCTGATAACATTACCTATGACGTAATACTTGACAAAAAGGAACTGATCGGAAATTCTGAAGTTTCTTTTAAGACAAGTGCAGAAAAAACTGCAGCATGGAAGGTTTCTAAAGTAAAACAAACTTCTCATAATGAAGTGCTGAACGAAGTTGTAGCAACTAAAACGACTTCAGTAAAAGATAATTACAACCAGTTACATGTTGATTTTACAAATGGAATTTCACTTGAGTGGAGAGCGTATAACAACGGCGTTGCCTGGCATTGGATAACAAGTAATAAAGGAAACTATAGGGTACTGAATGAAAAAGCTATTTTTAGTTTTGATAAAAATGGTCGATCTTGGTATCCCCAGGAAGATGGATTTTTTTCTCACAATGAAAGGAAATACATCAACTACATGTTAGATAGTATAGATGAGAAAAAGCTGGCTAGCTTACCTGCACTTTTCGATATCAGGGGAACAAAAGTTCTCCTTACTGAATCTAGTTTATTCAATTATGCGGGAATGTGGTTGCGAGGCAAAGGTGACGGACAATTACAGGCAGTTTTTCCTGGTTACCCTAAAGAAAAGAAAATAATAAGCGACCGCGATCAACAGGTTACTGCACGTGAAGATTATATAGCTGATATTACCGGTGCACAGTCTTTTCCATGGCGCATTGTTATGATTGCCAGAACTGATAAAGAAATACTAACGAATCAACTTGTGTACCAGTTGGCCAGGCCTTCCATTGGAGATTACAGTTGGGTTAAGCCCGGTAAGGTACAGTGGGACTGGTGGCATTATAATAATATTTATGGTGTTGATTTCAGAGCAGGCATTAACAACGATACTTATAAATATTATATAGATTTTGCAGCAAAATATGGTATTGAGTATGTTTTGCTCGACGAAGGTTGGTGCGATACGCGGGACCTGATGAAGCAATCACCGGGAATTAATATAGAAGAACTCGCAAATTATGCGCATTCAAAAGGAGTTGATCTTTTGTTATGGACAAGCTGGCTGGTGCTTGACCAGCAGTTAGACACCGCACTAAATCAATTTGCAAGGTGGGGCATAAAGGGAATTAAGGTTGATTTTATGCAGCGGGATGACCAGGACATGGTAAATTATTATGAAAAAGTATCAAAAGCAGCCGCTGCAAGAAAGATGATGGTAGATTTTCACGGTGCTTACAAACCTACCGGATGGATCAGAACTTACCCTAATGTAGTATCTTCAGAAGGTGTTTTGGGTAATGAAATAAGTAAATTTGCACCTGCAATTGACCCTGAACATACCACTACTTTACCTTTTATAAGAAACGCCGTTGGTCCGATGGATTT
>Ga0210040_10010353_pt1 | contig 10700 bp, 5 predicted proteins | sample CryGeyCG12114_NA_FD_185462 | JGI IMG/M metagenome (GOLD analysis project Ga0210040, IMG submission 185462) | Groundwater microbial communities from aquifer - Crystal Geyser CG19_WC_8/21/14_NA (SPAdes) (version 2) | ecosystem: Environmental > Aquatic > Deep subsurface > Groundwater | place: USA...
GACGAGTTCGTGGTGGATGGCATCGAGCACAACATCCCGTTTCTCGCCGCGCTCATGCAGCATCCGCGCTGGCGCGAGGGACGGCTATCGACCGGCTTCATTGCCGAGGAATATCCGGAAGGCTTTGCGCCACGCCAGCCCGACACGGACGAACAGCATGTGATTGCAGCCGTGGCGCTGGCGGTTGAGCTTATCCGCCGCGATCGCCTCGACCGGCATATTGGCCGGCTGGCCCCGCATTCGGGTGCGATGAAGCCGGATTGGGTCGTCCGCATCGGCGACGACTATCTCGACGTTTCGATCGTGGAAGGGATGATCGGCACGCCGATCGAAGTGGATCTCGCAGTTGCCGGCGGAAAGCCGATGACCGTGACGTCTGACTGGCGGCCGGGCGATCCCGTCTGGAAGGGCGAGGTCGGTGGTAAACCGGTGGCGGCGCAGATCCGTCCGGTGCTCAACGGCAGCCGCATCGCGTGGAACGGCAAAGCCGTTGTTGCCAAGGTGATGCTGCCGAAAACAGCCGCGCTCGAAAAGCTGATGCCGGTGAAGCTGCCGCCGGACACCTCCAAGCTGCTGCTTTGCCCGATGCCTGGTCTGGTAATGTCGATCTCGGTTGAGGAAGGCCAGGAGGTCAAGGCCGGCGAAACGCTAGCGGTGGTCGAGGCGATGAAGATGGAAAACGTCCTGCGCGCCGAACGCGACGTGACTGTCTCCAAGGTCAATGCCAAGGCGGGCGACAGTTTGGCGGTTGATGCCGTGATCATGGAATTTGCCTGACGCAGCGGCTGTGATTTGCGCGCCGATTCGACTCGACCGCGCGGCCTTGATCCCGGACAATGCCAGCACGACATCTGAGTCCTGCCGGCAGCCGGAATCCTTATGAGCGACAAACTTCCACGCGATCCGCTGAAGCGCGAAGCGGCGGTCAAGGCCGCACTGCCCGAGGCACCGGCGCGGCCATTCGTGCACCTGCGCGTGCATTCCGCCTATTCGCTGCTGGAAGGCGCGTTGCCCGTCGGCAAGATCGTCGGCCATGCTGTGAAGGATGCAGCACCCGCCATTGCGATCACGGACACCAACAACCTGTTCGGCGCTCTGGAGTTCGCGCAGAAGGCGACAAAGGAAGGCGTGCAGCCGATCGTTGGTTGCCAGCTTGATGTTTGCTTCGACGACGAGGAGCCCGACACTTCGCGCTCGGCGCGCAGACAAGGCCCGACCTATCATCAGCTGATCCTGATCGCGGCGACAGAAGCGGGATATGCCAATCTCGTACGGCTCGTCAGCCGCTCATACCTCAACCATCCCGACGTGGTTTCGCCGCATATCCTCATGGACTGGGTGGAGGAGCTCGCCTCTGGCGTGATCTGCCTCACCGGCGGCCCAACGGGGGCGATCGGCTGCATGCTGTCCGCCGACAAACGCGCGATCGCGGAAGCGCGCATTCAGCGGCTCAAGGTAATCTTTGGTGATCGGCTTTACGTGGAGCTGCAGCGGCAGCAAGGCTACAACCGCCATGTTGAGGCCGGGCTGATCGACCTTGCCTACACCTACGATCTGCCCTTGGTGGCGACCAACGAAGCCTTCTTCCCCAAGCGCGACGACTATGACGCGCATGACGCTCTGGTGGCGATCGCGGAAGGCTCGGTCGTCGCGGAAGACAACCGCCGCCGCCTGACGCCGGATCATTACCTCAAGAGCCAGGCCGATATGTGCCGGCTATTTGCGGATCTGCCGGAAGCGATCGATTCCACGATCGAGATCGCCATGCGGTGTTCTTATTACCCGAAGAACCGCAAGCCGATCTTGCCGCGTTTCACCGGCGGTGATGTGGCGGACGCCGAGGAAGCCGTAAGGGCGGAAGCCGACGAGCTGAAGAGACAGGCGCGCGAAGGTCTGGCTTACCGCCTCGAGCATTTCGGCATCACGCCGGGCTACACGCCTGAGCAATATTCCGAGCGGCTGGAGTTCGAGCTCGGCATTATCGAGCGCATGAAGTTCCCCGGCTACTTCCTGATCGTGGCCGACTTCATCAAATGGGCCAAGGCGCAGGACATCCCTGTCGGACCGGGCCGTGGGTCGGGCGCGGGCTCACTGGTCGCCTATGCACTGACCATCACCGACGTCGATCCGCTGCGTTTCTCGCTGCTGTTCGAGCGCTTCCTCAATCCCGACCGCGTGTCGATGCCCGATTTCGATATCGACTTCTGCCAGGACCGTCGCGAAGAGGTCATCCGCTACGTCCAAGGCAAGTACGGCCGCGACCAGGTCGGGCAGATCATCACCTTCGGAACACTGCAGGCGCGTGCAGTCCTGCGCGACGTCGGTCGGGTGCTGCAGATGCCTTATGGCCAGGTCGACCGGCTCTGCAAGATGGTGCCGGCCAACCCAGCCAATCCGGTGACGCTCGCGAAGGCGATCGAAGGCGAACCGCGCTTCCAGGAAGAGATCGACCGCGAGCCGATCGTGCAAACGCTGCTCGACATTGCGCAGAAGCTCGAAGGCCTGTTCCGCCACGCGTCCACCCATGCCGCCGGCATTGTGATCGGCGACAGGCCGCTGTCGGAACTCGTGCCGATGTATCGCGATCCGCGGTCGGACATGCCGGTCACGCAGTTCAACATGAAATATGTCGAACAGGCCGGCTTGGTGAAGTTCGACTTCCTCGGCCTGAAGACCCTGACCACGCTGGAAAACGCTGTGCGGCTGATCAAGCGGCGCGGCGTCAATATCGATCTGCCGCGGCTGCCGCTGGATGATCAAAAGACCTACCAAATGCTGTCGCGCGGCGAAGTCGTCGGCGTGTTCCAGGTCGAATCGGCCGGTATGCGCAAGGCGCTGATCGGTATGAAGCCCGACCGCATCGAGGACATCATCGCGTTGGTCGCGCTGTATCGCCCAGGCCCGATGGAGAACATCCCGACCTACAACGCGCGCAAGCATGGCGAGGAGGAGATCGCCTCCATCCACCCGATGATCGACCACCTGGTGAAGGAGACGCAAGGCGTCATCGTTTACCAGGAACAGGTCATGCAGATCGCGCAGGTCCTGTCCGGCTATACGCTGGGCGAAGCCGATCTGCTTCGCCGCGCCATGGGCAAGAAGATCCGCGCCGAAATGGAAGTGCAGCGCGTGCGCTTCAACGAAGGCGCGGTCAAGAATGGCCTCGCCAAGAACCAGGCCGACGTCATCTTTGATCTGCTCGCCAAGTTCGCGGATTACGGCTTCAACAAATCTCACGCCGCTGCCTACGCGATCGTTTCCTACCAGACCGCGTATCTGAAGGCGCATTACCCGGTTGAGTTCCTGGCGGCGTCGATGACGCTCGACATGAGCAATACCGAGAAGCTGTCGGATTTCCGGCAGGACGCGATGCGGCTTGGGATCGAAGTCGTGCCGCCGTCGGTGAAGACGTCACACCGCATCTTCGAAGTCGGCGAGAACAAGATTTTCTATTCACTGGCGGCGATCAAGGGCGTCGGCGAGCATGCGGTCGACCACATCGTGGAAAAGCGGCGGGAAGGGCAGTTCACCTCGCTGGAGGACTTCTGCACCCGTATCGACTGCAAGATCATCGGCAAGCGGGTTTTTGAAAGCCTGATCCAGGCCGGCGCCTTCGATTGCTTCGGTTACGACCGCGCTTCGCTGATGGCCGGCATCGAACGCATGATGGGGATGGCCGCGCGCGCAGCAGAAAACGCCGCCAGCGGGCAGGGCGACATCTTCGGCTCAGGTGCGGCCGCGCAGCCGGAAAAGCTTCATCTGCCGCAGTGCGAAGCATGGCTTGCGGCCGACAAGTTGCAGCGCGAGTTCTCGACGATCGGCTTTTATCTTTCCGCCCATCCGCTCGACGAATACCGCGCCGTGCTCGACAAGATGCGGGTGCAGAACTGGGGCGACTTCCAGGCGGCGGTGAAGAAGGGCGCCACGGCGGGCCGGCTCGCCGGCACTGTAACCGGGCGGCAGGAGCGCAGAACGCGCACCGGCAACAAGATGGGCATCATCATGCTGTCCGACGCTTCCGGGCAATATGAAGCCGTCATGTTTTCGGAAGTTCTGGCGCAGTTCCGCGACGTCCTGGAGCCGGGAACATCAGTTGTGATCACAGTTGCTGCCGAAAATCGTCCAGAAGGCGTCAGTCTGCGCATCGGCACGGTGCAAACGCTGGATGAGGAAGCGAGCCGCGTACAGAAGCAGCTGCGCGTCTTCGTGCGCGATGCGGCGCCGATCCAGATTGTGTCCAACCAGTTGAACACGCGCGGCGAAGGGCAGGTCAGTTTCGTGGTGATCAAGGAAGGCGGGCAGGGCGAAATCGAGGTTGAGTTGCCCAACCGCTATCGCATCGAGCCGCGCATGGCTTCCGCGATCAAGGCGGTGCCGGGCGTGGTGGAAGTCGAACTGGTGTGATGGCTACCAAAGCGCCGCTTTAGCCGGTATGCCTGCGCGCTTGAGCACCAGAATCGCAGCCGCTGCCCTTCCATGAACAGCATTTCCGAGACAACGCAGCGCGCGCTGCTTGAGCAGCATGGGCGCTTTCCCATTGCTTATTCCGTCGCGTTTCAGCCTGATCTGCTTCATTTCGGCGACCAGAACGGCTTTCTCAGCTACAAAATGGTGGGCGGGACTGCTTTTGTGCTGGCCGACCCGGTTGCGCCCGAGGAGCGGCACGGGGCGCTGATCGATGCTTTTCTGGCTGCGCATAAGGATGTCAGCTTCTGGCAGATTTCACACGCCACGGCGGCGCTGCTCAACGCGCGGGGCTTGTTCGTCAACGCGTTCGGCGCGGAATCGGTTGTGGATCTGCGCAGCTTCACATTCAAAGGTCCGGCACGGCGTAGTTTTCGCACGGCGGTGAACCGGTTTGCGGCGAGCGGGCACAGTGTGCGCGAAGTGCCGCTGGATGGCGCCATGAGCGGGCGATTGCAGGCTGTTTCGGTGGCCTGGCGGCAGTCAAAGGCAACGAAGAGTCGAGAGCTGCGCTTTCTGGTTCGGCCGGTGGTGCTTGGCGATGAGCCCGGGGTACGCAAGTTCGTCTTGTTCAACCAGAACAATGAGGCCGAGGGTTTTGCCTTCTTTGATCCGGTTTACGAGAGCGGGCAAGTCGTCGGCTATCTTTCAGCCACCCGGCGCTGGTTGCCGGGCACTGATCCGCTTGCCGGTTACCTGCTGATGCGCAACGCCATCGAGACCTTCCAGGCGGAAGGGGTGCGTGAACTGCATCTGGGTCTGTCACCCTTCCACCTGATCGAAGACAAGGAATTCAACAAGAACTGGGTGACGCGGCGCGCCTTCCGGTTCTTCTACACCAATGATTTTACCAACCGCTTCTTTTACCCCGTGCGCTCGCTGTCGCAGCATAAGGACATCTATGGCGGTGAGTCGCGGTTGGTTTACGTCGCCTTCAACAAGCTGCCGGCGCTGCTGCGTTTGGTGAAGCTGTTGCGCGCGTGCCGGATACTCTGATCAGTCTTCCAGCTCCTCGACGTCTGGCCGGTCGCGCTTGAAGCGGCCGAATGTGTAGCCGGTTTCAACCGCCGTTTTGCCGAACTTGTTGCGTAGCGCGTCCATGGCTCCTTCGGCCAAGGCCCGCTTGCGTGCGTTGATGTCGACCAGATCGAACGGATCGGCGCGGCTGTCGTCGGACAAATCGCTGACGCCGATGCCGAGCAAACGGAAGCGGGTGCCGTCCATTTCGGCTTGAAGCAGCTTAAGCCCCGTATCGAAGATGCGGTCGGCTAGGCGGGTCGGGTCGGCGAGCTGGCGGTTGCGGGTGCGCGTCTTGAAATCACGGGTTTTCAGCTTCAGCACGACGGTGCGGCCGGCGATGCCGCTCTTTTTCAAGCGGCCGGATACCTTCTCCGACAGTTGCCGCAAAACGGGTATGAGGTCGCCGGGTTCTGACAGGTCGCTGTTGAAGGTGGTTTCGGCGGATACGCTTTTGGCTTCGCGATCGGGCGACACCCGGCGGGTGTCTTCGCCCCGCGACAGATGAAACAGCCGGTCGCCCATCGAGCCGTAGCGCTTCATGAGTTCGCCGCGCTCGAGAGCCTGGATCTGGCCGATGGTGCGTAAGCCATCGCGCTCCAGCACGGAAGCAAAGGCTTTGCCGACGCCCCAGATCATGGTCACCGGCTGATCGCGCAGAAACGAAACGGCTTCGGCTTCGCCGATGACGGAGAAGCCGCGTGGCTTGTCGAAGTCCGACGCGACCTTGGCCAGGAACTTGCAATAGGATAGGCCGACCGAGACCGAGATGCCGATCTCCTGTTCGACACGCTGGGAAAAGCGGGCAAGAACGAGTGCCGGCGGATGGCGATGCAGTTCTTGCGTGCCGGCGAGGTCGAGAAAGGCTTCGTCGATCGAGATCGGCTGCACCAGTGGCGTGAGATCCTGCATCATCGCGCGCACCTCTCGCCCAACCTTGGCGTATTTGTCCATGTCGGGCTTGATGACGATGGCATCCGGGCAGGCGGCGAGCGCCTTGAACATCGGCATGGCCGAGTGAACGCCATGAATGCGCGCGATGTAACAGGCGGTGGACACAACGCCGCGCGTGCCACCGCCGATGATCACCGGCTTGTCGCGAAGGGCAGGATTGTCGCGTTTTTCGACGGCTGCATAGAAGGCGTCACAATCGATATGGGCGAGCGAGAGCTTGTAGAGTTCGGGGTGCCGGACAACGCGCGGACTGCCGCAAGCATCACACCGCCGTGCCTGTGTGCGCTGCAGCGCCAGGCAGTCGCGGCAAAAGCCATGTTCGGGTTGTTGTGCGCTGACAGCCATTTGGCGGCCTTTTAGCCTGCTGAGCGCCAACCCGTCTTCGTTGGAGCTCGGACGGGCCGAGCTCCAATGAGATCAAACGCGATCAGCGCTTTGCAATCGGGGTGTAATCACGCATCGGCGAACCGGTGTAAAGCTGACGCGGACGGCCGATCTTCTGGCTCGGATCCTCGATCATTTCCTTCCACTGGGCAATCCAGCCGACTGTGCGGGCCACGGCGAACAATACGGTGAACATCGTGGTGGGGAAGCCCAGCGCCTTCAGCGTGATGCCCGAATAGAAATCGATGTTCGGGTAAAGCTTCTTTTCGATGAAATAGGGGTCGGTCAGCGCGATCTTCTCGAGCTCCATTGCCACGTCGAGCAACGGATCGTCCTTGATGCCGAGTTCGGCCAGAACCTCATGCGTGGTCTGCTGCATGATCTTGGCGCGTGGATCGTAGTTCTTGTACACGCGGTGACCGAAGCCCATCAGGCGGAAGGGATCGTTCTTGTCCTTGGCGCGGGCGATGAATTCCGGAATGCGGTCAACCGAGCCGATCTCGCCCAACATGTTGAGCGCTGCCTCATTGGCGCCGCCATGGGCCGGGCCCCACAAACAGGCAATGCCAGCGGCGATACAGGCGAAGGGATTGGCACCCGAGGAGCCGGCCAAGCGCACGGTCGAGGTCGAGGCGTTCTGCTCGTGATCCGCATGCAGAATGAAGATCCGCTCCATGGCGCGGGCCAGGATCGGGTTGACCTTGTAGTCCTCGCAAGGCACGGCAAAGCACATATGGAGGAAGTTGGCGGCGAAGTTCAGCTCGTTCTTCGGGTAAACGAAGGGCTGGCCGACATGGTATTTATAGGCCATCGCGGCGATCGTCGGCATCTTTGCGATCAGCCGGATCGAGGCGATCATGCGCTGCTTGGGATCGGAGATGTCGGTCGAGTCGTGATAGAAGGCAGACAGCGCGCCGACCACGCCGCACATCACGGCCATCGGATGGGCATCGCGACGGAAGCCGCGATAGAACCAGGCCATCTGCTCGTGCACCATCGTGTGGCGCGTCACGCGCTGGTCGAAGTCGTCCTTTTGGGCGCGGGTCGGCAGTTCGCCGTAAAGCAGGAGATAGCAGACTTCGAGGAAGTCGCCTTGTTCGGCCAGCTGGTCGATCGGGTAGCCGCGATGCAGCAAAACGCCTTCATCGCCGTCGATATAGGTGATCTGCGACTCGCAGGACGCCGTTGAGGTGAAGCCTGGATCGTAGGTGAAGGCGCCGGTTTCCTTGTATAAGGAGCCGATGTCGATGACGTCCGGCCCGACGGAGCCTTGTCGAACCTTCAGGTTGATGGATTTGCCATTCAGGCTCAAGTCAGCGTTCGCGTCAGTCATCGCAAAGTCCTTCCTTTTTACCGGCAGACGCCCCACGGATACGGCGCCATAATGTGGCGAAATCCGGCGAGGTTCGGCAGTGCTATCGTATTCGGCAGATCGTGCCAAGGATTACGGCAGTCAATGTTGCACCGCCGAAGATGCGGTGCAACGGGACTTTTGCTGTTAATCGATTTGGTCTTCGAGACGCGCAAGCGATTCTTCGCGGCCGAGAACGGCCAGAACATCGAACACGCCCGGCGATGTGCTACGGCCGGTCAAAGCAGCGCGCAAGGGCTGTGCTACCTTGCCAAGTTTCAACCCTGTTTCTTCGGCGACCTTGCGAACAGCGGCTTCGCAGGTTTCCGCGGACCATTGTTCAACGCCGCTCAAGGCGGTTTTTGCCTGCGCAAGAACCGCCTTTGCATCGCGGTCGAGGATCTGCGCTGCCTTTTCGTCAAGCGAAAGCGGGCGGGTGGCGAACAGATAACCGGCGCTGTCGGCCAATTCCGCGAGCGTTTTTGCGCGTTCTTTCAGGCCGGGCATGGCCGCCAGTAGTTGCGTGCGTTTCGGCTCGTCCAACCGGCTGAGCATTGCTTCGCCTGCCGGCAGATAAGGCAGGGTGTCGATCAGCGCGCTCGTCAAATCCGCATCGTCCATGCGCCGGATATGCACGCCGTTTACGGCCTCGAGCTTGGGGAAGTCGAAGCGCGCCGCGCCCTTGTTGACGTCCTCGATTTCGAACCACTGGATCATGTCGGCAATCGTCATGATCTCGTCGTCGCCGTGGCTCCAGCCGAGACGGGCGAGATAGTTGCAAAGCGCTTCAGGCAGATAGCCCAGCTCGCGATAGGCTTCGACGCCCAACGCGCCGTGGCGCTTCGACAGCTTGGCGCCGTCCGCGCCGTGAATCAGCGGGATATGGGCCATCACCGGCACGTCCCAGCCCATGGCCTGGTAGATCACGGTTTGACGCGCGGCGTTTGTGAGGTGATCGTCGCCGCGAATGATGTGGGTGACGCCCATGTCGTGATCGTCAACGACAACGGCATGCATGTAGGTCGCGTTGCCATCTGAGCGCAGGATGATGAAATCGTCGAGGTCCTTGTTGGGGAAGCGGACTTCACCTTGAACGCTGTCCATCACAACAGTTTCGCCTTCGCGCGGCGCCTTGATGCGAATAGCGAATTTCACGCCTTCGGGCGCTTCGGAGGGGTCGCGATCGCGCCAGCGGCCGTCATAGCGCGGCGGACGACCTTCGGCCTTGGCCTTTTCGCGCATCTCGTCGAGTTCGGCGGGGGTGGCGTAGCAGCGGTAGGCAGCGCCTTTGGCGACGAGTTGTTCGGCGATCTCCCGATGCCGCTCGGCGCGGCCGAACTGCGAGATTGGCTCGCCGTCCCAGGTGAGGCCAAGCCATTTCAGACCGTCGAGGATCGCGACCGTTGCTGCTTCCGTGGAGCGCTCGCGATCAGTGTCTTCGATGCGCAACAGCATCGTGCCGCCAGTGTGTTTGGCATAAAGCCAGTTGAACAATGCGGTTCGCGCGCCGCCAATATGGAGAAAGCCCGTCGGTGAGGGCGCGAAGCGGGTGACGACTGGCTTCGACATGGAGAGATCCGATCGTAAGTTGTAGTGCAAGACGGCCCGGCGCGAACGCTGCTGCACGGGCTGGCATAGGCCGCGCGCCCGTGTAGCATAGGTGCCGGCAGGTGCAAGTTCCGTCGGAAATCGGACGGGAGGGTCGAGCGGGAGAACGACGATCAGCCAAGCAACTTCCTCGGCAAGCGAAAGCGCGCAGTTCGGTCCAGCGATCGACTGGCCGGCGGGGGATGACGCGCGCGCAGAGCCCGGTGCGCGGAGGAAAAACTGGCGACACACGCTTTTTGCTCCGCGGCTGCAAGACTGGCTTTCATCCCAGCCGGATCGGTGGGCGCGCGCATTTGCCGTTGAATGGTCCCGTGGCATCGCCTTTCTCAGCCTGCCGCTACTGGTCGGTGTCGGTGCGGTGATCTACTTCCTTTTGCCGTTCGAACCGAGCATCGAAATAGTGATCGCGGCGTGCCTGGCCTGTGCAGGCGCCGCCTGGTTTCTGCGGCGCTGGTTTGCGGCGCATGTTGTCTGTCTCGCCTTGCTGGCGCTTCTGTTCGGGACCGCGGCGGGGCAATTGGAAACCGCGCGAAAGGCAACGCCGATCCTTGGCTCCCCCGTCGCAACGCAGATCACCGGCCGCGTTGTCATGGTGGAGCAGCAAGCAAGCGGGCGAACACGGCTGACGATCGATGTTTTGTCTACGGCGCGCCCCACCTTGCGCTATGCCCCGGATCGGGTGCGGGTGACCGCGCGAACCGTGCCGGATGATCTGCTGCCGGGCGAGATCGTGCGCGGTGTCGCCCGATTGATGCCGCCATCGGGGCCGGTGCGGCCGGGCAGCTACGACTTCGCGTTTCAAAGCTATTTCGATGGGCTAGGCGGCATCGGCTTCTTCCTGGGAACGCCCGAGCGGGTTGAAGACAGCGCTGAACCGTCATGGGGGCGATGGACAGCCGAACAAGTGGAACGGCTGCGGATG
>Ga0210040_10010355_pt1 | contig 10698 bp, 3 predicted proteins | sample CryGeyCG12114_NA_FD_185462 | JGI IMG/M metagenome (GOLD analysis project Ga0210040, IMG submission 185462) | Groundwater microbial communities from aquifer - Crystal Geyser CG19_WC_8/21/14_NA (SPAdes) (version 2) | ecosystem: Environmental > Aquatic > Deep subsurface > Groundwater | place: USA...
CGTTTAGCAGGTAGTGCAAAACGTTGACAGAGATTAGCACGTAGGAAATGGTAACGAAGGAAATTAGGCAATCGTCTTGGCGTCGAGGCTAGAGGCTGCGAGTGAATACCTCAGGTGTATTGGGTATGAATACAAGGCAGGCAGTGTTAGCACAATGTAAACACGTGAGGTCCACCTGCTTGGCTGTTGTTGTTGCTGTGCACCATGATATGAACCACGTCCTAGGTCCTGTCGGCGACGGACTAAAGGGCCCTTGAGGACAGGGTTTGTCCCTCCAACTGCCCAGTGGCCTCATTGGCTGCGCTGGCTGTGATGTCCGTCGCAGCCGTCGATATCTTCGAGGACGTGCTCGCATTCTAGCAACACGTCAACCATAGAGGGTCAAAACTTAGAAGGCTGAAATGACCGCGTGCGACCGCAAGTTCCTTGGAGGGCATAATACCAGCTTAGGGAGTTTGACCCGGAGATATTGGGTGATCTTGCTGCGTAAGCCGGCAGTTGTGTAAGATGCGGGTGTGGATAGAGATCGGTGGGAAGAAACGACGTGGTGGTTGGGGGCTGCAATGATTTTCGAGGACACGCGAACTGGGATTGAAGGGAAGTGTGATACTCGATGACCACAATCAAACCAGGATCAATATAGGTGCGCAATGCTACTTTGTATGTCGTTTGAGCTACTGTAATGGCGGTCATCGTGGGTCCAGCTATGGTAAGCTATCGCTGAGAGGATCAATCGACAACATCGAGGACTGTATCATTCTTCTTAAATGTCTGCACGAATACCGTACGCATATACTTAGCTTACGGGCTTGAATCGCGTTTCTAGCAAATTGCGAGCTCGAAGAGGAAGAAGATAGAAGATAGAAGGTGGAAGATGGGAAGAAGGATCAGGCATCAGATTCACAGCTGAAGACTTTGGAACTAACTATTTTAAGTATACGAGCTCGCCGCTCTTAGCTTCCTCCTCACAACGCGCTCTACCAAACCTATAGACTCAAATTCTTATGAGCACACTACCTAGATAAGTTATCCTCGCGAAGTCCGGCTAGGGTTTCTACGAACCTTGAAGTGACCAGGCAAGCCTCCAAAGCAGTCAAAGAAGACGCGCCACTTAGTGGTACATGCATTAAAGGAGCGCACCTTACGTATTGATGTTTCTGTTATCCTTTTCATTCTTGAATACAGGCTATCTTACACGCCCTTGAGTACATGTCGTTTCGCCAACGTCCCAAGTCGGCCGTGAGTTCATTCATATCTTACACTCAGTTGCTCTATGGGTATCATCTTTTTCGCTCAACACGCTTCCGAACCCCAGCAAAAGCAACGCCAAACGCCAATGTTTTCCCCCTTTTTGTCATGCCGATGCCTTTTCAGTGAATTACAAGCCCGGACTTGTTGCGGGACTCGGTCCGACACTGTTGCCTGTCAAATATTCAGCCGGCACCCGAGGCACCCTCGGACTCTGCGCTGGCACTCCACTGCCGCCACTCTGACCTGTAGACAGTGCGCGCAGACGGTTAATCTCGCGGACTTTGTCTTTCTCCTTTTGCGATTCGGATTTGCCGCCAGTAAGGCGGCGCATGCCTCGGCGCATGCTAGATATGCTGAACGCTCCACCCGTGGTACCCGTTTCGACTGGTGTGCTCTGGCCGGACGCTAGATTTGGCGCAATAGCGGACAGAGGCCCGGGACCCAAAGGTCCTTTAGTAGTGGAGGAAGTGGGGTGAAGAGAGGGAAAGGGACTGTTTTCGCCGTCGGAAAGGACCTCAGAGTCTTCGTAACTGTCCGAGGTGAGGGAGCCATCGGAGGGAAGAGAAGGGATCATGCTGAACGGTGCGAGTTGCGCAGCAAGGTACTGGTTTGCCGGGGAAGTGATGGAGCGGGAGTGTAAGCCTGGCCGACTCGGCGCAGGTGGAACCAGCGTAGATATGGATGGTTTTCTAGTTGAATCTGGCAGGGAGGGGCCAGGACCACTCATCTCATCGTGAGACGAAAATGAGCTTTGCAAGGCTGCATTATATCCAGTAGACGGTAAGTTGCTTTGCATGGTGTGATATTGTGTCATTGGCGGTCGTGATTCCGCAAGCCCATTCTGAAAGCTGACTGTGGACGATGTTCGAGCGAGGGATTTCCGCAAGATAGGTGCTGTTTGCGCATCATATAGATCGGTGCTGCGCTCTTGCATCTCCGCTGCGACATAAGGCGGTAGGCCGTTCCTTGTGGTTCCTGTTGGAGTGGTGGCCACGTCGGAATCATCGAAGAAATCATCTAGGCTGTCCAAAGTGTTCACGATATCCCCCATGTTCGTTTCTGTTGCAGTCTCCATCGACCGCATTGTGCCAGACCTGCTCTGCGAAGGGAAGTACGAGTCTGTATATCCATCATCAGCGTGGAACTCCACTTCTGGTGTTTGAGCCAGTTGATCGCCCACTGCATGTGCGTCGGCGCACGTGTAGAAGACCGCATGAACATTGTTTCGTGTCAGCGAAGAGTAGAGAGCCGGCATGGGTATAGACCAGCCAGATGGGTGAGGTATCCCATACAAGCTTTGTGTTCGCTCATACTGTTTTCGGATTGCCTTGGCGGTACCACTCGCCATGCTCATTCTCATATGGTGTCGTTCCATGGGATTCGCAGAGACAACCATGATGTGGTCCATAACTTCAAGCGCCTGCATACAGTGTTCCGTTTGGAGTAGTCGGAGTAGCGGAGAGATGAGATCTGGTCCATGACTTGTTATCGAAGGACTTCTCATGTCGACCATTGGGATGAGCTCGCATAAAATATCCATAACCTTCACTCTGAACCACGAGATTTGGTTTGTGAGCAGGCCTATCATGAATATCAAGCTATCAGCGTCGTGTTCGCGAAGGTACGAAGCTTTCAATGCTACCAGTAGCTCTCTGAGGAACAACTTGCTTCTGGAGAAATGACCATCGGCAAATGATTGCAAGCATAAATGCAATGCCTCATGGCCGTGCGTCTTGGCTGCCACCGACAGGGCGCGAGCTCGACCTATACCTGGTTCTTGCGCTGGTGCTGTGTCCAATTGATTCAGGAAAACAGGCAGGTTTGCCAATACATTGTATAGCAAACGATCTGGTGTTCCTACAATGACATTGTCGGGTATTCTTGCAAAGGTCTCCAATATTTGCAACGTTCGTTCAAAAGAATCTGCTGATCTCATGCCTTTGTGTATGAGTGGTTGTAGACCGTCGAACTCACCCTCCCATTTTGGGGGCTTTCCCGCAAGGATCACTTTGACATTGTTCGAATCAGAGAAATCCAGTCTGTCCAGAACTTTCTCTAGCATGCCCAGAGCCTGGTAAAACTCTCGTTCGTGAATAGTGTTCAAGCAAGCGCAAGTGGTCCAAAATAGTTGGTGGAAGCGTAGCAGGTTCTTTGGTTCAAGTGCTGCAATGATCACTCTTAGGGTCGTCAAAATCTCCATGGAGAATGTTTGGTAATCGATCTGTTCGTCCGCTATGGTGTTCGAGAGTCGTGCAAGCATGTCCGACAACATGCGGATGTCTAGCTTCACAGATATGCACCGAAATACTTGAAAAGACCTGCAAGCAAGATGTCGTACAGGACATATGGAAGCCCAATGCAAGGCCTCTTTCGCTAGCAGATCGCTAAAGTTTTCGTAGGCCAGGCCAAATATACTGACCACTGCTTGCGCCACATGAGACATAGCTGAAGGGACACGATTGCCGCCATCATCACCGTCTTTGCCAGTGTTGTCTTCGTAGGACCAATTTACACGATCTTCGTGGTGGCGGACACCGTCCACTATATCCTCTATCTGCTGTTTCTTTGGCAGCAAGACGCTGTGCTCAATCTTTGTGGTAACCAACTCGTGAAGAAGGTGAATTAGCATCTCTCGTGCTTGTTCTTGCACTGTGGCATTGTAGTGATCCCAAAGTATGAGTACAGTGTGTATAAGTTTGATGGCTTCGTCCTTGGTCAGAGATACTGGAGGCACCATGAGATCAACAAGGAAAACTAGTGCTACTTGCCCCATCGAGAGACCGGCCTGAAACGTGTTAGATGATACACAGTCTTGGGATGGTATGCTTACCTGTTTGTTGCCCATGGGCAGGACGAAGGATAAATCCGCAACATAAGGCAAGCCTCCAGTATCTGGTATGACATTCTCGTTTACCTTTTTGTCATTTACCATACTTTTCGGGGTGAGCTGCAACAAGAAGAATTCAAGCACACGTGAGCCAGCTGGCGTGGTCGACAGGTAAACCACAATTTGTTTCGCGGACTCAACGAAGTTCTGCTCCTTCCTCTCCATCGAAAGGTAAATGACAAAGTCAAGTATAAGCTGGACGTTGCCTGCATGCGGTCCAGTTGCAAGAGCCTGCCATAATGCTTGAACTTCATTATGTAATGCGGCACTCGAACTGACAGTGATCTCGAGCATGTTGGCCATAAGCATGTAAGACACTGCCGTTGGTCCACCACTACCAGGATCAACCTGCAGTTGGAGTGTTTGTAGCCAAGGAAGAATGGCCGCAACCATGTTTCGTTGATGGTCGGTGCTTACTTGTTTGAAATGCAAAGAGAATTCCGAAAAGATCGTGAAGGCTAAATCTGGATGTGCCTTCGCCAATCGCTTTGAATATTCAAACTGCGCCAGCTTGTAGATTGCCCTGGTCTTGTCCGAAATTCTGATGTCGAAATCTTGCAGGTTTGAGCTCTTTTCATGTTTTTCGTCGAGGGTGCGTAGGAGATGGGCTGACTTCATACGCGTCTCACGATTGTCGTTGCCGAGAGTGAAGACGACGATTCCCAAGATCTTCCAGAAAGCGACTGGATACCCAGGCTGCAGCATCAAAACCTCCGCGACAACGCCGAAATAGCTTTCAAGAGCCTTAGGATTTTCGGTCCTGTAACACCGCTCGACTGCATGTTCCATCAAGATGGGATGGTCTATATTGTGCAGTATCAAAGAGCGCAACGCTCGTCGACCAATGCTATGCATCTTGTCGTTCCTTGACTCAAATATGGCGTTTACCCAGGAAAGCATTCGTGGCAACTGGAATGAAAGTACGGCGTGGCTTTCTGTGCGAATGGTTATAGGACCGGCACACAAAGCTGCCATGGCGCTCAGCGCAGCGACCCGTAGCTTGTTCTTGTCTTTCTCCATGGCCGCGTTCACATGTGAGCGGTCAGCGTAGTCTCTCCTATACGCTGTGTGATTGGTGTCGATAACATCGTTTGGATGATCCTGTGCAGCATAGCCACACCATTCTTCCATCAAAGAGAATGCGGATTTTCTTGCCTCGAACGGCAGCCAGCGTGATGGCTCCTTGGATTTGCTGATGCCTTCGAAAATCTCTTCAATCAAGCCGCAGTAGTGGAATCGGAGTTTATGGAAACGCCAATCATTTTGTACATCAACGTCACTGAGAAATATTCGAAGATCCCTGTTGTAGTTAATGAGATTGGCTAATATCCATTCATCTGCCAATATGTCGTCAAATCGGAGAAATGAGGCTGTTAGCTTGTAGACATGCGTGACTTCCGTGCGAAGCCGCTCCGTCGTCTGAGAACGTTGTGGACTACTCGGGTTACGTTGATGAGCATGAAGTCGAGCCTTAGCCTCATCATTGCAGGTAATAACAGCATATTGTAAAGAGTTGAGTAGAGTTCTGTAGAGCTTGCGATTGATCGAGCCAAGGGCGATCACAACCGCGTCTCGAATTGAATCAGGTCCGGCTTTCAGCAATGGTATCATGGCAGAGAACAGTGCCCGAGCCGACTGCAGCTTGTCGGTTGCACCCCCAATACCTTTCGAGGTCTTGCGGCCATGGACTGCGTTGTCAAGCTGACTTTGTGATTGTTCGCCTGATGAGCTCAGGGTTGCACACGCCATAATGAGATAAAGCTTCCATTGGTCGAAGAGTACCTCTGCTGGAGTAGCTGAGCTCCTTCCTTGCACTTTTAGATCATGCGCTTGAGTGGTTCCACTACCAAGTTTGCCGAAGGCGTCGATGTCAGCCTGCATCAGGCCCAATCGATCACACACGATACCGCGGCTCACAGCGACGGCATTGGGGCAGTGTTCGAAAACCACGCGAATCAGGTTAGGAAATGCTTTAAACCACAAAGTCGAGTCATAGGAGACTTCACTGCTGCAGAGGTCAATGAGTGTGTTCTTTGCAGCGTTTCTACGCTTGTCCTTCTGCAACCTACTCCTTTCAGCAACGGTTAAAGTGTCTTGTGGTAAGTCGAGTATAATATCTGACTGCGACTCCAAAACCTTGATGATACGAGAATGCACGTCCTTGCCCACGGCCTCATCAAACTGAATGACAAGCTGCAGTACGTTGATTGAGAATCCCCGGACTCGACGAGATTGTGAGCAGAGAAAAAACAGCCCGTAAGCTTCGATCTCGTCTGCATGGCTGACAACACTCACCATTTCCATTTGAAAGGCACGTGCCGAACCCTTCTGCACTTTTTGTTTGATCTGCTCTGTCCAGATCTGAAGCAGTTCGAGATACAGTGTAAGCGTAGCTTCCATGTGTGCAGGTCCGAGACGACCGTCATCAGACATGGTGGAGTACTGAGAGTCGTAAGAAAATATGAATCGTGGAAAAGCGGTGGCAACAGCTTGAGCATACCCTTGCCTAGCGATTGCTTTGAGTGATTGTGTAGCAGACAGCGCAATGCTCGCCTGTATATGCGCCGATGCCGTGCAAAGAAGGTTGATGAGAGGATTAAGTGGAGTGTGTTCTGAAAAGAACTTCGGGAGAGCTTGAATCGCTACATGCATTAATTCATAGTAGCTCTGTTTCTGATCTGGCGCGTTGATCTCCTCCTTTCTCATCAAAGCCAAAGTGTCAACCAATGGAGTCTTTAGCACCAAGGCCGAAAATCTTTCATTGAGGACTGCTTGACCGCCAAAGGCATTATCACATGAGATAATGATTTTCCCAAGGACTTCGCAAAACCGTAGATAGTGTGATATAACGGAGTCGTCCAGCGCTTCGATCTTTATAGGTACTGCGAACTGAGCGCCAGCTACTTCTACGGCGTGGTCGGACACCTGTGAGCTCCTCCGGACACGAGCTGGAAGTGTAGACGCTGGAAACCCATCCATTTGTGGCCACGACGATGTGAACACGGGAAATGGTGGAATGCCACTATCACCCTGCTCTAGATCTGACATGAGTGCCAGACAAGCTCTGATACCGAGCACGGTCCTTTCGGGCTCGAGTTGTTCGATCCTCAAACCAGGACCTCCTTGAACAGTCTCCAAACTAATGAAGGGATATATAATGGTCCGAAAACAAAGATCTGTCGACGCTGAGCCAATGATCCTCGCAAACTCGACCACTGCTTCGGCAATCGTGGATTCCGTGCAAAGGAACGGTTTCCTGCCGGGTGGAAGGGTCGCTTTAATAACATCTTCGAGTTTCCGGTGACGTGTGGTTGGCCCCTCGCTACTTCGTTGCAAGTAAGTCCACACCAGTTGACAGATGGCTCGCATTGCCTGAGTTCTTGTAGCTTTGTCTTTCAATTTTGGCGTCAAAGAAGTGATGGTCGGTAAGCATTGGCTGAGGAAACTGTCAATGGGAGAGAGGCAGATGAGCAAGATGGACACGGGGAAAGCGCTATCCCAGTGCCGCGCTTTGATGAGCATCTGACCAACCTTGAGACTGACCATGTCAATGAAGTCTTTCCATTTGGAGAAGCCTTGGAAGCATGCTGGCACATCTGCAACCACGGAAAGGAATTTTTCTAGCAGCTGACAATATCCCTGCTTGATCCGAGGTCCGTGGGCGTTGGAGAACAAATTGCCAACCGCGCTCAGAAAATCACACGCGAGGACGGATGACGTTTTGGCTGTACTGATATGCAGATACCTCATGCTAAGCAGCAGAAGCTCTACGCGTGTCTCCAACTCTTTAGCTTCGGCATTGCCAGACAATTCGGCAATCCTCTGCTGCCATACACCAAGTTGGGTGATGTAACGACTGCTGACCTCCATGAAACCGAGGCGGCTCATTTGTCCCAAGACTTGGCCATATATTCTCCAATTAGCGAGCCTGAGGTTGGATATCATGAGCTGTGCTGGATCGCTATCCTTCAGTTGGCTGAAAACAATGTCTTCGAGCTTTCTTGCGAGCTCCGTTGTTATTTGCGGAATCGTGCATTGCTCAAAGATTTCAATCAAGACGCGACAAAGTATGTAGACCGAGATTGTGGCACGACGGTCAGCTAAGGTAAGTTCTTCTGTGAGGGACTCTTGGGTCGATGAAGTGGTCGTGGACGGGAAGGGCTGTGTTTGACCGGCTTCTCCAAGGACTTGCACAGGCTCTGTATGACGACGAGGCAGACTAGCCGGTAAGCCTGTTCCACTTAGTTGGGCTCGATGCTGGTGAATTTGCTTCTTGTATGACGACGCAGTATCGCTTTTGGCCTTGCGCCATAACATCAGACTATCGACAAGTGGCTTCGGCTCTGGTCGCACCACGTGGGCGAGAGCAGAGATCAGTTGGTCGAAAGAGGGATCGACACCAGTGCCGCAGACTTGTTCTACTGGCGCAGTCATGCCCTCTATACCAGCGATACATTGGTCGATCTTTTGATCGGCCCGAAGCATGAAGGCGTTGAACAGATGGTGCAAGGCGTACTCACCAGGAGTGCGTGGTTCAGGATGGTGATGGGACGACGAGGATGCCTGGTAAGTATGACCTCGGCGCGTCCTGGAACCGGCTGTGCGCTTTCTCGCATTGGGAGGTGCCATATCTGGCACGCCATCTTCAGCTATAGCCCCATCGATTGAAGGGCCTTGGGAATGACCCATCCATGGAGAAACGGGGCTGGTGTATGCAAGCGCGTTGTCCGTTCCATTATTTATACCGCGGCGAGAACTCGGTGGGACATGAGCGCCCGCAGTAATGTTCACAGTGTCAGAACTCAATGGACTGCTAGACGAAGGTGTGTTGAGGCTGTTCGTCGAAGGCGTATTGAAACTCGTATTCCTTGAATGCTGTAAGCCATGAATGACTGAGGTCTGTCTGTGGTGCCCATAGTTGTTTGAGGTTCTTCTCTGCAAGCCAGCTTCCACTGCTGTACTCCCACGGGCAGTGGTTGGCTCTGTGAGCGTAGGCGGCGGGATAGAGGAAGTACGACCTGTTTGCGGATGCACGACTGCCTCCCTGGTCGACCCAGGCGGACGTCTTCCTCTTGTCACAGAAGGATCTCTTGCTTGTGGAGGATACTGTGCGCCAGAACGGCCGCTGGCGGCAGGAGCAGCAATGGTCACCTGCTCTGGGCCAGGACCGTCAGCGGCCAGCTCTGGACTTGGCTGGAGGTAGGATTGTGAGCGTGGAGGAAAGTTGGCATCTATTCGGGCTCACAACAAGGTCAGCCATCTCTAAACATACAAAGCATTGTGGGGTAAGAGAAAGAATTGCGGACTCACTATTATGGAACATGGTGATGTGCCTCTACAGGCGGTTGCGGCAGGGAGTGTGTAGAGAAAGACAGCATCTCTCGTGAAGCTGACACGGTGGTAACAGGGTAGAATTACTGAGAGATGAAAGACACGCAAGAGGACAAGGTCGCAAGGTACCTGGGTAGATGGTCTATCGAGTTGCTGGAACAGCAGCGCAGGTGTTCAGCAGCGAGAACACACGACCTAACAACCTGCAACTTTCGCGACTTTCCAGGAACGTGTAGCCAATCACGTCATCTCATTCTCCACGACCCTGGCAGATCTATACCTGGTGGGCATGCAGGTACCGTAGGCTACAAGACGATAAACGATCTGCTACCTGGATAGGGCAAGTAATTCAACGGAGGTAACAGACTTTGGCGCTCGCCAGGACGCGCGTACCGAGGCCTAGATGGCTTGATGTTTGGGAGAATCATTTAGAGTCTTAATGGTACTATCGTGATGACTTGACGGTGTTCGCTGGTGGCAGACTGACAGTGACACAGAGCGGAGTCTACGACAGGGCTGAAAAGAACCTTGGAAGACTTGCAAGTATCACAGACTCAATTGTTCAATGGTTACGCAGAGCCGCCGGCGTGGACCAGCCATGATGCTGCAATGGTGACTGGTGCCTGGACCACACACTGGGCGGCTGACAATCCCTTTTTGAGCTGCACAGTCCGAGTAATCGAGTATACGCCGTGTTGGCAACACAGCGCTCGTGTCTACAATGTCGCCTGATGGTTCTGATTTCGTCCTACCAATAACTTGAATGTCTGATTAGGAACCCCAGCTCTTCAGCCTTGCATGGCACCTCCTTAGTCTGCATTCTCGGCGAATCTGCTGTTTGTGGCTCGCGTCAGCCTGCTCCGAGTCTCTTCCATGCGTGTCGACCACGATGGGCCATCCAAACACCGTGGCTGACAGGAATATGCATGACGACGAGATGCACTCACGGCACAGTACGTTGTACAAGGTAGAAGCATTTCAGTGGCACCAACGAAACACGTGCACACCCTACCTAGGTAAGTATGGAAATGAAAATTGAAAGTGGAGGGGCATCGAATGTGGCATCGGGCAAATCCGTGATATCGAGGTACACAACATACTGCCGAAGAACGGTTACAGAGGGTTCAATGTTCGACGTTCAACATGAAGTGCCTCGGTGGTTGTGGAGGTCACACGGACACAGACACGCACTCGCATACGCACACGGACAGTCTGCCATGTCAGACACC
>Ga0210040_10010356_pt1 | contig 10698 bp, 6 predicted proteins | sample CryGeyCG12114_NA_FD_185462 | JGI IMG/M metagenome (GOLD analysis project Ga0210040, IMG submission 185462) | Groundwater microbial communities from aquifer - Crystal Geyser CG19_WC_8/21/14_NA (SPAdes) (version 2) | ecosystem: Environmental > Aquatic > Deep subsurface > Groundwater | place: USA...
TCGGGCGGCAGGAGTAGCCTTCCGGCAGGGCGCTGAGGACGGTGGGGGAGATGAGGGTCGGGCTGAAGAGGGGGGTTGGGGGGGTGGACATTGTGGGTGTGGTGGTTGGGAGGCTTGGGGGAGGATTGAAGAGGAGGAGGGAGGCGCGAGTGCACGGGTTTCGAGGATGTGATCGTGGGGTGGGTTGGTGGGCTTATGCTTGCTTTATCGATAAGACGGCGGTGAGGGGGACTGAGTTGACTGACGAGAGACTGAAATGACAGAGGGTCTCAATGCAATTGACTTCAGGAAGTCTGGATCCAGGTGGTCAAAGTTAAGTTCTTTGAGGCTGATGGGTACCACGAAGCTGAATATCTATATTTAGAGCGAAGGAACGTCATGATCGTCAGGCTCCTGTGTTCAGGCACAGGCATCAAGGCTCATGCAGTTCATAAAATGGATCCAATATTGATACATTATGAATTAAATATGCTGAGACATTTTGGCCGTAAGTAATTCGATCGTGAGTGAAGACTCGGTCGTTATAGTATCATCCCAACTCCCATTTTCCACCCTCATCGCCCTTCTCTTTTCACACACTCCTTCAACCACTGTTCACCAGCGTCCGACTCCTTGTGATCTGTTCGACCGCCTTCAGTACATCCTCACTCCTCAATTCCCTGTCTTCAATCTCCAGACCTACAATCTTCGCCAGCGCCTCCGCAAGCTGCGTGTTCTGTCGCTGCAGCGAAACAACTTTGCTCTGCAGCCGCCCCACTTCGTCGTTTGGACTCTCTTCCTCGATGCCCTCGTCTTCGTGTGAGGTGTTGGTGACTGGCTCAGGCGTGTGGGCTGGTGTTGGTAATGCGCCAGCGGTAGTATCTCGCTGCTGCTCCGAGGGGGTGCGAGTGGGTACCGGTTTCCGCCTGATGCGCTGCAAGTCCCGAAGTTTGCGAGCGCGAGTCTGTTCGTCCCGTGATGCCAACGGATGATCTTTGACAGGGACGAGTTTCGGTGACTTGGGCGACCTCTTCGGACTTCGTGGTGATTTAGGCACAGGCGTGGAACAAGATCGCTCTGATGTGTCGAACGTCGAGATCATACGTTCCACAGCAGGACTGGCGAGAGGGTTCAGCATCTCCTCAGTGAAAGAGATGGAGATGTGTCTCGAATGTCGCTGTGCGCGTTGCTTGGATGCTGGTAAGCCAATCACCTGGCTTGTACGTGGCGTTTCAGTCGGAATGATGATCTTGAGATGTCTGGCACCCCCCGACGTTGTCATCTCTCTCGCGCACGATGGTACTACGGGTCGGGTTCGTGCTCGCTGTGGCGAACCCTCCACAGATCCCACGCGTGCGGCAAGGCTCTTTCTCTGCTTGACCTTGAACAGCCCCATGCCCTTCTTTTTGCGCTGCTTGGTCGATGCCGGAGGTTCTGGCGAAGGTCCAGTGTGCTTGAGGAAATAGCTCAACGCGTTGAGACGCAAGTCGCTGCTCGCAAGTTGAGCGTCGTGGCCAAGGATCGCAGGCGCCAATCTTCCTCCGTTGGCTGAAGCTGCCCGAGGTTGTCCTACCATGAGGCGTGCCTTGTCGTACGGCGAGTAGGCGCCTTCAGCCGCGACTTTGAAATCGCTATCTGTAGACATCTTGGACTTTGTGTGCGCCGGAAAAGCTGGGTTCGTAAGACGCTTTGGACTCCTGTCCGGAACTGGTGGTGGATCATCGGGTAATCCCAATTCGTCGATCGGATAGATGGCAATCGGCTCCATGAACGGTTTCCGCAGGGTCGATCCTGGAGATACTGGGAGTGGAATGCTGGGAGGGCTAGGAGGCACAATCTCGGGGACGGGCTTCGGTGTCGATACAGGTCCACCACCTTGGCTGTCGAAGTATCGCTGGATGACTCCAAAAGTCCCTATCTCAGCAGAAACCTCGCGGTCCATGTCAAAAGGTACGTCGCCAACTGTATCGGTCGTACCCTTCCGTCGATGTTCAGCAACCCAAGGCTCCAGCGGCGCATGCCTTGGGCCGCTGATCTGCGTGGAAGCGACGACTTTGAAAGGCGTTTGACGTCGTTGACGCTTAGGCTCCTGTGGCTGGTGGTCCGAGAGACTTGTACTACGGAGGCTGGGCTCTCTGCTGGGATGATGCGTTGAATCGGCCGCACTAGATTGGTATGTGAGGATCTTGCTGAGAGGCGCGGACAGTGACCGACGGTGCGTCTTAGTCGATGGGACATACACCTCTGGGGACGAAGATAAGCCGACCTTGGTGGAATCCAGCGCAGTTACGGCACCATTGATCGTCGATATCTTTCCAAAGGTTGCAGCGTTGGGCGATGGGCTTTGGCCTTCTTGACTCGAGATTGCAGGGCTACCACTAGCCATGCTGCTCTGTCGAGATAGCGGACGGGAGTAGTTTTCGCTTCCAGCTCTCGACGGTCGATACACATCCACAGGCTTGCTCGACCTCATCTCAAAATTCCTCGGCGTGTGATTAATGAAAGTACCTCTTCTCCTCTGCTGACAGCCAAACTCATCAATGTAATGGACTGGGGGAGAAATCTCGATGTCATCCTGCTCCGCTCCTGCAGTAGTTGGAGGACTAGTATTCTCGTTGTGCGTACTTGTCGTCGTAGACTTGCGTTTGAGTGACACCTCGCTCACTCTCGTGCTTTGTTCCCGCATCTTGTCAACTTGGCCCGCGTACTCCAACGCACTGATGCCAGGGTGACCAAACATTGGGAACGAATTGAGAAGGTTATCCGTGGAGTTGGAAGAAAGAAGCATGTTTGCGGCCGGGTCCCAGGCAGACTAAAAGGGCGTCGAAACACGCTGCAGCCGCTCAGCGCCTGCCTCCAAGCGCGTGCAGAGCCAGACAGTGTGTGGGCGAGACAACGTGGCACAACCACGAGACTGATACTCGACAGGTACCCGCATATGCAGTTGTCACGAAGACTGAGATACTTTGGTTGCAACGTTAGCCAGGGGTGTTATGGCGACGTGCATCCAAGCGTCCTGCAAGTAAGAAAATCCTCCGCGTCTGAAGGGAGGAGAGTCATGTGGTGTGACTAGGGGCGGTAATCGACGTAGGGATCTGGTTGTCGAAGCTCGTGATGGCGGTGACACCAAGTAGCACGACAGGGTGCTGATCGCTGCCGGGCTGGGGATCGCGAAACTTGGGTCCGCCCACGAGATGCAATAAGATGTGTGAAGTTGAAGGTAGGTTGGGAAGAGGGTCCTGAAGGCCTGAGTGAAAGGTTACGACATGGGTAGGTGCTTTGCCTGAAAAAGCAGCATAGTGGTGACGATGGAGTAACAAATCGGCGTGTAGCTTTGCTACCTAGGATCCGATGGTGGAGGATGCCAGCAGCCGACGACTGGCGATAATTGGCGCTAGGGACGTAGTACAAAAGCTGTGCGGTAGGACAACGACGTGGTGCGACTTGCTTCTGGCAGCACAGGGAGGGTTTTGCTTCCGATGTGAGGTTCCGACGACGATCGAGGTGTCGACCGTTGAAGAATATTTGCAAGGGGCACGAGCGTTCGCAAGACGACATTTGGGGATCATCGTGATTTTGTGCATTCAGTGTGGAGCTGGGTGCACACACAAAAGAAGTCGCGATCAGCGCTCTTCAGCCATGCTGACAAGCCACACCGCGACGCGAACCACGCCAAAAACTCGCTCGTCGACCATTGTAGCCAAGAAGGATTCAGCACCCCCAGCAATTGACGATTCAGGTCACTGCACATCATCACTGCGCTGGCGATCATTGCCCTTCACAGTCTCAGCCACGAACGCCTTACGCTTCGTGGATAAGGGGTCCCTCCGCCATAAGGCCCGCCGAGAAAAAGCAAGTACGCTTTTCCGATTCCCCGGCTCATTGGTTGTGTGGATAATGCTATATGGCTTTGGGCCATGGCTATGGTAGATTACATAGATGCAAGTGAAGGAAAGTACGCCAGAAAATGCTGTGAAGGTGGGAACCATCGCTCCAAAACGCCATGATGCGGAAACTGTACAGGCTGATCACCACTCATAACACAAGAAAATCGATCTCTTCGTTCTTCTCCCCAATTAGCATATCCTCAAGCTCACCCAGTCTTTGGCTTTTTCTTCTTCTGGATGAAGGGACTGTGAGTTGCAGGTTTGCGTGGCTGTAGCCGTATCTTTGGTTTCGTCATGCCACCCAGCAAATTGCCTGCGATACCAGAGGTAGCAGCGCCGTTCGGCGCATTGCTTGCGTCTACACCTGGTGTTGCGCTCTTCCGTGCAACATCGGACGATGCAGCTGGAGTCGAGCGTCCGCTACCGCCATTTACTGTATTAGATGCCGAGTCTGAGGGTGCATCTTCCATCTCGACATCGCCGTCTTCGGTCTTGAAGAGGTCGAAGTCTCCGTTCTCTTCAGCCTTGCGCTTGGGGTGGTGCACCAAACCTGGTTCCGACTTCGGTTCTTGCTTGACAATCTTGTTGTCCGATCCGTTCGACTGGCCACTGCCTGAACGGCTCATCGGTTCGGACTTGATTTCTGGCATCGGTCGGTTTGGCTGCACGTAACCTTCTTTAGGAGCTGGAAATTTGCTCGAATGCTGACTGAGCATCTTGGGCAGATCGCCTGTGGTGTATCGCTTCCTGTCCTTTGCATCTTCGACTAATTTACGCCAGAATTCGCCACGAACGAGCGACTGCGAGTTACCCAGTACCCACAGTGACGACTTGGCACGAGTGAGACCAACGTTCATACGACGAATGTCTTGCAAGAAACCGATACCGCCCGCTGGAGAGGCTCGCACGCAGGAGAAGATGATGACTTCGCTCTCTCGACCTTGGAACGCATCGGTAGTGTTGAATTCGATGTCCTCAATGATGCTGGCGCCATATGTGGTCGTGAAGCGTGACTTGAGTTCACGCAATTGACTCTTGTAGGGGGTGATGATGCCCACCTTGCCTCGGAAGTTGTAATCGGGAAAGTCGGACGTGAGGCGCTTGTACAGCTTCATTGCGATGTCGATCTCCGCCAAATTAATAAGGGAATGGCCCTTTGGAGCCGCTTGATGTTGACCCTGTACGTCGAAGAAGCGGTATGGTCCAAGCAGCATGCTCTGATGCCATGGCTGCGCACGCAAGCCAGCCATATCGCCACCATCCAGCAGTCTGCCGTCGTAGAATGTTCGGCTTGGAAACAGGCTGATTTCAGGATGCATACGATATTGTGTGTCCAGAAGATGAACATCGTCGGGATGGTTCTTCTGCATGCGAACGAACAAACTCTGCTCATACTGGAAGCGCGCCGCTTCTTTCGAGAAGACAGTTGGCGGCAACTGCTTCGGATCACCCACCAAGATACACTTCGCGCAACCGTACTTGAGTGGAATGAGCGCGCTCATCTCAACACATTGCGCGGCCTCGTCGACAATAACGGTCTCGAACTCGATGCTCAGGTTCTGGAACATATCATGACCGGATCCGCTGAGTGTACCACATATGATATGCGCTTCGTTCAATACCGCCTCTTGTGCCCTGCGTCGATTGAGGTCTTGATTGCGGCTGGCCAATTTCTCGTCATCCTTGACATTATCAATCTTGGTTCCGAGCGAAGCCTTTTGTCGGCGCAGTTGGAAAAGCTCGTCCTGAAGTTTTGAGGCCGCATCCCCTTTCACTTGACCACTGTCGATCTGCTCGCGCATCTGGTTGATTTGCGCAGACACCTGCTTGTGGTCTTCGAAGATCTTACGTGTCGCAGCCTGGTCGTGACCGTTATTTGAGCTCACGCCGAGTTTCTTGCTGACCAACTCTTCCAGTGTCACATCCAGGACGTTCGCATTGATGGCATCGCCACGACCCAGGCGGACAATATTCACTTTGCGCGATTCGCCGTTGAGTGTCTTAATTCCGTTTTTGAATCGCATAACCAGTTCATCGACAGCGGCGTTACTTGGAGCACACACAAGGAGCTTCTTCGGGGCTGATTCTGAGCGCTGTTGACCTGGAACGGCAATTGATGTACCACGATTGCGCAGAGTGTCTGATAGGATTGCACCAACAATTGCGGTGATGGTCTTGGTTTTTCCCGAACCGGGTGGACTGTGCAACCATTAGTATCATAGAAAGGGATGTTGAGATCATATACTCACCCTTGGATCAGAGTGAAAGCATCGTTGTCGATAGCCGACTTGATAGCTTTCGCTTGCGCCTTGTTCACGTTGTAGTTCTGGATCAGAGGGTCGGTCTGCTTGTCACTATAGGTCAGGAGTGGAGAGGGCTTGGCTCGAATGATCTCGTCGCACAGGTCGTAGTACTGAAGACCCTTGAGTGCACCGTACTCACGCTCCAAGGGAGTGATGGACTGAATCTTAGTACCGTAGACGGCGTTATTCGGGTTGAGCGAAGAGGAGAGAGGGTTGGCTGGCACAACGCGGTATGACACCTCAATGTGCTGCGGCTTTCTCTTGACTTTGAAAACTCGAGCAAGGCATGTCGGTTCGTCCGCGGAAGGATTCCTTGTGTTTGACAAGAGGATAATGTCGCCCTCAGACACAAAAATATCTCGGTTTTCAGCATGTGTCATCGTGCTTCCGACTTCCTGGAAAGCATCAACGCTCGCTCGCGATGTAATGCGGACCTCGTAAGGCTTATTCTGGCTTTCTTCACGAGCTTTGACAAAACCTTGCCATGCTTCAAGCGTCAGTAGAGGCTCGAAGGTGGACTGATAATCGTTCGGAGTGCGGAATGTGCCTGGGACCTTGGAGTAAATATCCGGTCTTGACTTAGGAGGGAAGTCGCCCTCATGAAAGTAGTTCCAGCCGAGAATAGTCCTATGCAAAGAAGAGAGATCTGGTGCAAGACGAGCTCGCATGTCTTTCGCAGATCGTACGACTCTCTTCTTTTTGATGGGCATCTGTACCTTGACTTCGTTGATGATATTCGTCTTCGGTCCGACTTTGCCTTTGGTCTTCTTAATACCGAAAAGGTCTTCGTCGATGTCACCATCGTCATCCTCCGACTCGTCTGAGGAATGCATGAGGCCTTCGCCCTTTGCAGCCTGATCTTTGCCCAAAACACCCAGTCCTTCTAGGCCGGAACCGGCTTCTGAGGTGAGAGTGGATATGCCGCGTGCTTGCTTCGCCTTAAGGATCGCAGCAGCCTTTTCTTGCTCTCGCCTCTGCTTCTCAAGTTGTCGCTTCTTCCTGAACTCGTCTTGTTGAGCATTCTTCTGGTCCTCAAGGGCTTTCTGTTGCACTGCCTTCGCCTCAGACTTTTTCATCTGTTCGCGCTTCTGCTGGAATGCACTTGCACCAGACGTCAAATTGGCCATCAGCTTCGCTTTGGCATCTGATGGCGATGGTCGATCTGCCGATGTTGCGCCAGTAGTCATCCATTTGCTCAATGAGCCTTGCCTCGGCTTGACGGGCTCTTCTTCCTTGACGAGGGGACGACCTAGATGGGTTTCTAGAGCTTGCTGCAACTCAGCTTGTTGTGTTGTGCTGAGCTTAGCGCGGACGTCCCCAGATAGGACCCTCTCCATGTAAGAGAGCGTATCGGCGGTGATCTCGATTGACACATTGTGAAGCCGTATAAGAAGCTTGCTGATCAGGGTCACCGATTTACTTGACAAGAACTCATCGCGGAGACGAAGCCATTTGGCCAACCCATCCATGGCCCCTGCGGGTTCGGCCAGCAGCTCTTTGAGCAAGCCAGACTTGCCATCCTCATCTTCCTTGTCGGTTGTGGAGCCCTTCAAGGCGGTAGCGAAGATGCTGTATTGGTCGAAAAGCTGGTCTGCGAACTGCATTGTGTCTCGGCAGAAGTCCATCATCATGCTCTTCTCGTAGTATCCAAGATTGCTCCAGGCTTCGGTAGTCGCAAAGATCATCGTGAGCAGATCCCAGAGGTTCTTCCAGAAATTGACGGTCGCCCCGAGCTCTCCAGACTGGAGATTTCGCGACCGCAGGATACCATCTTGCGAGTTGCACATGACATCAATGATGTCGGAGCACGTTTTGATCATGCTTGGCGCTGGGGCAAACGCCTTCTTCATCTTGATCTGACGCACTGAGTCCGACACGCCAACGAGAGTGTTCTTGTAGTAGGTTTTGAGTATGTGCTGCAAGGCATTCCGACGTTCATCTTCGGAACTGATGACTTTCAGGAGCTCAACGGCGGAATCCCTCGTTTCTTTCGTAGACGAGAATAGTAAAGATACAATGGCGCTGGCCGCACTGGGTTTCTCAAACAGCGATTGTAGTCGTGCTGGGTCGAAATCCGCTAGTCGATCCACGACATTGGTGATGGACTGGGAGAGAAGCTTGAACCGGTCGTTGAAATGTCGTACTGTTGGAGGGATTTTGTCGATCCCCTTCTTCATCTGCAACGGCTCTATGCCAATTAGGCTCCGTCCAGCGACCAGGAGATGCGTGGCAAGATCCAGATTACTGGAGTCTATCGCCCTCAGAACGGTGTTCCATATGGCAGTTGACGATGGTGTCTCGGTAGGCGATGGCTGCTTCGCCTGGATGAGCTGTCTCTCGACGATCAACGACTTTGCCTCAAGCTGAAAAGCGTATTGTATCACGGAGAGAGCCAGGTGTAACTCTTCCTCGTTCTCCTGACTACTCTTGAAACGTTTGAGGCTCGTCATAAGCAGCTCGATGTAGGTGGAAAGCATTTCCAGCATACCGTTAACGGTGGGTTGTCCGACGAAATCGCCCATGGCCTTGTTCTCACCCATGGTCTTGAAGGTATGCACCAAGACCTTCATGCCCTGCTTGAAGCAGAAAGCCTTCGAAGTCCGCGAGAACTGATCTGACTGGAAGCGGCCAAAAAGAGCATTGGCGAACGGTCGAACAGCTGGGCCAAGGTTGGAGACTTTGATGGACGCAAGGAAGGGCGGTATCCAGTTGAATGCTGCTTGTACGTTGCGCGTGTCCTCTGCGTTATCCGTGGCCGCAGCTAACAGCTGCTTAAGGGTTGGGCTGTTGAAGACTTGCTCGACCACGTTCGCGATGGACGGAGTGATGGCATTCATTCCGTCCCAGAAATCGACAGGTGCCTTCTCAAGCAGCAACTGCATCGTAGCCAGCAGCTCGAAGAAGCCCTCCGACCTCAATGAGAGGTGGTCAAGCATCAGCCTATAGAAGTCTCCATCAAGGCTGCGAATATACTCCGTTATGAGCTCCCTGTCCATCCGCTCGATTATGAGACGCACACCACCCCAGAACAACGGCACATATGACAAATCGAGGTTGTTCATCTGAACCTTCGTCATGACATTGACGAGATGCTCCCGCACGGCCCATTCGAATTCAGACTTCAACAAGTTCCGCTTCGCGCCCACCCATGACTTTGTCGCCCAGTCAAGGCGCACAGCATTCTTGCTAAACAGGAAGCGGGCCATTGCCGGGAGATATGTCTGAAGTTTTAAGCGCTTTTTTGTCTGTATCATCTCGAAGGGCGCATCAAAGTACTGCTGGAGCTGAGATTCGTCTCGGATCAAGGCATCGCAGCTTAGCGCCTCGAAGAAAGCGTAGGTGCATTTGTTCGGTAGCAGACGCATCGTCCTGTTCTTGGGTTCGGCACTGCTTAGGAGTGTGTTGGCCTCGTCCAGTCCACTCCGTATGCGCCGCAGACAGGTGTCATCCACCAGGGCCAGGAACTCCTGGATGTTGTCCTCGTCGTATGTATCGACAAGCCGTAACTTCCACTCGACTCTGGCCATGTAGAAGACCCTCACGCACACATCGCAGCTCTGCATGATGGTATTGAAGCGGCTAATGAGCCATTCCTTGTGTGGTGCCGCCTCATCTCCGTCAAATGCCAGTATCTCCGTCGCCTTCAAGGCTGTCCACTTGCGGTCTTCGGCCTCTTGGATCTTGAGCTTGCGGTGTTCGAGTTCGGCGGGATCGGTCTCGGGCGGGTATCCGGCGACGTCTTCGTCAAAGTATGAGTCTCCGTCTTCGCCTATGCGTGGGCAGAAGAGGTGCTGGTCTTCCGGGAGGGCTCGGAGTTCGCTGTAGGAAGAAAGATGGTTAGCCATCTGCTTAAAACGTAAATGTGCAGGAGCAAGAAGCAGGATGCCACGAGACCAGACGGAGAAGCCATGATAACAGCACCCACCAGAGCTCCTTTACAAGAAAAGGCTTGCACACCGCAAGAGGACTTACCTTATCTTCTCAAGAATTTCCGCCATTGTGTCTCAGCACTGGCCTTGCGCCGCCCACAGCCACCAAGTTCGACTCGCTGCACTACGACCAAGAGCAATTGAGCATTGCCCGCCCTTGGTCCTTTGTAAAGGCACGGAGAAGCGTAAGGCTAGTCTATCTAAGGGAAGTTGCTATCTAACCCAAGTGACCTCTTTGCGCCTCCCTGTGCTGATCGTTGATGATGGGAGAGAGAAGGAACGATCGGGAACGATCGGGGCAGGAAGCCTTTATGTATGCTGCAAAGGAGGGTCCGAGGTGCAAACGGTGACAGGTGAGAGAGCGTGGAGACGACAGGGCGGTGCCGGCGGGCAGATTTGTGTTGAGTGAGAGCCGGTGAGAGACGTCAGAGCCCTTAAACTCGGGCTCAAAGAATCGCAAACGCGACGCGGTCCTTAGCGCCCCGCCGCCGCGTGCATGTGCCTGCCAAGACGCACTTACCCTTCCTCTTTGATATGCACGTTTCCCTCAGCACGGGCTTCGACGTCGAAACTCTGTATTGCATTTTGGAACCATGGTAC
>Ga0210040_10010357_pt1 | contig 10698 bp, 7 predicted proteins | sample CryGeyCG12114_NA_FD_185462 | JGI IMG/M metagenome (GOLD analysis project Ga0210040, IMG submission 185462) | Groundwater microbial communities from aquifer - Crystal Geyser CG19_WC_8/21/14_NA (SPAdes) (version 2) | ecosystem: Environmental > Aquatic > Deep subsurface > Groundwater | place: USA...
TGGCACCACCAGTCACACAGAATTCGGTTGGTAGTAGGGGCCCTACAGCAATGGTCTTCATGAATATGGGTGGTCCATCCACGACAGACGAAGTGGGCGGCTTTCTCAGCAGATTATTTGTACGTTCAATCTATTAATTGACACGAGAAATGCTAATACCCTCTGCAGGCCGATGCAGATCTTATTCCTCTCGGACCTCTCCAGAACTACCTCGGACCTCTCATATCGCGAAGGCGGACTCCCAAAATACAGAAGCAGTACGCTGCAATCGGTGGGGGCTCTCCTATCCGCAAATGGTCAGAGTATCAAAACACAGAGATGTGCAAGATCTTGGACGAAATTTCACCAGAGACTGCACCGCACAAACCTTACGTCGCGTTTCGCTACGCAGACCCGCTGACAGAAGAAATGTATACACAATTACTGAAAGATGGCTTCGGCAACGGCAAGGGTGGGCGAGCCGTGGCCTTTACACAGTATCCACAGTATTCCTGCTCAACGACGGGCAGTTCCCTCAACGAGCTTTGGAAGTGGCGCAACAGGTTAGAAGGAAAGAAAGCCACAGGCGAAGCCCAACCTGAAGGTGCCATCACTTGGAGCGTTATTGATCGATGGCCGGTACACTCTGGCCTGGTTGAGGCCTTTGCACAGAACATCGAGGCCCAGCTAGCGACATACCCGGAAGAGACAAGGAGAGACGTTGTGCTGCTATTCTCGGCACATAGTTTGCCTATGAGTGTGGTCAACAGAGGCGATCCGTATCCTGCCGAGGTGGCTGCAACGGTCTATGCTGTTATGCAGAGACTAGGTTTCTCTAACCCATATCGCCTGACATGGCAGTCGCAGGTCGGTCCGTCAGCATGGTTAGGAGCGCAAACAAGCGATACCGTGCGTGAGTATTTTGATCGCGGCCACACAGACATGGTTTTAGTTCCAATTGCCTTCACTAGCGATCATATTGAGACTCTTTTCGAGCTTGATCAGGAGGTTATGCACGACGACGCGAAAGGTCATCCGGGTGTCAAACGTGCTGAGAGCTTGAACGGAAGCCCGATCTTCATCCAGGCACTAGCCGACATTGCGAAAGCCCATCTGGACAGCGGTGATTCGTGTTCGAAGCAAATGACTCTTCGTTGTCAGGGCTGCAAGTCCGAACGCTGTCTGAACCAAAAGGCCTTTTTTGCGGGACAGTCTGATCTTATGCCACTTGTGAAATAGAGATGTACAATACAAAAAGTCGTTAATGAGAGACATCGAGAAAGTATGTAGGGCTTGTTTCAGGTTCGGAAATCATGTCCTGTCGTTCCACAACCGTACATGTCCGAAGATCCCAGTGCATGTTGTGCAACGAACCGTACCTATGGAGTCCATACCTTCACGAGTCCATTATTAAGCATGGACTGGGGATTTGGTAAGGCGTGCGGCAGGCCGTCGTCACATCTATCCCGGCACCAAGCATAGCCCAATCATAATCTTTCTCGCTCCAGCTCGGCTTCGAATACTTAGGCGTGCTAGGTACATAACCATGCCTCACGTGAGCTAGAGCTGTTGAATGGTAAAACCCATGTGTGAGTAGAGTCACTTGAAGATCCTGTATGTACCACTTCGAATTCCTGAGCTTCAGGGCACAAATCGAAGTTTCAAGTGAGGCTTGAGATTGTGCTTCCTTGGTGCGGTTCTCCAAGATGCTGTGCTGCTAACTGGAGAGTTTTGGCGACGACTCGTGATGCCAATAATGGTGTGGTGGTGCCAGAGGCGACATGACCAAGTTGTGGTGCTGTGCAGGCTACGATACTGTGTAGGAGTAATCCGCGAATGGCGATTGCTCACATCTCGGACATAACCCGTGTCCGGTTTTTCGGACGAGTGAACACTCGTTGCAAACATCCTGCATTACGTCAAGACACCTGCAACCATGCAGGTGCTTATCCGAGAATGTACCACTGTTTGTATTCTCCAATATAACCTTATAATACCTTATGCTTTCTTATCTGATTGTCCTTCACGCGTAAACTTTTGATGATGCGCACCCCAAAACAGTAAGACCCAGCAACCCGGACGTCCACTCGACTTCGAGCCACCACTGCGGAAACTGGCCAATCTCCGCCACGAAGTCAATTTGTCATCATGGACAACGAGGAACCCTTTGCTGAAGAGGCGCACGAGCAAGCAGACGTGTCGCGAAGAAGGACGGCTGGCACGAACACTGCTCCGAAGCGTCTGGTCGACACCTACGAGAGCGAGAATGATGGCTCCGACAACGAACAAAGCCCCTTGATGGGCCCAGATCATGAGCATCCGCGCAGACAGTCTTACGCCAGAGCCGGGAAAAGCTACCAGAGAGCCATCAACGAGCCATGGACGGGTGCACACGGCGCTGGAGGCCTACCATTCTACAAGAAACCAAGTGTCAGTAGAGAGACGCACTTGTGTGTTCCCTTCTAACATAATTGCAGGTCCTATGGCTTTTGCCTGCCTTCTTTCCTTTCTGTTTAGCCTTTGGTGGAATCATCGTGCCTAAGACATATTTGATTCTTAACTTGATATGTCAAGACTATCTTTCGGACCGTGCAGCTGCCGACCCTACGTTCAAGTTTCTACCAGTTGTCTTTGGAGGAGAAAATCAACAGTGCAGAAATCCACATGTACAAGCACGTGTTGCCCGTTTCAACCTATACCAGAACCTGCTGTCCGGTGTATTTTCAGCCATGGTAGCGCCATACTTTGGCGCGCTGTCTGATCGATATGGTAGGAAAAAGATCATAGTGTGCGCGTCGTTTGGCGCATTCAGTATGGAAATCCTGACTATCATCGTTGGCACCAACCCAGGGAAAGTCTCCGTATACTGGCTTCTCGTTGGAGCTCTTATCGATGGACTATGTGGTTCCTTTACCACCGCGATGAGCCTTGCATTCGCATACGCCGCAGATTGTACGGCACCGGAACGTCGCAATGTCGCCTTTGGCATTTTCCACGGAAACTTGTTTGCTGGCATAGCTCTTGGACCCCTGCTTGCGGGAGCCTTGATTAAGAAGACGGGCTCAATCTTGACGCCGTTCTATGTCGCACTTGGATGCCATGTATTCTTCATCTTTTTCATAACGTTCATCACCCCTGAGTCTTTGTCCAAGGAGCGGCAGCTGCTTGCTCGAGAGAAGCACCATCTCAAGAAAGAGGAAATGAAAAAGGGCGACATTGTTGACACCGGGTCACAGTCAAGCGTTCGCAGCATGTTCTCAGCTATCCGACAGTACAACATCTTCGAGCCGCTGTGGGTGCTCAGGCCGCGTGGACCTGGGTCAAGCTCTAAACTGAGACGAAATCTCTTCGTGCTCGCCGCGATCGATACAATGATGTTCGGCGTAGCAATGGGAACGATGGGAATCCTGATCATCTATGCACAATATCGCTTTGGCTGGAGTGCTGTGGACTCCAGCGTGTTTCTGTCGGTAGTCAACGTATGCAGGGTCACCGGTCTCTTCGTTTTTCTTCCTCTGTTGACTCGCATCGTCCGAGGACCTGTCAAAGGTCAGGAAAGTGGCCATCGAGGCTCAGATACGTTGGACATTAACGTTATTCGAGGCGCGGTCATATTGGATTTGCTTGGCTATATCGGCTACGCGTTTGCACCGTCAGGAGCATTCATGATCGTTTCTGGCATGGTCGCGTCTATTGGTGGTATTGGACCACCAACCCTTCAATCCTCGCTGACGAAACATATACCTTCTGATCGCACAGGGCAGGTCCTTGGTGCATCTGGTCTACTTCATGCACTTTCGCGGGTTGTGGCACCCACCGTTTTTAACCTCATCTACAGTGTTACCGTCGGTACATATGCGGCCACCGTTTTCATATGCTTGGCGTCGATTTTTGTGGTAGTCTTTATCATGAGTTGGTTCTTGAAACCAAATGGTATGTGATAGCTCCATATGTGTCTCTACAGCAGAGTACTAACCATGGTTCCCAGTATATCTAGAAGACTCGTCCACAGCTGACTCAAGCGAGACCCCTCTGGGCATGGAAACTGAGGAAACATCGTAAATAGGTGGTCATGACTTCTGCTATTCCAGCCAGCAAAGCATTTAGATGGCGTACTAGGTGCAGTCGGTACGCTTTCTAGGCAGGGTGATGTAGTCCAAAGAGTATGTTGAATTTGGGCCTCAGACATCGGCTTCGGAGCAAGCAACGTCTGCAATGTTGTACTCTCTACGCATCCACATTTGACTCATGCATGGCTTCACGGGCATCTTCGCCTTTGCAGGATTACTTCACTTGTACGAACCACTATGTATCCAGTGTTCGTTTTTAGGTCATCAACGCAGGCACGCACCAAACCTCGTTGCATTACCTTGATTTCTATCATCCAAGTAACAATTCAGAATCACTAGCCTTGGGTGAGCCTTTTAGCCAGTTCGGCGTCATGGGTCTCTTATTCTCGGGTGCGCTTTATATAGTGTGCAGTACGCGCTCAGCACATCATGCCATGCTGCATTCAATCACTTGTCCATACCTGGGGTCTGGTTGGCTTCGGCGTAACGGAACGCTCACACGCTGAAGCAATGGCAAGCATATTTGTTGCATTTGCACGAGCAATAGTATGTACGGTCAATCATTGCAGTCCTAACCACTGCCAAAGGCAACGCTAGCACTGCACCCAAGATCGTCCGAATGTCCTCAATCTCCATTCCAATAGACGATTTCCATACATCATGGGATTACCGAAAAGGAAAGCCTCGTAGGAACGCTTTTGCAGGAACGTTGAATTTTTTGCGTTGTTCATACAGAAAAGAAAAGAAGAGAAAGAAGCAGGAAGGGAAATTTTGAACAAGTTGCGATGGCCCGGCACGACAGCAAACTTGCCAAGGCGTCGATGCCGGCTGACCTGCCTTGCGAGAAATGGCACATGTCGAAAACGCACTGCAGCCGGTAGCCGGACGGGACTCTTCGAGGATGTCACTGACGTAGCGTTCGTCGCAGCTCTCGACGTGCCTTGTACGAGCACGAGCAGCTTGAGCCGCTTTGTGCCTGCAGTAGCACAAGCAATTCTCCGCCGCATACTCGTGCCTCGTCTGTTTGGCGGTAATCACATCGAACATGCAGCCTCGTCCACCACTGTGCTGTTAGAAATTGGTTGCGTCCTTGCCATTATGGCCAGAGTTCCTTTTGTTGGCCGGCTATTCTGGCGCGAATACTTTGCGCTATTTGGATCCCTTATTCTCGTTGCGCTCGAAGGATTTATTCGCATAATCACACTTGGACTCCCTCAACCAATCATACGCCTAGGTTACAATGCCTCCCGAACCGTTTTCAACAGACTCTCCTCTCAAAAGTCCAAAAAGGCACGTTCGAAGCGAAAGTCCTTGTCCCATTCCATTGCCATTTGTTCGGACTTCACAGAGTTGTGCGCACTATACGGCTATTATGCCGAAGAACATGTCGTACAAACCGGAGACGGTTACCTGCTAGGCGTGCACAGGCTGCCATATCGAAAAGGGGAAGATCAGTCAGGAAGCCGTGTCAATGCAGGTCCTGGCACGATCGGCAAGCCAGTCGTCTACCTACACCATGGCCTACTCATGAATAGTGAGGTTTGGGTCTGCTTGACCGAGGAAGAGCGATGCCTACCTTTCGCCCTCGCTCAGCAAGGGTACGACGTCTGGCTGGGCAACAACAGAGGAAATAAATACAGCAAGAAGTCAACACAATTCTCACCTACTTCAGACCAATTCTGGAATTTCTCTATGGATCAATTCGCTTTTCATGACATTCCAGATACAATCGATTATATTCTGGACACCACTTCTCGCCCTTCCTTGTCGTACATCGGATTCAGTCAGGGCACAGCCCAAGCCTTTGCGACACTGTCAATACACCCTGGCCTCAACGAAAAGATCAACCTCTTCATTGCCTTAGCGCCCGCCATGTCGCCAGCTGGACTGAGTAATGGCATCGTGGACGCTCTAGTAAAGACAAGCCCGGATATTCTGTTTCTTGCCTTTGGCCGTAAGTCGATCTTATCGTCAGCAACCATGTGGCAGTCCATCCTCTATCCACCTATATTCGTTCGTCTCATTGACATGTCGCTGAGCTTCTTGTTCGCATGGTACGGCCGTAATATCTCCATGCATCAAAAGCTCGCAGCATATCCTCATCTTTATAGTTTCACAAGCACGAAGTCAGTCGTCCATTGGTTTCAGATCATCCGCAACAAGTCGTTCCAGATGTATGATGATGATGCACCGAATGCGTGGAAGATAGGTGCAAGCAGTCGGTACTACAAGGTAGCGAAGTTCCCGACAAGAAATATTAAGACACCGATCGTGCTCCTCTATGGTGGCAGTGATTCACTAGTCGACATACGAGTCATGTTGAAGGAGCTACCCAAACACACTATTGCGACTGAAGTCCCGCACTTTGAGCATCTAGACTTTCTCTGGGCACAAGACGTGGACAAGCTCGTTTTCCCACACGTGTTCGAAGCATTACGATGTTATGCTCTTGATCAACATACGAATGGCATGCCGCGTGAACTGGCGTTGTCGATGATGGACACACCTCAACTACAGAGGAGGCACACCAATGGCAGTAATAGCTGGTCCGAAGACGAGGGTACCTACTCGGACTACGAGAATATTAATGGTACTCCTGCACACAGGTGGAAAAGTTATGCTCAACTGCAGCGAGAGAGGCAATATGTTGGTCGCCCTTTCACACCAACTTCGCCGATCATGACATGGGATGATCATCAGAGAAGACCAGCACTAGATGCGGACGCGCAATCGGAAGAAAGGATTGCAGAAGAGACGCCGGCACGCAGCAGCAACGGGCTAAGGCTCAAAGCAGAGAGACAGCCTGATGCGAAAGCTGCCAAAGAATGTACAGCATATGAAAACAGCTATCCAGAGCAGATCGAAGACCAGGTCATTCGGGAACCAGCAAAGTCTGGTCTGTCAGCTCCTGTCAGAACAAGAGCTCGTTACGAGGACGACAAACATTCTCTGTCTGACTCTGGAAGATCGTCGCCTGTGCATGCCGTGTTTGGCTCCAAAGGCATCAGCCTAGGTGCTTCTAGACCTAGCATCAGCACACCGTCGCATCCGCCGCAGGCCCCTTGAACAACAGCCTGTGAAGCAATGTGGAGGAACCAGGTTTCAGGCTTGGGCCTTTCTCAATAATCTCAAAGTAGCCCCACCCCGGCTCGGTGTCTATTGCGAGTTCGACAGATATTGAACAGCACAAAAAGAGTGAAAGCACCTCTATGAGGCCAGTACAAGCATCTCAGAGACCATTACGGTAGAAGATCCTTGAGGTAAATCCCCGCTGCGCCTAGTATAATCGTGCCTGACAGATGAACGACACAACCAGCGAATATGTCACAAACAATATTACACATACAACGAAGGCGCCCAGAAGAAACATGAAGACATCCCCGGCTCATAGTTTCGAGACTGGACGCGTGTAGATTGCATAGATGGAGCTGTTAGACATGTAACATAGAGGAACGGAATCTAAATGACCAGTGTATCATCAGAAGATCGTTGCGACACAATTGTTCACAGGATCAGCTCTCACGTCGTTACAGGGAGAAGGTTGACCATTCCATGGCTGCAAGCACAAGCTATCGTATTGCCCTGAGACCTGCAATCGTGGCCAAAGATTGGCGAGAGTTTATCTTCATTCTCGCTCGTTTGTCTTCGAGTTCGAGATCCCCCAACAAACAGCTGGAATGCTAGGGTTTAAAGACAAAGCTGCCAAGACATATCGGACTCTAAATGGGCCGATGTCCGCTCTCAAGCTCGAATACTCCCATTTGGATACATTCTATGTTCTTACCTCCTATCTTCAGCGTTCTTATCCCTGTGCGGTTTTCATAGACATTCGCATATCGTCGTGAAATGCGCCTGGCTCCACGCAGCATATTTGCTAGGCCGTCACGATGTCCTCGGCCACAGACAAGGTCGTATGCTGAAGGCGACGCTCAGGACACACCGAAGAAAAAGCACGATTACATACCAAACGAGACAATCTTTTCTGGCATACAGCCAACTGGCATACCGCACCTGGGCAACTACCTAGGCGCATTGCGCCAATGGAAGCACTTTCAGGATCAGAAGGTCGATGCGAAAAAGCCCCGAAGACACAAGCTCCATTTCTCAGTAGTGGATCTACATGCCTTGACTCATGACCAGAGTCGCGAGGAGCGCTCGCAGCTATGTAGAGAGTCTGCCGCTTCTCTACTGGCAATTGGCCTGAAGCCTGAACTATCCAATATTTTCATGCAATCAGATGTGCCCGCCCATTCAGAGCTGATGTGGATATTGAGCACAATCGCTAGCACAGGCTACTTATCACGTATGACTCAATGGAAAAGCAAGCTTGACATCCCCGAGGATGCGACCTTGTTCGACGAGGCTGCAAGAGCCAAGTTGAAACTAGGACTCTTTTCGTACCCCGTTCTACAAGCAGCGGATATCCTGCTATACAAGACTACGCTTGTTCCAGTCGGCGAAGACCAAGCTCAACACATTGAGTTCACTCGCCGTCTTGCACAGAGCTTCAATCACCACTTCACCCAACCTGGGGAAAAGCCTATCTTCGTTCTACCTCGCGCCAAGATTTCGCCAGCTAGGCGTGTAATGTCACTAAAGGAGCCAAAGCTCAAAATGTCGAAGTCTCATGCAGACCCGAAATCTCGCATCCTCATTACTGATTCCCCAGAAGATATCCACGCAAAGATCAAGGTAGCATTGACCGACTCTGAGCAAGGGATCTCATATGAACCCGAACGCCGGCCAGGAGTGTCGAACTTATTGGAGATCCTCAAGTATGTCACCAATAACCCAGACAGATGCGAGAATATGGCGAAAGAATTCGAGAACACGACAATGCGCGGATTCAAGGAGCTGGTATCGACACAGATCGTCCGTTCCCTCGACGGTATCCGCGATCGATTTATGGAAATCACCGATCCATCAAATAGCTACCTGAGAGACGCCATAGCCCAGGGAACGCACCGAGCTCGTGCTAGGGCAGGGAACACATTAAGCGAAGTACGAGATGCCCTTGGTACTCACCACAATTTCATGGTGTCTGTCAAAAACGCGGACGTCAAGACTGTTGCGCAAACTCCTACTCAGCCGGTGGTGAACGGAACCGGAGGAAACGCTGTGGATCTAACCAAAAATGCTAGTTCCACGGTGGCAGAGTGACGGGGAATGTAGACAGCCTGTCGCTGGCGTGGTATCGTAGCTGTAGTAATAATGTACACTAATTCTAAACGTGTTCAGAGGCTGCAACGGGTTCTTGCTCCTTCCCGGGGTACAGCCAGGCAACATCCATATTACATCTGCGTGTCTTCATGAAGCGTGGTTCAGGGGGCGCTGTGCGGACGGAGGACGTCTTTGGATTCCGCGCCGCGAAATGACGTCGGCAGATCGTGAGTCGCGAACGTTAAAGCTCACAAAAAGCTTCTGGCCGAACTCCCAAAATTCCAAGTCCCTTTTCCCCCACGACACAGCGCGAGTCACACAGAATCTAGCAGCCATGCGCCGCATACAACTTACGTCGCAAATGCAGCGGCGCCTCTTCTCATCTAGTGCGCTCCGTTCCTCCACTGTCCCTCTCGCCTTCACGCGCCATGATCCACCTTCCAGCAGCAGCGGCACATCCGGCTCCCCAATCCTCCTCCTGCATGGCCTCTTCGGCTCCCAGCGCAATAACCGCAGCATGAGTAAGTACGCCGCTACCTACTACCGCCTGCTCTGTTCGCTCTTCTAACCCTACCTCCAGAGTCCTAGCCCGCGACCTCTCTCGTCCCGTCTACACGCTCGACCTACGCAACCACGGCGACTCACCCCACGCGCCGACGCACACCTACACCGCCATGGCCGCCGACGTCGAGTCCTTCATCTCCACGCACCAGCTCGCTTCCCCCATCCTCATGGGCCACTCCATGGGCGCTAAAGTCGCCATGACACTCGCCCTGCGCAACCCGGCCGCCTACTCGGGCCTCATCCCCGTAGACAACGCGCCCGTCGACGCGGCCCTCAAGTCCGACTTCAAGTCCTACGTCAACGCCATGCTCGAGATCGAGAAGCACAATCCGCCCGTCACGAAGCAATCCGACGCGGACAAGGTCCTGCAGAAATACGAGGAAGACGTCTCGATCCGCCAGTTTCTGCTGACCAACTTCGTCAAGAGCCCTGTTGCGGTGGATGGGTCGAACAACCCGGGGTCCGCGGCGCCGAAGACGCAGATGCGGTTTCGCGTCCCGCTGCAGACGCTCGCCAAGGCGTTGCCGGACATGGCGGACTTTCCGTTCAAAGACCCAGATGAGATGGTGTATAAAGGGCCGACCTTGGTGGTAAGGGGCAGTAAGAGCCACTACGTCAGCGATGAAAGTAAGCACCCTTCCGGATCCGGATGTTCCGAGTGTCTTGCACAATTTCCTCCCCTCCGACCTCTCCCTCTTCTCCTTCGCACACATGCAAGGGATGCTGACAACGTTTGCTTTTCCCAGTGTTACCACTAGTAGGCCGCTTTTTCCCCAGATTCGAGCTACTCGAGCTCGATGCCGGGCACTGGGTGATGGCTGAAAAGTTCGAAGAGTTCAGGGCGGGAGTGGTCGAGTGGGTGGGCAGGGTCATAGACGGAAAGGAGGGAGATTGAGAGGAAGGGCGGAAGGCCCCAGAACAGTAC
>Ga0210040_10010358_pt1 | contig 10698 bp, 8 predicted proteins | sample CryGeyCG12114_NA_FD_185462 | JGI IMG/M metagenome (GOLD analysis project Ga0210040, IMG submission 185462) | Groundwater microbial communities from aquifer - Crystal Geyser CG19_WC_8/21/14_NA (SPAdes) (version 2) | ecosystem: Environmental > Aquatic > Deep subsurface > Groundwater | place: USA...
AGAGAAGAGGGATACTACACTAACTTTTTTCAAACTTTTAATCAATACCTACTGACGTCTATCATCAAATTGCCAAAGTTTGTATTTTTGAAGGGAGACAATATGATTATGATTTGAAAAAGATGAAGGCAAGCCTTTCAATATTTCTGACCCAGTTGGTAAAAGATCAAAGAAATCCTTTCGTTGTTCTCACAACGGCAAACTTTCCCAACTTTTTCTTTTGTTTCTTATAATAATAATGGTCGTGTTCCGGTCTCTAAGAAACGATCTATAAAACTATCTGAACCCATATAGCAATCTTTGAGAAAAATCTTCATCTCTCTCAATAGACGTCCATCCACGTGAAATGCAGGCACGCAATACAATAGCCTCTATCGGTATTTCTAACCCTCCTTCAAAAAAATCTTATTCTCACACTTTTCTTGCGTGATTCTATATAGAGTTCCAAAACAAACACCGGAGAACAAATTATCCCGTATCATCATCACAGGGGAAAAAATGTTGTGCCCACAAAGAGAAACATAAAAAGCCATAAACCAACTGTTGAGTTCATAATACAATCTACAAACAACACATACACACGTAACATAAGAATGATAATAGCACAAGTCCCCTCATTGTTCATTCCCCTATCTAAATTGTACAGGTACAAAGTTTGGGATTTCTCAGATTTCCATCAGCAATTCCCTTGGAAAGAAAATGAAGCCCTACAAGTCATGGATAATGACAACTAATGATCATGAACGTATCATCTCATCACAAAGATAATGTGGATGATATTATCATTACATGGTACAAAGCATATAGAGAAAACGTTGTTTGCATTATTGATGCACTGACTAAAGCAATCTAGAACATGGATAAAAAACTAATGTAGACTTGTGCAGGTAGCGCATATACTGCCATACATGCCATGCAAGTAAAAGTGGGACTCACAGACGAGAATGTCTTTGTAAAGTGCCGCATGAAAGTAAACCTCAAAATGCAATCTGATTTTATAGATATTATGCTCTCTCTACCCAATGGGGAATAGAATGAGTAATTCTTTATTCGATTCCCAGCAAATCTCATCCGTACTTATCTCAACTACTTGAATCAAAAATTGATAGTATTTGAGGGAAAAACATTTTTAATGCTCTCAAAAACACATATGTAGTTAGTTACTGACAGATATCTCCCGTCTTTTTTTCCATCCATTACATCTCCATGTGGAGGGAAATGGAAAAGCTGTGTAAACGGGAAGCCTGCCCATGAATGTAAATGACCCGGTCCCTTTGCTCTATATATGTATGCATGGTTGCACTATTCCTATAAAGTTTCAACGACCTATTTACTCATGCATTTACTCTACAACTAAGGTAACAGATCTAGTCTATCTACACAGGTTATACTAAAAGGACGACTCAGGTGGTAGGCCGTCTAATGAAAACATGATGTCTCACTCAAATATCCATCGGGACATCTCATTCTTAAGTTTAACTAACTAACTAACTAGCTAATACATGTGATTGTGATCCCAATCATTTAAAAAGAGAAAAAATGCAAACTCCCATTCCATTTGTACAAATGGGAAGGCTATGTCTTCATTTAGCAATCCTTTACTAACTAAACTATATAAGACTGGCATTCATAATTGAATGCACGGATCCACCCTACTCATCATTATTGGAGATTTTATTATCGATACTGATGACAACACGCAGCTAAAGGTTTTACATGAACGCTGAAAAAATCATGTCTTCTGACTCCCCGTATGGTAACATGAGCTCTCCTACGCATCACATGTCATATATATTAGTTTACAATGTGATTGGCCTTTACTACATAAGGTTTGTGGGATTCCTCATTATTATTTTTTTCATCCCACTTGGAAATCACGTAGGTATACAAACATGCATCACAAAATATTCACCCAATCCGTTGGGTTAGTTGGTAACAAATCACAAACTAGTTACCTGGCTAAATTCCATTAACATGTAGTAACACTAACACTTGTATCAATTCCGTACATAAAAAAGATGGATTATCCTAAGAGACTGAACAGATCTGTACAGACATATCCATAGAATGTGCCATAAAAAAGTGTAAAAAGTCCATCTGCCAAAGTTGAGTTTATCTCTGTCTGATTACAACGGACAATGATGAGAGACAAGTTCGTGATTGTGTTTCCTATCTAACTCGTTTTCTTCCTACCACCAAATTCCACTAATATACGCACGCACACTGGAGTCTCAGATAGTTATTTACCTTGTGTAGTAAAAGCACCTGCATGCCTCTATTATTACTGCAGTGGGTTGGTTTGACTTTTAAAGTTGAGACCACTAGAAACTGGAAGCTGACAAACTGGTACAACCACTGGAGACGATCATTATTGGGGAAAATAATATATAAACTTTTATTTCCCCTTTTTCTGTTGTTTTCTACCTAGCTGCCAGTAATAGTGTATTAAACGTATAGCTACAGGGTAGTCGTAACAATGCACAATACCAGTCGGTATGATTCCTTGGATTTTATGATTTCTCTGTGGAACTCTAACTCACTTCCATTCTATTTTTCTGTCACATGTCCAATGGCTACTGTTGTTCGTTTTATGTACCCTTTTTTTTGGTCCTCTAGAGAATTCTGGTTCAAGTTACAACAGATGAACAGCAATTTCCTGTACCAATCATAATCACAATAATAGTTTTATTTGTTTTATCGAAATATAAAATGTCTACCTGCATTCACTCAGAGGTGAATGATATACTTTTCCTGGGCAGTTTTGTTGACCTACTCTAATGCATTGGATATGTGACTGACTACGAATTTGTACTGTCTCAAATTTCAATTATTACTACTCTGTCACATAAGACTTACTAGTTAGTTACTGTAAGTAACATGTGCACTACAAATTATAACTACTCACAGTAACAAGTATGAGCTAGGTTAGGTAGAACGAATTGTCACTTTGAATAATGGTAGTTGCACGACTGTTCAACTAATGTGGTCCAAAATTGTACTCGTAAAAATCATGATGAGAAATAGCTCTGCCTTTTGGCGTAAAGTGGTAACTCGAATTTCATGCTCAATAACGCATTTCATGCTCACAGCGAATATATATACTTTTTCTACCCTTTGATGGTTTGTTTTGATCATGGCTTGTTAAACTACCGCTGAGTAAAGTGGACCAAAAAAATCAAAGGCACACACTTATACATTTCCATAACTAACTAACCAACTAAAACCGGTGGGTTGACATGCCATGACATTTTTTTAGTAGCCTGTGAGTTAGTTTACAAAACTATTCATTCATTGAGATATATTTTTTATAGCTAAGGATCGTTTAAGAGCACTTGACTGGAGAGGAAACTGTAGCTCCATGAGATTGGACGAAACTCAAAAGGGAAAACAAACTAAATGCTCAACTACCATAAGGTCATACAGGAAGGAAGACAGACGAAACTTTATGAGCAACTCAACCCTTAGTGTAAGTGGATGAAAAAAACTTGACAATAATAAGAACAATGGTACACCATACTTTATATAACCTCTAGTTTCTATTGAATAAATGTAACAAAAATATTGGGCAGAATTAAATTTTCCCATGGAAGGACGAATTAACCTTTTCTCTTTTGCGGGTGCTCACTGCGTAGCCACTTACTTTGTTCGTTAGCAACTGGAATCAAGAGCAGGACAAATTTGTAATTTGACCGACGTCACAACTTTGTTTTCCAACCAATGTTTATTTGGGACTGAAACTAACCACTGCGGATCTCATATCTATCTAGCAACCAGCCAGCTCCTTGAAGTTAATACCAATTCCACAAATTGCCCGAAATTGCTGTTCAAGCTGGATGGATCGTGTAGGCGAAATAGTTGACTACTAAAATGTATTTAAATATTTGAAAATCCGGATTTTCATCATAAACTACAAGAGACTCAAGTAACTATATGAACCTTTCTTGAGTGGTTAACAAGTAAAACACACGAAGGGATAAAAAAAACTGCTCACAAGAATAATATGATTGCAAGTCAAGTTTTTCCTTTTTACACGTGGGCAACGAAAATTCGTTGGTCTTTGGCCTCCCTCAACTTCATGTTTCTGTCACACCAGCCAAATGCGTGTATTGTACCAAACCAAATGAAGAGTGCAAGACATACATCCATTACTCTGGTGGTAGTATAAGGATGGTCATCACCCATTCACTTACACACATACAGGTATACATCTGAATGCATACTAACTAACTACATACCTGTAGTCATTATCTTGGTCTCATCTTGTGCATTACTTATCCAGAGAGAGGAGAGAGAACGTGCATACAATTACTGTAAGGTGTGTGCAAGAAAACTTTTGGCTAAAAAGAGCCAGTTTTTTTCTTTCATACAAAACCCGTTTTTTCTCCTGTATAGAGTTGATGACCGTAAGTACGTATAAGAGCTAGAGTTAAGTTAGAGTTAGTAACAAACTAAAGTGCAATGTAGATAGATGCTGCACTGATAGTTAGCTCGTTAGCTGCCTAAAGACGTTTGTCCAGAGGTAAGCAAGCAACTAACAAAGTATCATCACAAACCGTAGTATGAATAAAACAACATCAATTTGGAAATACATGGTTTCCCTACACCGTCCATTAAAAGGACGTATGAAAAAATCTCCTCTCTCAGCTTGACATGTACGCACAAAAGACAAGTTTTTGAAGCCAAGACGAATTCTGTGGAAACACCAAACAAACAAAACACACGCTGTCCATCCGTTTAGAAGCCTACAGCGTAATTTCTATAGTCTAGTATGAATGTGGGGGTGCGTTGTTGTGCGTACCAGAGAAGATGAGCTGAATAATAAATATTTAAGAAAAACAACTTGTCTCTCCTATAAGACAAAAAGAAATCTCTTCCAGTCAACACAATGTGAAGAGCGTATCTACGAAATCATATTAAATTCTAGTGTGCATTACTTATTTACTTAAGAGTACATCTTTCTTAAACATTTTCCTCACCTCTGAGAGAAATAAGATTGATGGTTTCATCAGCACCAAAAAAATGAACTCCATAAGCCTTTTTCCCTACTTGTCTGCACACCCATAATTTTTATCTGCCAGAGAAGCAAGCCATAAGAAAATACTCACTCTATATGTATGAATATTATCCTAAGAAGATAATAATTCCATATTGTTTTTTTTTGCGAAACTGCTTATAACAACAAACTAACTGACTAACTACTATGTACGTTTATTATATTAACCTGGGTAGTTCAGTCTGTAAACTTACCAAGTAAAGTAAAAACACAAATTATAAAGTTTCTGGTAATTTTTCCAAAAAAGGTCAAATTCCTTATTGGCTGAGACACAACAAAATTTTCTCCCAAACATTTGCACGTGTACAGATACAGGAACGAACTATATGAAATAAAGTCTTGCTTAAGTTTTTCATGACCTCTCAACTTACATCAGTAGAGCTTGTCAAGTTTTCTCCAAAAGACAACCAAATGACGCTAATGGTGAAATCAAAGACGGAGCTCACTGAACTATAGCTATAAACGTAAAGAGTTGAAGGGACCATCAAATCAGTCAAGAAGTAAGTAGTAGTAAAGTAAAAGCATTTTATTAGAGTTCTCATCATTTTATGAGAATTAACTTGACATGTCATCTCCCTGTACCGCAGAATTAGATACAAGGAGGAAAAAAAACATCTTGACTTGTCGTCCTATCAAATACATGACACCAGTATCTGATGTAATAAAAAAAGTAAAAGTGATGGACACTGTTTTATACGTTTTTTGGGCTATGGGCACCATATAGACAGCTCATAGAGAAAATATGCTAGGGAGCATCTATAAAATACTTTTTATTACCTTGCAAGCATCCCCCGTCTTTTCCCATATTCAATGGCATGCGTGCACAAGGGAAAAGATGCAAATCATGTATGTGTATGATTCTTTAATACATAGTTTCTTGTTGATTGACTCAAACCGGTCTCCCCAAAAACTAAATAACTAACTAACTAACTTACAGTGTCTTTTTAGTATGCAAAAGTTGAAGTTACTTACTTTTAGTTAGTTAGTAACGACTACCACTGCAGGAAAAACTCATAAGCCCAAGAGATATTTACTTTGCGTAAAATCATATTCAAACCAACTTCGCATGCAAAGCTCGTCCTAATATGAGGAATGCCATGGAACGCACAGCTGCCAAAATTACCTAATTGCCCCTAAAATCCAACAACATTCTGGGTCATAAAAAATCTCATGTGAACCATGATTATAAAACCGAAATTGAGGTGTGTGTGTGTAGTTAGTTTGTAAGTCCATGTCTCCACATAAAAAATTGCCCATCTCATCAAAGCACTAACCAAATTAGTGTGTGACACTCATGACTACTCGTGCGCATATGAAAAAGAGGATTTATCCGGTAAAAAATTACCTTCTCGACTGTGTAATCACATGTACATTTCGTGGTTTTGCACATCTCATCATAATTTTGGGCCCGTGAAAAATGTCACCTGATAACTCCCGTTGTCACTCTCCAAAAGTAGAGCGCACCTCATTTTATATAGTTTGAAGTGGTCGTGAACTCATCAACCTAACTGTTGCTCACATGAGTGAAAATACAAAAACATATTTTAATAACCATACCAAGTGAAACCTTTTTAGGCCAAATGTAAAATGTCATATTATTATCATAATGATTTGAATAGGAGAAAAACTCCCATCTCCCAGTTTTAATAGGGAGACAAGTATGTGTCACGATCATGACGAGTGCGAGTTTGGGAAAATCTTGTGTCATTATTCACAACCATAGGCAACTTATTAACTAGCTAACCAACTAACTAACTGAACTGACAGAGCAACTATCTAACTAACTAACTCGAGTCAGTACTGAATGAATAGTGCGTTTCATATAACGTCAGATGAAATGAAAGCATGCAAATAATTTAGAGGGGCACAGTGGTGTAGTAGTCATTTGATTCATATTCTTTCCCTGAGTGACATTCGCAATATGAGAGAAACTAGGAGACCGCATATTACGTCCGTGTATAAATAAAGAGACGTCAAAACTAGTTGGTCTTACTTCATCATAATTAAACATCTGTTCCGTGATGATTTTTCATGGACAATTTCACTAAATGAAATGACACTTTTGACAAGCAACTAAAAGTGACAACTTTTCTCCACCAAATAGTATAGTTAGTAGTGAGCACAGTCGGTCAAGTTGTTACTTACTCGGTACCCCAAGTTTCGTTCATATTTCCCAGAGAAGTTATCTCATTATTCAATTTAAGTTGTTGTCATTTAGCTGAGCACTAGGACTCATGCAGTTTCCAATTAATTATTCATTCACTTGCAACGAATCACGGCAGTCGCTTTATACGGAACGTTTTCTCTCTTTTAAATGGTCATGTTATTTTTCTGGCGCTGTCACATTCCCAACGTAAATATTAAGTGAACGAGTCAGTTGATGTTTAATTCATCACAGAGTAAATGAAAACATTACAACAACTTTTCGTTTATGCAAAAATGTACGAAAATTTACAAAATAAAACCACCAAAAAGTACAATATTCCCTTTTAATAGCTAGGTGCTGGAATATACACTACTTCATCATGCATTGTGTGTAGTGTATAACATGCTCACAAAGTTTTTCCACAAACAAATATAGATATTCCAACAGGAAGAAAAATGCACTTTTCCATTCTCTGAATTACCTTCGTAATAACTAGGTTCGTTGTATTACCCGCCCGCAGTCATATTTCTCTACCGTACTATTTACTACACACATATCGCAATCATGCTTATCGTAATGCTGGAACTGATTCTGCATTTCCTCAGGGAATCTAAATACCCGTGTGCAAGTAAGTAAATACCTAAATCTTATTTGTAAACTATACTTCTTGATACAACACACATACATCTCATCATTTTCATTATTATTGGCTATTCCGGCACCATATAATTTGCATAAACACGTGAGCCAGTTAATCATTGCATGCTACAGACAGAGTACATAATAATTTGCAAACGTTATTTACTAAATAGTTAGTTACAAACAATGTACACATGTCAGTAGCAGTCTGGAAAACAAGACTCATTCTTCTTTATGCAGTGAAAAATTATTGAAACAAACCATTCCATCCACACATAGTGCACAGTTTAGCAGTAGTTTAGTTATACTTTTACCTCCCCACATAGTGTGCGGGACAGAAAAACTGACCATTGTTATTACAATGTTTCTCAAAGAACTCAAACTAAGCCTGCCTATTACTGCCTGTGTGATTGACCACATTGCGTGTGTTTTCTACAACTTGTCATGAATACATACGTGTGGTTTCGTTTCCCATGATTAGATTCGTAAACAACACTTGGAGAACATTTTTAGTCCACATGGTATGTACGTCCGATATGCAGCACCGACCGATCGTTTAGTAAATAATAAGTCAGCATAGGGAACCATACAGGAAAATGGAGAAACAAAAAAAATTATGGATACCATAAGAATTTGACGGATATATGAGAAAAACTATATTTTTGATTGACTAGCTGATCATATGAAGTCCAACTGTGCTCAAAAAATTGTTTGAACAGTTTTTCGAACCCCCACAATCCACTGTATATTTGGTTCGGATTCGGATTTTTTAACTAACTAACTCACTTTACCAGAGGAGTTACCCACCAATTTAGCTTTCCTGACTTATGTTATGTACTGTACGTGACATTGCATAGGGGATTGCATGCATGTTCATAATTACTATGAAAAAACAAACATAGCCTTTTTGACCTGAAGGTAATAATACAAGAACTGTACAACTCCTTCAAGTCCGTGGATTGCAAAGAAATTAGATAATTATTTAACACACACGGAAAAATAGTCAAGACCAGGGGTATACTATAAATATTATAAAAGTGGTTTATAGTTAGTCCGTTCGTTTTACTTGCTACTACTGCATGTTGTATACTTTTTCAACTGACTTCGTTAACTTCGTTTTTTATATTTACTTTGGGCCGGGGAGGAAGATGTTTACAGTGATAGTATAATAATGCACGCAGTTCATAATAACAGTTTTCCACAGTTTCAATATCTTTTGTGTATGTGAGTGAGTGAGCGACTGACTGTCAGCAATTTTGTCAGAATGAAACCATTTTTTATCGTCTCAGGTGAAAATATAAACAGCATTGGTTCGTGAGTTGAGACATTTAAGTCTTTTCTCAGAAAAATGAAATCCGACTCAACTCCCATTTCATTTAACGAGTACACCAGCTTTTAAAGGAATCCATGTACACCAATTTTTTACTCTTTTTAATGCATTTTTCGTAACAGCCCGTACAATGATTAACACATAGCATCACAAGCATGAAATTAATGCTCAAATGTTGCAGTCAACACTATAACTGACTGAATGCTATCTACATGGGAGGAAAAATATTCCCTTTCATCATTTGGACATATGGTGAATTTAGTGGCAGTAAAATCTCTGTGAAAGCAAAAGTTGGTTCCAAAACAGTTACGCTATGTTTTGAAAACATTTTATCTTCTCGCATTCACTAGAATGGGAAAATAATATATAGGAATCTCACTCTAAGATGTAAAGTAGTTCCAGCTACGTCCCAACTGTTAACAATGGTGAGGCAATGATTCTATGTAGCTTATGAATATTCAGTAGACACAAAAGTTCATTAAAATTTCAAAAATTCGTCATGCTCTTGCATTCCTTGTATGAAATTTCCCGTCCAAAATATGCGACAACAAATTTGTTTGCAACTGTTGTTCTGTCTGGCCTACAAACTTTCATGATAGATCAGCCTTTCTTGTGTGTAAATAGATGCGTCGACATGCAGAGCTAGTTGAGAAAAGTTGCCCAAACAAACAGGCTGCAATTATGGACAACAACTTTCCTTTTCCATACACATGTATGACAATGTGTAAAGTTAGTTAAGCTTGCTTGAGCTCTTCGTTTCATAGTTTCATCCGCACATTCGCTCACAGTCTATTTTCGGTGCAAAACATTAATCGCTTCAAGTCATGCACTACATACAATATTTATTATGACTACACCGACTGGAAATCACGATTTTCCTTATTCATTGAATCCAGTGTAGGCAGATTAGTTTTGCAAGTAATAATAATAGTATCCAAACCAATGATCTCGAATCACCATAATGAGTGAAGATTTTTTACTACGCAGTCTAGTGTAAACTGGCTGTATAATGAAACACCAAGTTAGTTCGTTATTGTCCAGTATGATTAGTTAACAATATGAACCAGTTATTTACAAGTAGTCCATAGACTTGTATGCACACAAGCACATAACAGTGAAAAATCCACATTCCCACGTGTAATTCAGTTATCAAAGCTGTTACGTTATCATTATCTTAACTTTGTTATATACACACGCATGCAGACTACTATGAATGCATATTAATGGGCTGTTTTTTTCGACACTAGGTATAAGATTCTGAACGTGAACAACGGGTGTATGAAAGTATATGCATACACTATTGTGTGTGACTTGAGTGAGTGAGCTAATGCTTTTCCGATCTTTTATTATAGTTAGTTAGTTAGCGAGTTAAATTGGAAGAAAGCTTTACAGGAGCTGTACAGTTTGAGAAATCGTGATCTAGATTCCCTTTCAAGAAAAATGTGCTCCATCTAATTTAAGTTGAAGGAAGAAAGAAAAAAATATTGTAAAACAATGGTTATGCTGGAGGGCAGGTCCAGCTAAAAAAAA
>Ga0210040_10010360_pt1 | contig 10697 bp, 11 predicted proteins | sample CryGeyCG12114_NA_FD_185462 | JGI IMG/M metagenome (GOLD analysis project Ga0210040, IMG submission 185462) | Groundwater microbial communities from aquifer - Crystal Geyser CG19_WC_8/21/14_NA (SPAdes) (version 2) | ecosystem: Environmental > Aquatic > Deep subsurface > Groundwater | place: USA...
TCATTCTGGGAATAAAAATCCACACCGTTTACAGCCAAATAGCCATGTGGTGTAATATAGCTGGTCGAGGATTCCCGCCATCTTTTTTCATTCCTTGGAATAACAATGGACGAGCCTCTGTGAAATGCATCTGAGGCTCTGTATAGAATAGTAGTTTCGCCAACTCCATTCGGGCATTTTAGATGGGATTCTTTTGGTACCACTCTGTTCTCATGTTGTATAATTATGCATGTATAGTTTTAGATGCTTGGAAAATTCCTTACTCAAGTGAGTTTAACAAGTTTTATGGTAGTATTTGTATAATACCTGATGTCGATGATGGTCTCAAATGTGTAGCTGGGAAGTCTGATAGTTGTGTTATGTAAGGCGCAACTAAAAATCTTAATTGAACTTGTAGCTTGATGAAAATAACTCGTATGGCCTGCGTGAATGATTTTGGAACACAGCAAAAGTATTGAAAAACAGTTCAGACATTGGTTTTTCAAAACTTGGGTCAACATGGTTTACGAGATGAAATAGATAGAATGCTAAATTTTATCAGAAATGTATCAAAACTTGGATTCAGCAACTTTAAAACCTCAGCATAAAATTAATGTATAGGACTGATTCATTTCTCTAGTTCGGGATAGGCCACATCCTGTTATTGTCTGTTTTGAAAAACCCTAATCATTTGTCTTTGTCTACAATAAATTAGTAACTTACTTAAAAGTAAATTAAACCGCAATACCAATGTGTATTACATAATCATCAACTAGAGTTTCTAATTCCGAGTAATTTCAAGGTTTACATAAGATTTCCTTTATTCTAAAATTGATGAAATGATTAAATTTTTTCGGACTTTAAATTACTCTAATTTGCTTACATCAACGCATGCATGCGTCAACGTCATTTGGTTTGTAATTCATTTACAATTCCAAGTTGTTGTCCAGAGCTTCCCCATAATCTTTTAGCATACTTTTCGCTAATCAGTTTTTTGGTCTCCCTGTCACAGCAAAGCATCAAAAATATGAAACAGCCAAGTAGCATATTGAAAATATCGAAAACCACAAAAATTTCTTTTGTAGGTTGGTTTCTTTGTGAAAATGCCCAAGAAACAATCCTAAAACATGAAAATATACTTATTCTTCTAATCTACTCATCAAAACTCAATTAACAGAGTTTTTTATAATGATTGTATTCTTACTCCATAGTCCACGTGACACCCATGATAATTGATAGTTTTATAAAAAGGACGGCTTTCCTGTGAGATTATGGCAAATGAAATGCATGATATAAACATTAATGCATTACAGTTAGTCAGTTTGGAGTAAAAAATACCAAGTTTGAGATCTCCTATTATTTCTTCGTATAATAGAAGCTTTGCTGTTGAACCGGAGCAAAGAAAATATGGTCATAGTCATGAAAACTAAACAACCAGCCAACAATACGCCAACTATGTAATACATGTAAACTCCTTGTGCCTCCGTTGTAACCAGGCACAATTCTTTCCCTGAAGGAATATTCATGGTTTGAGATAACGGATGTGGAATTTCGATTCAAATCTCAAATGTTTATAGCTCACCATATTCAGGAACCAGTGTGCACGTATTTCTAATACCAGAATAGCAAATACAGAGCATTCCTTCATTAGTTAGTTACAGTATTACAAAATAATTACAATGTCTTTAGATTTTGTACACACCTGTACACATTATCCAGAACGACACTTACAGAGACGACCATAAATGGAATAGTAAAGGCCAGTATACTGTATGTCACAAACAGCCGTCTACCTGTAGAGTTCAGCATGGCTACCATTTTCTCAAAACTGAAAAAAATGCCAATAAGATGAGATCCCCCTTACTATATAAATATTGATGCGAACATTTTTGCGTGCACTAAATATTGCTCCTTCCTTACCTATAAGATCTTAAGAAGAGATTAAAGTTGAGAATAAGTAGCCAAGAGAAAGCTTTGATGCAGAAAAAGTGAAGTAATATACCTGAAGACAAGAAAACGCTCTTGAAAATATAGAAAAAATGACTAAACTCAGGATTTTTACTGCACATAATCTTTCTTATTCTTACCATTCATGGAACACCACCATGAGCCTCTTGCATATCGAATTTCCAAATATCCTACCAAACGGGCATTCGCAAAGAGCAAATAATAGAAAAAGAAGCTTAAAGTGAGACAGAAAACAATCTTTCCATGAGCATTGTTTTTCATCCGTACATCCCAGAGAAGAAGATAGCAAATGGACGTTAGAAGTGAGAAAAAAGCTCCCGTGTAACAGCAGACCACATAAATGATATTCATTGTATTATCATAGTTGGTTGTAGCTTGCTATACATGTATGAAACAGAAAAATATAGAAAAATTATTTCCAAATTCGTGGAATGAAAGGTTTTTTTAGTCTAAAAACTATATACCGATTCCATAGGCATGTGGCACCTTCTGATGCCCCGGTGATCATTGATATGAGTTTTTGGTTGCTCCGCGTAGTAAACCAAATATTGGAACTCATCTACACAAAAGGTTGATTCCACTTCTTGGAACTCTTTTTGTAAGCCACATTCCAAAATCTTTCCATCTTTTCTGATCCGTTTGCTAAATCATTTCATAATACAGGTTTCGCTGTGGCTGCTTGTTTACAATCAAATGGGAATATTGCTTAAGATTAAACTTTGCTTACAGAGGGACATCATCCATGTTTTCTATAAACGCTGCAGAAGGATGTTTGCAGTCAAACTTGATATGCTGGAAATGGGGTCTCAAGATATTTTTGTAGACATTCCTACCAGATTCGTCATAAAAAGTGGGAGACCATAAACTGCCATTTGTAATAGCACAGTGCCATTTACCGGGTACTTTACCGTTTTCAATGACCATAGTTTGTCCAACTGGACAGCATTTGGGTACACACGGGGTAAAAAGATTGTCGCAGTGAACATTGCAATATCTGATAGTTAGAGAGTTTCTTCTAGTATCTCTATATGAATTTAAGTTGTGAATGATTATAATATAATACTAGGATGACAGTTTTAATAATTAAGTTTGTTTTGTTTGGACATACATACACAGAATCTACACAAAACTCATGAGGCCTATAAAAATCCTGATTGTTAACTGCCAAATAGCCATGAGGTGTAATATGGTGGTCCGATCTTGCCGAGGAGTTATCAGACCCAATTTTGAGGCTAGCTACATTTGATCCATACTTGCAATTTATTGATTCCGATCGGTTCAAATTAGGTAGAATGCTTGATTCAGAAATGCTCTCTTTCATTGAATATTATAGTTTAAATTTGAATGCATTGCATGAAAACTAAATGTTCAAGTGTACTGTACCTGATTGAAATTGTTTTATTAAATCCAATGCTGTAATGGCTGATATGTTTTTCCTCCGTAAATGCAGGCGAGCACCAAGAAAGTTTTACGAGATCTGTGCCGACAAATTCGCCATGTCCAAAAAAATTAAACAGAACAGAAACTGCTATGATGTAGTACGTGAAAATCATATTAATGTAACGTTGTGCAGTACTTAAACATTGCTTAGCTGATGAACACCAAAAAATCTTGGAACGTGAGTATACTCACTCGTGCTAAGTTTTTTAGGAATGAGTGTAGCATTAGCACATTCATCAATGTTAACCCTAATTCTAACTAACATCCTAGCTACTGACTATCTAATATAAAATTGCATGTTAGACAATTGTGAATCAGTTTGATTGGCTACATTATATTTTGCTGAACGTAATGTCTGGCGAGCATAAAAATGCTGCTTCGTACCCGAATAATTTACATGCTTTTACTACAATTCAAAAATATTCTGTTTCATGGTAATGGAAATATAGTCGTTTTATTCCACCAACTGTACATGCCTCAAATCTGACTACATTCGAGATTTTTGTCGTTGTCATTCCTTATTAATTTTCATCATTCAAATAGTACGAATCACATGAAATGCAACTTATTCGAATGGCGATGAGCAATGACTCTCAATCTGATTCGCCATTCACAAAGTTATTCAGAAATCGCTGACAGAAACGCTGAATCTTTTTAAATACTCGGTCCTCGATAGTCAGTATTTGAGGGAATAGGAAAACCAAACTACTTAGGATCGTTCAATATTACAAATATACAAACACAACAATAGAAACTGTATATACATTACACTTTAATTTTTTGATAAATATGCTATTCTAGGTTTCAGCAACTCGCTAACTATCACTACAACTAGAAGACTTCCGTCTCTGCTTCTTAGATTTTTTAGATTTCCCTTTCTTTTTCTTCACGAGCTTTTTACTATCGGAATCACTGTGAGTATCAGATGAAGAACTACTGGAGGAATGCCTTCGTTTTCTTTTCTTCTTCTTTTTGTCTTTATCGATCTCTTTCTTCTTTTTCTTTTCTTTTTTCTTTAGCTTCTTTTTGTGCTTTTTTAGCTTCTCTTTCAGTTCTTTTGCTCGAAGTATTGTCAACGGAGTTTCAAGCAATTTTGCCGGATCGGAATCTGAATCACTAGACGTACTACTCACATCTAACTGGACTTCCTACTCAAAAAAAAAAGTCAGGTTTCAAATCCAGTTCATTGGTCAATAGGAAGTTTTGATATAATAGACCTCAAACCTTATTTGGATGTGTGGGGATAAAGTTTCTACATTGGTACGTTAAGTGACCACTGTAGCCACATTTTGCACAGGCTGATGGCCTTGCATGTCGAGATGGGCCTAATCCAACAGTGGCTGCTGGACCAAATTCTTCCTCCTTTTCTTTTCGTTCTTGCTCTTGCAATAAGGCCTCCAAATTCATTACAAAACTGTGAATACGAACGAACACGATGCGAGACAACAACAGCCCACACACAGCTGCCTACCTATTTATTTCGAAGACTTTGCAAAAACTATGTTGTGTTTCGTTAAAAATTCGTATAAAACAATTAAAGAGGGTTAATCGATTTCCGTTTCCGAAGACTGCAAATATTTAATTGAGCAGCTGCTGTGACGGCAAAAAGGATTCACTATACCTGAATTCTGTTTTCGTTTTGAGAAGGTGACATGAAAAATGCGTGAGTTTGACGCCGAATCAAAGTAGGCGCGTTTTTTCTCAATCTTTATGCTAATGCTGAAATACAAGTAAAACTTATAGGGCTGCTTATAGGGTTATGTGTTTGTTTTGGTCAAAACCAATTGTCAGACTGACTTAAATTGAACTATGAACTTGTAGTTTAGTTAGCAATCCCCATTTAAAGATAATAATGCATGTAATCAGATCAATGATAGCACCCAAACATTACAAGACTACGTACGGATTTTGACTAATTTGACAAAATGATTAATTTGCAGGGACAAATCATCAAATCATCATATAGACATGGGTCAAATTGCGTAAGCTCATTAGAAGTGCTATTTAGAAGCAAGTGTGACCATTTATGGGGATTTCGCTTGTCTGAAGTTGTTTGTATTCTGAACGAAAATACTTGACTGGCTAAATGGGGTTCCTTATGCTTGTAAATGCAATGAAAATACACGCCTCTGCAAATTAAGACTCTTACCAGCATGTGTAAACGAACAGTGAACGTAATAAAAGAAGTCACTTATTACGTTATTATAGCCAGATTCTCTCTGTTGGTTCAGAATGACGAATTTATAACTACACATCCCATCCCATGTCAATATGGCAATGAGTGATATTGAAATAGGATATGAAAGTTGAATTCTCATTAAGTATTTGCATTGACAAATTAAGAATTGGACTTTTTCATGCTTTAGAATCGAAAGTTAGAATCTGTTTTGTGTGGTATAGTTTGTAGCTAGAATCTTTTTTGGACTTTAGACTCGGAAGTTTAATTTACCTCAGATTTGATTTGCCTTATAAGAATTGCATTCAAAGCCAGCAAAGATTTCATATACGACTATGCTAGTTCCTGCTGCATCATATTTATATTTTCATGTGCATCTTTTTGTCACTTTTCTACAATAATGCAATTTGTTTCTCAATTTCATTAATGCTTATAACTATTTTCAAGGTCTTTATTATCCTTAATTGTATTGACATTCGCTCGTCTAGTTCACTATACCATACCGTAACCTTATTATTAATGTAATATATGACTTTTAATGAAAAATGTATAGCATACTACTATGTAACGTTCATGATTTCGATTTCAATACGATTTTAGGGAAATCCTTGAAACTGACAAACTTTCTATGAATACACCTATTCATTCATATGCAAAATAAAATCCCATTACAGATTGCCAGCATAAATTACGAGAAACTGACAACAATGAACTGTCAAAAAATGAACAAACCACACATGTACATCAGCAACCAACGTGGGATTACTAATAAAAACAATTTATTACCCTTCATCAAGACTCGCGTCACAAAATACAAAGACATGCAAATAATACGAAAACGAGCATAAATAATATAGTGTACACACATACATCTCCTTTCTCAAAACTGCCTATAGACTAAACTATCTTTTAATTACAACCAACTTAACCATAGTTAGTTAGTAATCTGGTGATTCATCTCTGGGGGAAACGGACAATGAATAACTTATATACTTGGCCGGAATGATTTGGAATCCATCCTTTTGGTTCACCCCCTCTGCCACCGGTTGGCCAGAACGGGAATTAAAGGAATTGGGAAATTGATGAACTTCTCTATAAAAAGGCGTCTGCTGGAATCTAGGATGGAATACAAACTGGGGCTCCGATTTGTGCACAGCTTTTTGTTCCTTTGGTTCATAATCCACAACATATCTGTAGTAATTGTATCCCGCTGTTGGGTCTTCATTACTTTTACTTTCTGTTTTACTATCGTCCTCTTCACTGCTCAAAAAGAGCATCATTTCTTCCTCTGTGCTGCTATTATTTCCACTGCTAGTATTGTTATCAATATCTTTTTCTGTTACTTCCTCCGTGACTTCAATTTCAGAAGGGGCTGTAGTCTCAGCTGACATTCCTTGGTTGACTGCAGCAGTCTCAGCTGAAATTTCTTTGTTGACTGCTGTAGTCTCAGCTGACATTTCTTGGTTGACTGCTGTAGTCTTACCTCCCATTTCGATCTCACTATCAATTTCCATTGGCATTTCAGTCGCAGGAACACTTTCATTTTCTTTGCTTTCAAGCATAGGTGTCAATTTCACGAATCCCAATTTTTCGCTAAATCTCATAGGTGTAACCATATGATCAGGAACGGTGGGATTCATTTCCTCGTGGGGAAGGGAAACCTGCATTTGTGGTTTTCTCACCGCTACGGGTATTGATGACGCTGACTCAGAGTCTATACTTTGCGCGTGTCGTTTTGCAGTACTAGAGGCGCCACCTAGTGGAGTCAATATGGGTCCCCCGAAATTATTATTGTAAGTCATCAGAATCCTAGGTTCGAATCCCCGTGCGGGTGGAGTCAGGTAGTTTTCGTATTGTGGTACATTTCGCTGCCTGAAGTTTTGTTGAGACGGTTCAGGTAAGTAGTATCTGGAGTTTGTATCGCTACTGCTCCCGGCGTAGTTTGTATCGATAGGGTTTTTTGGATTGTTTAGGAAATATACTTGTGGTTTTTCAGGCTCCCCAGATTGTTGTCTCAAATCTTGTAGCCGGAAATTATGTTTGGCTCGCTGGGGAGGGAGGACATATACTTTGGTTTTGGGTGCTGGAGCTTGCCGTTGGATAACATTGATATGGTTATGAAGGAAAGTTCGGGGTGGTTCTACAAATATGATTTGTTTTCGGGGCTCATTTGAAGATGGAGGGATTCGAATGATTTTCTTCTGTGGTGGATCAAAGTATCGCTCGGATCTACCTTCTTCGCAATGGATATTCGAGTATGCAGGACTGCCTCCAGAGAGACATTGGGAGCGCCATAGGGCAAGGATTTTTCTTTCTTCGTGCTCTGGCAGTTCTAATGATAATGTGGAGGCGAATTCAAAAACTGCTAAGTGTAGTACTAACAGGGATGAGACTTTAATCTGTGTTAAAAATTGTACAATGGTATTAATTGTAATTTTTTCGAATTACAATAATTTTTAAGTAACTTGATACAGGATTCATCCAATGCAATAATTTAAGATTGCTATTCATACTTACCAGGAACTTCATGTTAACTTCTACCTTCGTTTTAGAACGACTCTGACTAAATTTTACACCATGTCTTAAAAAACTTTTTTTCTTAAATTCTATTCCGTTTCCAATACGCATACAAAACTTTAACATTATATCACGCAACAAAATACTACCACGATTAGAAGATTGTATTTCGTATTTTCTTAATGGAATTTTTTTGTCCAGGACACTTATGTCACCACACTCGTTTTGACAACTAACTAGCTAACTATAACTATGGCACAGAAAAAATTTTGAGACAGTTATTCACTTTTAACGAGTGTTCATGCTGCACGGGTCACTGTAACACTAGACATGATGAAGCGTAACACAACAATGGACCTATGACATGGCGCTTGCTTTGTTGTTAGTCAGTGGTGAGAGACCACCTGAAAAACGTTAGTTGAAAGCCCATATGAAGCATAATGTAATAACATACATGCACAGATTCATGTCATCGTCATTGATTTCATGATGCACAAACTAACTAACTAACTAACTAACTAGCCATGTTGGAGAGTTTTGGATCCAACGTGTGTGCATTGTTGTACCTTATCGTCTTCTTTTGTATGATTGTAGGGAATCTTGATAACTAATTGTAATATTAATCACTAGCTAGTATATGAGTGAGCAGGTAAAGTACACACAACAAGAATGTGCATACACGTTTTTGCGTTTACATAGTATAAAGTAAAAGGTGAAAGATTTTTGTTGGTTAGTTATACTTGTCTTGAATATTACATTATGACGTTTTTTGCATGCATCTAGTGAATATTCAGCAAAAAAATACATTTATTTTTATTATTACCAGTATAGCTAGCCATATATGTATGTGAGCACAAATGAGATTTAAAGATTTGGACAGACTCTCTCTCTCTAGCTATAAAGGTTATATTCAGTTTGTTTTACATAATAAACCATAATTTGAAGCTGTTTTATATGCATATTGGTTGTTGTAAGCTAATGCATTGTTTATAGTCGATGATATTATGAGATAGTCTTTTGAATAAGAGATTAAAATATGACTTTTTTAAACGCTAATGAAGATCCTTCAAACTGATTAGACAATTTTTGATGACTGAGATAATAAAATTGTTGCATGCATTTAACGTTCATTTACTTGGTCAATAGAAGAAAATAGTCTTGAAATTACTTCTTTTTTTTGCGTAAAATGGGAGACATCATCATCATTACTACTATTGCCACCATCATACTATGTGTGTGTGTGTGTGATCTTATTAGAGCTACCTTGTATGCTTTAACAAGTGTGGAATATTCTTGGCATTTTGAAGCACGCCAGTTGAATGGACAAGTTCTTGATTTGGATGCTTGCAGTTACAGTGTTACTATAGTTTGCATGCATAAAACATCATTTTCTATTTAGTGCTTGCAGGATTACACAATAGGCGGCAATCTAGAGCATCTTTTGGAGCCCACACGAGAAATTTTTTTAGTTCACATGCTAGTCACACGTCTTCCTGTGTTTGCAATACTTTGGATCATTCTTTTGTCTTTTTCAACAGAAGCTATATCCGTTTTACTTTCCATATTTAGAGCTAAATGATGATAATAATATCGTTATCTCGTGCTAATGATCATTTTACTGTGTCCCAAAAATGTGTGAAATGTTTCACTTATTCTCAAATTGTTGATGCTCTTGATAACCTTCCAATGGGAACAAAATTGCCCACAAAAAAAGTTTTCAGCACCATTTTTTTGGTTCATTAGTACAGCATGTGGAGTTATGTTTGCTAAACAAAGGTTAATATGCTTCAAAACTGTAGTGATGAATGATATTACATGGAAAAATTAAATTATACACTTGAACATCTCATTGTTGTAGCATCACAATGGAAATGAAATACTAATTGTGCAAGGACAAGAAGGGACGAAAAAGAACTACATGTAAAGGTCAATACAATTATGAATGGAAATAAAAGCATATAGATTCGAATGATCACTTTATGATATGAGCATCCCCAAGACTTGATGTTTTTGCCCACTATTATGACATTGTAATTCCTCCCAAAGAGACATATGAAATTAATGAGGGTCATCTTGAGTGAAATTTGCATGTAATGACAAATTGATGCACAAATCCATTATTACTAGCAAACTAACTAACTATACTACATGTCGAATCTAAGTTTTATTAGTTCGTCTTATAGTAGAGAGAGAGAAAAAAGGCAACTCCCTCCAATAGTATAATGATGCTCATCATCATCACATTTATTGCATAAAATGAAAGGAGCGCACATTAAACTTTTTTCTTCAATGGGTGTGTTGTGTGTGGATAATAATAATAATGTGAGCACTAGAGTACAAAAAAGTGAAACACTAGTGCAAGAATGAGTTAATGGTACTCTATCCTGTGTGACAATAATAATAATTACGACAATGGATTTATTATTTATGGTTGAGAGGATTACTATTTGTTTTGGATTCATGAGTGCATTTACACTCTATATTTATTTTATGTCATTCCAATTCCATTAAGTTTTGACTTCGACTTTGTGGAATACGCATAGGAATTCATATAGTATTCTTGCTTCACATCATTATTGGAGTTTTTAAATATATCGGCGGCACATGAATATTTCAT
>Ga0210040_10010361_pt1 | contig 10696 bp, 10 predicted proteins | sample CryGeyCG12114_NA_FD_185462 | JGI IMG/M metagenome (GOLD analysis project Ga0210040, IMG submission 185462) | Groundwater microbial communities from aquifer - Crystal Geyser CG19_WC_8/21/14_NA (SPAdes) (version 2) | ecosystem: Environmental > Aquatic > Deep subsurface > Groundwater | place: USA...
GCCCGCTGCCGGCACAACGAGCTCTACTGGGCGAACGCGAACTGGTGGGGCATCGGCCCGGGCGCCCACTCGCACGTCGGCGGGCTGCGCTGGTGGAACGTCAAGCACCCGGCCGGCTACGCCGACCGGCTCGCCGCCGGGCTGCACCCGGCCGCGGACACCGAGCTGCTCACCCCTGCCGACCAGGCGCTCGAGCGGGTGATGCTCGGCCTGCGGTTGCGCGACGGGCTGCCGCTGACCGCGTTGAGCGGGGCCGGCCGCGCGCGGGCCGCGGAGGCGTGCGTCCGTGGGCTGCTGGCACCCGGGCCGCACGGGGACGGCCGCGCCGTCCTCACCGACCGGGGCCGGCTGCTCGCCGACGCCGTCGTCCGCGACCTCACCGACTAGACCCCGCACGCCCAAGGCGCGCCTTTGGTGGCCGCCGAAAGCGTGCTTTCGGCGGCCGGGGGTCGTCAGTCGACCGGCAGGCCGACGTAGAGCATGCCGACGAGGTCGCCGGCCGAGGAGCGCACGCCCGCGTAGGCGGTGAAGTACGGCTTCCCGGCGACGGTGGCCGGGCCGGTGTAGGTCTCCCCGGCAAGCACGGCGGCGAGCACCGGGTTGGCCGAGCCGTCGGGGTCGGTGCGGGCGATGAACGTGCCCACGTTCCGCGTGCCGGCCGGCGTCACCACCGTCGTCGCGACGCGCACCATGCTGCCGGTGTCGTCCAGCCGCTGGAAGAGCGTGCAGGTGCCGCCCACCTGGGCCACCACGTCGTCGACCAGCGGTGCCGGGCGCTTCGGGTCCTCGATCCGGGGGAACGGGGCGGCGCCGAGCAGCAGCTCGGGCAGCTGCACGGTGCGGTCGACCGAGGTGACCTGGTCGCGCACGGTGACGGTGAGCAGCCCGGTGCCGACGGCGATGCCGCCGGCGTCGTCCAGCAGGTCCTGGGCGAGGGTCAGGGCGCGGCGCACGTAGACCAGCCGCTGGCTGTCGGCGAGCTGCCCGACGGCCTCGGTGATCCGGGCCGACCCGCTGGCCGCGCGGTCGACGTTGTCCACGACGCGGTCGGCTGCGGCCCGCTGCTGCTCCACGGCGGCGGCGATGGCGTCCTGCGCGTCCGCGATCGAACCCAGGGTCCCGGTGATCCGCTGGATGGCGCCGACCGCCAGGCGGGTCTCGGACTGCACCGCCTCGATCTGCGCGCCGATGTCCTCGGCGGCCTGGGCGGTGCGGTTGGCCAGCTGCTTGACCTCGTCGGCGACGACGGCGAACCCGCGGCCGACCTCCCCGGCGCGGGCCGCCTCGACGAAGGCGTTGAGGGCCAGGAAGCGGCTCTGCTGGCTGATCGCGGAGATCAGCCGCACCATCTCGGTGATCGACTCGCTGGCGTCCTGCAGCGCCGCGATCCGCTCGTCGACGGCCCGGGCCTCGGCGACGGCCTCCTCGGCGACCGCGGAGGCGCGGCTGGTGCTGCTGGAGATGTCACCGATCGCGGAGCGCAGCTCGCCCAGGGACTCCGCTGCCTCGCGCGAGGTGTCGGACACCTCGCGACTGGCCTGGGTGAGGACGCCGGCCCGCTGCGCGGCGGCCTCCATGCTGGCGTCCTGCTCGATCCGACGGGCGGGTCGGGGGGCGGGAGCCGGTGGAGCCGTCCGCGGCGAGGGCAGCGCCGGGGACGGCGCGCCGACCGTGCCGTTCGGGGCAGCACCCCGCTGAGCGGACCAGCGCACGACTCGACTCCCTCCGCGGGCGCACCGTGCGCGCACCAGCAACAGCCAGGATTCCGGACGAAACCGGCTGGTCAGCATCGACCCGCCGGTGATCACGGAACTGGTCCGGCTGGGACTGGTGGGACGGGTGGATGCCAGGTGCGTCGAGGACGTCCGTCGTCGCTGCCGGGCAGGTCCGGCTGGGTGATCCGCTCCGGCGGGGGTCGGGGCGGGGTCGGGGCGGGGTCGGGGCGGGGTCTCAGCCGTGCAGCGCGGCCAGCACCTGGTCGCCGAACTTCTCCAGCTTGGCCGCGCCGACGCCGCTGACGGTGCCCAGGGCCGCCAGGTCGGCCGGTTCCTCGGTGGCGATCTGCCGCAGCGTCGCGTCGTGGAAGACCACGTAGGCGGGCACGCCCTGCTCCTTGGCCGTGGTGGCGCGCCAGGCCCGCAGCCGCTCGAAGGTGTCCACGGCCGACGCGGGCAGCTCCGGTGCGACCGACCGGCTCGCCTTCGCCGCCCGCGCCGAGCGGGCCGGACGGTCGGGTTCGCGGCGCATCAGCACCTCGCGCTCCCGGCGCAGCACCGGCCCGCTGGCCTCGTTGAGCGCCAGCGTGCCGTACTCACCCTGCACCGTGAGCAGCCCCTGGGCCAGCAGCTGCCGGACGACGCCGCGCCACTGGTTCTCGGACAGGTCGGTGCCGATGCCGAAGACGGTCAGCTCGTCGTGGGAGTGCTGGGCGACCTTGTCGGTGCGCTTGCCGAGCAGGATGTCGATCGACTGGCCGGCGCCGAAGGACTGCCCGCGCTCGCGCTGCAGCCGCAGCACCGTGGACAGCAGCATCTGCGCCGGGACGGTGGCGTCCCAGGTCTCCGGCGGGGCCAGGCAGGTGTCGCAGTTGCCGCAGGGCTCGCTCTGCTGGCCGAAGTGGGCCAGCAGCCTCACCCGTCGGCAGTCGACGGTCTCGCAGAGCGCCAGCATCGCGTCCAGCTGGGCCGACAGCACCCGGCGGTGCGCGGCGTCGCCCTCGGAGGAGTCGATCATCTTGCGCTGCTGGACGACGTCGGCCAGCCCGTAGGCCAGCCACGCGGTGGACGGCAGCCCGTCCCGGCCGGCGCGGCCGGTCTCCTGGTAGTAGCCCTCCACCGACTTGGGCAGGTCCAGGTGGGCGACGAAGCGGACGTCGGGCTTGTCGATGCCCATGCCGAACGCGATGGTCGCCACCATGACCAGGCCGTCCTCGCGCAGGAACCGGGACTGGTGCCTCGCCCGGGTCCGCTGGTCCAGCCCGGCGTGGTAGGGCAGCGCGGCGATGCCCTGGCCCACCAGGAACTCCGCGGTCTTCTCCACCGAGGCCCGGGACAGGCAGTAGACGATGCCGGCGTCGCCGGGGTGCTCGGTGCGCAGCAGGTCCAGCAGCTGCTTGCGCGGCTCGTTCTTCGGCGCGATCCGGTACTGGATGTTCGGCCGGTCGAAGCCGGCGACCACGTGCAGGGCGTCGTCCAGCTGCAGCCGGGTGCTGATCTCGGTGTGCGTGGCCCGGGTGGCCGTCGCCGTCAGGGCGATCCGGGGGACGTCGGGCCAGCGCTCGTGCAGCATCGACAGGGCCAGGTAGTCGGGCCGGAAGTCGTGCCCCCACTGGGCGACGCAGTGCGCCTCGTCGATGGCGAACAGCGCGATCCGGCCGCGTTCCAGCAGCCGGGCGGTCGGGGATGCCCCACCACCGAGGGACTCCGGGGCGACGTAGAGCAGGTCGAGCTCCTGCGCCAGGAACGCCTCCTCGACGGCCCGGCGCTCGTCCCGGTCCTGGCTGGAGTTGAGGAACCCGGCCCGCACGCCCAGGGCGCGCAGCGTGTCCACCTGGTCCTGCATGAGCGCGATCAGCGGGGAGACGACGACCCCGACGCCCTCGCGCAGCAGCGCCGGCACCTGGTAGCACAGCGACTTCCCGCCACCGGTGGGCATCAGCACCAGCGCGTCACCGCCGGCGACGACGTGGTCGACGACCTCGCGCTGCGGCCCGCGGAAGGCGTCGTAGCCGAACACCCGGCCCAGCACCTCGAGCGCGGGGTCCGCCGGCACGGGGGCAACGGTGGCATCCACATCGCGAGGGTAGGCGGGGTGCGTGCGGTGATCTGACATCCGTCAGCACCTGTGGACGACGTCCGGCACTGCCGCTGGGCCCGGCCGGGCGGCAGGCTGTCGGGCATGCCGGAGACGCCTGCCCTGGAGATGGACGGCCTGACCGTCCGCTACGGCGCGAGGACCGCGGTCGATGCCCTGGACCTGCGGATCGGCCGCGGTGGGACGGTTGCGCTGCTGGGTGCGAACGGGGCCGGGAAGTCCTCGATCGTCAACGCCGCGCTGGGGCTGTTCCCGCCGGCCGCGGGCCAGGTCCGGCTGCTCGGCCGGCCGCCCGCCGAGACCGTGCGGGCCGGCGGGGTGGGGGCGATGCTGCAGCACGGCGGCCTGCCCAGCGAGAGCCGGGTCGGTGAGGTGCTGGACCTGGTCCGCCGCCGCTACACCGACCCGTGGCCGGTCGAGGACCTGGTCGCCACCGCCGGCATCGCCGGGCTGCTGGGGCGCCCGGTCGACGCGCTGTCCGGCGGCCAGCGCCAGCGGGTGCTGCTGGCGCTGGCCCTGGCCGGCGCACCGCCGCTGCTGCTGCTCGACGAGCCCACCTCCGCGATGGACGTCGAAGGGCGCCAGGCGTTCTGGACGACGATGCGTGCGCTGGCCGACCGGGGCCGCACCGTCGTCTTCGCCACCCACCACCTCGACGAGGCCGACGCGGTCGCCGACCGGGTGGTGGTGGTCGGCGGCGGCCGGGTGCTCGCCGACGGGTCCGCGGCCGCGATCAGGTCCCGGATCGCCGGGCGCACCGTCCGCTTCTCCTGCCCGGGTCCGCGCGACGGGCTGGCCGCGCTGCCCGGCGTCAGCACGGTGGGCGGGGACGGCGACCGGGTGGAGCTGACCACCACCGACGTCGAGGCGACGCTGCGCGCGCTGCTGGCCGACCGGGCCGTCCTGCCCGACCTCGAGGTGCGCGGCGCGACCCTCGAGCAGGCCTTCCTGCAGCTGACCACCGGTCGGCCCGGCGACCCGAGCGGAGCTCCCCGATGACCGACCTGCTGCTCTTCCAGCTCCGCCGGGTGGGGCGCAACAAGCAGTACCTGTTCTTCACGGTGCTGCTGCCGGCGCTGTTCACCGTCTTCTTCACCAAGGTGTTCGGTGCCCGGGCCCCGGCCGGTGGCTACCAGGACCTGGCGGGCGCGACGATGATCTCGATGATGGGCTACGGGGCGATCGGCGCGGCGCTGGGTGCCACGATCCGGCTGGCCTTCGACCGTTCCTCCGGCTGGCTGCGGCAGCTGCGGGTGCTGCCCGTGCCGCCGCGGGCGGTGCTCGCCGTCGACGTCGTGGTGGGCGCGCTGCTGGTGCTGCCCAGCCTGGTGGTGGTGGCGCTGGTGGGCCGGTTCGTCAACGACGTCCGGTTCCCCTTCGGCACCTGGCTGGCGCTGATCGGGGCCATGTGGGTCGCCTCGGTGGTGTTCGTGGCCCTGGGGGTCGCCATCGGACTGGCCCTGGACGCGCAGGCGGCCGGTGCCGCGATCGGCATCGTGGGAACGGCGCTCGCCGCGCTCGGTGGGCTCTGGGTGCCGGTCGAGCTGTTCCCCGCCGGCATGGTCACCCTGGCCCACGCGATGCCGTCGTACTGGTACGCGGAGCTGGGCCGGGACGTCGCCGGCGGCGCGCTCCCGGCGTCCCCGGTGCTGGTGCTCGCCGGGTTCGGCGTCCTCTTCGCCGCCGCGGCGCTGGCCGTCGCCCGCCGCCGTCCGCTGCACGCGGTCGCCGGCTGACCCGGTAGCGATGGCGTCCCCGATCGTGCAGCGGCCGATGAGGTGGCAGGCGGTCTGGGCGGTGCCCTGGCTGCTGTTCCAGCTCTTCCCGATCACCGACCTGGTGACCACCGACCGGCCCGCCGCCGGGCGCTGGGTCGCCGGCGCCGGCCTGCTCGCCTTCACGCTGGTCTACCTGAGGGTGATCGGTCAGCTCGGTCGCGCCCGTGGGCTGCGGCCGGACTTCGTGGTCATGACCGTGCTCGCCGCCGGGTTGGCGGTCGGCTACGGCCCGAACTGGGCCGGGTTGATGATCTACGTGTCCGCGGCCACCGCCGCCACGCTGCCCCGGCGGTGGGTGTGGCCGGTGGTGGTCGCCGCGGCAGCCGTCTGCGCCGCGGTGCTGCTCGTCGAGGACGCGCCCGGGCTGCTGTTCCTGCCGTTCATCTGCCTGCTGACCGCGTTCGCCCTCCAGGGCACCAGCTACCTGGTCGCGGTGAACCAGGAGCTCCAGGAGGCGCGGGAGGAGCTGGCCCGCAGCGCCGTCGCCGAGGAGCGGATGCGGTTCGCCCGCGACCTGCACGACCTGCTGGGCCATTCGCTGTCCCTGATCGCGCTGAAGAGCGAGCTGGCCCGCCGGCTGGCCGATGCCGACCCGCCGCGGGCGCGCCAGGAGATGGCCGACGTCGAGGAGGTGGCCCGCCAGGCGCTGGCCGAGGTGCGGGACGCGGTCAGCGGCTACCGCCAGGTCAGCTGCGCGCAGGCCCTCGCCGAGGCCCATGCCGCGCTCACCGGGGCCGGTATCGCCGTCCGGCTGCCCGATGCCGTGCCGGTGCTGCCCGGTGGCGTCGACGCGGCGCTGGGCTGGGTGGTGCGCGAGGCCACGACGAACGTGCTGCGGCACAGCGGCGCCGGCCGGGTCGGCGTCGAGCTGACCGAGGACGGCGTCCGGGCGGTGCTGGCCGTCACCGATGACGGCACCGGGACCGGCGAGCGGGTCACCGTGCTGGGCGGCACGTCGGGCACCGGGCTGGCCGGGCTGCGCGAGCGGGTCGGCGCGCTGGGCGGGGAGCTGGGCGCCGGGCCGGTGGACGGCGGCGGCTACCGGGTGCGTGCGGAGGTCCCGCTGGGGCCGGCGGGGGCCGGCGCGGCATGACCATCCGGGTGCTGCTGGCCGAGGACCAGACGCTGGTGCGCGGTGCCCTGCGGGCGCTGCTGGAGCTGGAGCCCGACATCGAGGTGGTGGCCGAGGTGGGCCGCGGCGACCTGGTGCTCGCCGCCGCCCGGGAGCACCGGCCCGACGTGGCCCTGCTGGACATCGAGATGCCGGGTCGGGACGGGCTGCAGGCGGCGGGCGAGCTGGCGGCCGAGCTGCCGGAGGTGCGCGCCGTGGTGCTCACCACGTTCGGCCGGCCGGGGTTCCTGCGCCGGGCGATGGAGGTCGGCGCGGCCGGGTTCCTGGTGAAGGACTCGCCGGTGGCCGAGCTGGCCCGGGCGATCCGGGCGGTGGTGGCGGGGGAGCGGGTGATCGACCGGGACCTCGCCGCGGCGGCGCTGGCGCTGGGGGCGACGCCGCTGTCGGCGCGGGAGGCCGACGTGCTGCGGGCGGCGGCGGACGGCGCGACGGTCGCCGACATCGCCGGGCGGCTGTTCCTGGGCGAGGGGACGGTGCGCAACTACCTGTCCTCGGCGATCGGGAAGACCGGCGCCCGCACCCGGGTGGAGGCCGCCCGGGTGGCTGCGGAGAAGGGCTGGCTCTGAGGAAGGACCCCTTCGCCCCCCGACCCCTCGCTCCGCTCGGGGCCGGGCCCCTGCGAAGGGGCCGTGGGGCCGTCAGAGCACGTCGGCAGGGGTGTCCTCGTCGGCCGGGATGAGCGCGTCGAGGTCGAGCACGCGCACGTGGATGACGTTGCGCTGCTGCAGGGCCGCCCGCAGCGCGCGGTGCACGCCGTCCTCCAGGTAGGTCTCCCCGTGCCACTGGACCGCGTGCGGGAACAGGTCGCCGTAGAAGGTCGAGTCGTCGGCCAGCAGGGCGTCCAGGGCGAGCTCGCGCTTGGTGGTGACCAGGGTGTCCAGCCGGACCTGCCGGGGCGGGATCAACGCCCAGTCGCGGGTGGAGAAGCCGTGGTCGGGGTACGGCCGCCCGTCCCGCACCGATTTGAAGATCAGGGCCCGGTCCTCCTGCTCTCCCCGGACCGCCGCTGCTGGAGTCCGTCGACCCGAACCACCCTAGTGGGATTCGACACCCCACGCCGTCGGCCGCGACGCGGGATCGGTCCCACGCCAGGCGGCCCGTCCGGTCGGCGGCGGTGCGTTCAGACGGCCAGTGCGCGGCGCAGCCCGCGGTCGACGTCCTGCAGGACCGAGGCCGGCACCCGCCCGGCCGGACCGGCGAGGTCGGTGCGGTCGGTGCGGTCGGTGCGGTCGAGCGTGGCCGGCGCGGTCACGTTGACGACGGAGTCGCGGGGGAGCCCGGTGGCCGTGGCGGCCAGGAAGACGTTGCCGGGCATGGTCGCCAGTGCGGTGTTCGAGGTGATGACCGCGACCAGCACGGTGGCGGGGCGGCTGGCGTTGTAGGCGTCGGCCTGGACGACCAGCACGGGCCGCCGCGTGGCGGGCCGGCTGCCGACCGCAGGGCCCGGATCGGCCCGGTGGGTGGTGCCGCGCCCGATCACCAGTCGTCGTCGGAGGTGAGCAGAGCGCGGCCGGCGGCGACGGCGTCGGTGCTGGGCCCGTCCGGTTCCGGGAGCGCGGCCAGGGCTCGGTCGAAGGTGTCGTCGGGGAGCGGGATCGCCGTCTTCGCACCCGGAGTACGACCGGGTGATACCACTCCGTCCAACGTCTCGCCCCGAGCGAGCCGGCGGGCCGCGGCGGCAGACCGCCGTATGCTGGCACTCGGTCCGGGCGAGTGCCAGGCGCGGGCCCGTCGACAGCTGGGGAGGTGTCCGCCGTGGCGCACGACGACCGGCGCCTGAGGGTGCTGCGGGCGATCGTCCAGGACTACGTCTCCACCAACGACCCGGTGGGCAGCAAGGCCCTGGCCGCCCGGTACGACCTCGGGGTGAGCCCGGCGACCATCCGCAACGACATGGCGGTGCTGGAGGAGGAGGGCTACATCGCCCAGCCGCACACCAGTGCCGGCCGGGTGCCCACCGACAAGGGCTACCGCTTCTTCGTCGACCGGCTCAGCGCCGTCAAACCGCTGTCGGCCGCCGAGCGCAAGGCGATCGAGAAGTTCCTGGACGGCGCCGTCGACCTGCACGACGTGCTGGGCCGCAGCGTCCGGCTGCTGGCCCAGCTGACCCGCCAGGTGGCCGTCGTCCAGTACCCGACGCTGGCCCGCAGCGCCGTCCGGCACCTGGAACTGGTCCCCTTGTCGACATCTCGACTGCTGCTGGTGCTGATCACCGACACCGGCCGGGTCGAGCAGCGCACCGTCGAGGTGCCCGGTGACACCCAGGCCGAGACGGTCGCCGAGCTGCGCACGCTGCTGAACGCGGCCTTCGCCGGCGCCAAGCTCGCCGAGGCCACCGACAAGGTCGTCGACCTGATGGAGAACGCGCCGGTGGCGCTGCGCCCGCTGGTCGCCGCGGTCAGCGCCACCCTGCTGGAGACCCTCGTCGAGCCCTCGGAGGACCGGCTGGTCATCGGCGGGACGGCGAACCTCGCCCGCGGCAGCGCGCTGGACTTCCCGCTCACCGTGCGGCCGCTGCTGGAGGCGCTGGAAGAACAGGTCGTCGTGCTGCGGTTGATGGCCGAGGTGGGGCCGAGCACCGTGACGGTGAGCATCGGCGAGGAGAACGAGCACGAGGCGCTCACCGGCGCCTCCTTCGTCTCCGTCGGGTACGGCTCGGGTGAGGAGGCGCTCGGCGGCCTCGGCGTCGTCGGCCCGACCCGGATGGACTACGCAGGGAACATCGCCGCGGTACGAGCCGTGGCCCGCTACGTCGGCCACCTGTTGGCCGAGAGCTGAGGACTGAGAACCGGAATGGCAACCGACTACTACGGCGCGCTGGGCCTGTCCCAGGGTGCCAGCGACTCCGAGATCAAGCGCGCCTACCGCAAGCTGGCGCGCGACCTGCACCCCGACGTCAACCCCGACGAGGGGGCGAAGGAGCAGTTCCAGCAGGTCAGCCGGGCCTACGAGGCGCTGACCGACCCGGAGAAGCGCCGGATCATCGACCTCGGCGGCGACCCGTACGAGACCGGTGGCGGCCGGGGCGGCAGCCCGTTCGGCAACGCCCAGGGCTTCGGCGGGCTCGGCGACATCATGGACGCCTTCTTCGGCGGCGCCGCGACCCGCGGGCCGCGCAGCCGCACCCGGGAGGGCGAGGACGCGCTCATCCGGGTCGACCTGGACCTGGACGAGACGGTCTTCGGGACGACGACCGAGATCACCGTGGACACCGCGGTGCGCTGCGACGTGTGCACCGGTGCCGGCACCGCGCCGGGCACCCACCCGACCACCTGCACCACCTGCAACGGCCGCGGCGAGGTGCAGAGCGTGCAGCGCTCCTTCCTCGGCCAGGTCATCGCCAGCCGCCCCTGCCCGACCTGCCAGGCGACCGGCCAGATCATCCCCAACCCCTGCCCGCAGTGCGCCGGCGACGGCCGGGTGCGCGCCCGGCGCACCATCCCGGTCAAGGTGCCGGCCGGCGTCGAGGACGGCATGCGGATCCGGCTGTCCGGCTACGGCGAGGTCGGCCCCGGCGGCGGCCCGGCCGGCGACCTCTACGTCGAGGTGCACGAGCGCCCGCACGACGTCTTCACCCGGGACGGCGAGGACCTGCACTGCCGGGTCACCCTGCCGATGGCCGCCGCCGCGCTGGGCACCACGCTCAAGCTGGAGACGCTCGAGGGGCCTGAGGACCTGACCATCAAGCCGGGCACCCAGTCCGGCAACGTGCTCACCCTGCGCGCGCACGGCGCACCCCGGCTGCGCGGCACCGGTCGCGGCAACCTGCTCGTGCACCTGGACGTGCAGACGCCGACCCGGCTGGACGACCGGCAGTCCGAGCTGCTCCGCGAGCTGGCCGCCCTCCGCGGCGAGGACCTCACCGCCGGCACCGGCGCCAACCACGGCGGCCTCTTCACCCGGGTCCGCGACGCCTTCAACGGCCGATGAGCGAGGCCCCGGCCGCCGACGGCGCGCCGCTGTTCCTGGTCGA
>Ga0210040_10010362_pt1 | contig 10695 bp, 14 predicted proteins | sample CryGeyCG12114_NA_FD_185462 | JGI IMG/M metagenome (GOLD analysis project Ga0210040, IMG submission 185462) | Groundwater microbial communities from aquifer - Crystal Geyser CG19_WC_8/21/14_NA (SPAdes) (version 2) | ecosystem: Environmental > Aquatic > Deep subsurface > Groundwater | place: USA...
CGAGGAACGAGGAACGAGGAGCCACAACTGTCACTGTGTAGGGCCATGGTCGTCTCTAGCCTTCTGCGGCACGGCTCACATCAACTTCATTCTTCTTGAAGCTCCCACGCTTCCACGCACCGCCAGTTCATACTGGGAAAATGGGTTTCAGCCAGTACAAGAGCTCGAAGATGCGGTGACAGGTGCTCCGCCTTTCACACGTGCATCGATCGGCGCTCCTTTCCTCTAGCCTCTAGCCTCTGGCGAAGCCCAGCAATCCAACTACCTACACAGTAGGTAACCAATGATCCATTGATCCAATGAAATCATGAACCTTGCAATAATGTCCTCAAGGCTCATGCAGTTCCCAGGGAACTGCAACATTATTCACCTCACCTCACCTGACCTGACCTGCCCTAACCTGGCCGTCGATCACACGGCTATCACCGTCCGCGCTTGGGCCCATTGTTACCCCTCCACACTTAGGTACGAGTACTCGAATACCATCCTTACAACTTGTTACAGAGTCCCACAACGGCAGCCCCTCGAAACGTGGACCGATGATGGAATGCCGGGATAATTGAAAATCAGCCCTACGACGTCAACCTACAATCCACGACCACACAACTGTTTGACGCACGGGCAGGCTTGGCCCATACTCGGCAGTGCTGGGCCAGGTAAAGTTGTTGTGCCGTATCCACGGGTACAGCTTTCTCGCCTGCCGTTTTCGTCGAGGTGCCTACAGTGCCAATATTCCAACTCGCCACAGTCGATTTGTCATGGGCGACCCCTCTCGAATTCATCGAAGTGAGCCATTTCATGTAATTGCCCAGCATCGCGGAATCATAGGAGACTCACTACATGCAACAGTATCGGGGAAGGAAACACTCGACATCCCGCCGTCAAGGTTACCAATACCAGTGAGCCTTGTTGCATAAGTCTTGTTGCAAGCCTACCTCATTACGGCCGTAACTTGCAGCACAAGGATGTTGCCCAGCAAGAAATAGTCCGTGACAGTGGTACGGGGGAGTTCGTCCTTGCAGGCCATGACCCTCTTGGCTTCTCGCGCCCCCCGAGTGCAACGAAACACCTGCCTGATTTAGAAAGCTTCTGAGCTAACGAAACTCACATCTTTGGCCAATGGCTGTGGTCTTGAAACATTCAAGGTCGACGACATGTTCGATATGTACCTTTGCGCAGAGGTCGCTCAGGCTAGCCCCAAATATTGCAGAGCAGCAGAAGGACAATACGAAAATTGCACCAAGTCACAATAAGCATGTTACAGGCAACTGTGTCTCCCGGACTTCGAAGAAGCGCCAGCACAGCTCTGCTGACGGTGGACTCGCTATCCCCTTCGTGGGGTTGCGCGCGAGGGCCCGAGGGGGCACGCGATAGTTGGAAAGGCCGTGGTATTGAGGCCCAACCATAGGGTCACATCCTGAGCCCGAGAACAGATGCTGTCCTGTCTGTCGATGCGACCACGCTTAGTGTTCATTAATGAGAGCTTGGAACTCACAGCGAGCAGACGACCGCAGACCGGCTAGTGCCCAGCAGCATCGTCATGGACATGTCCACAACAAAGTCGCTGAGGGCACAGCAGATCTCAAATTGCTCTCGGGGTTGCCGTTTCAGATAGGTCTAATAAAGGAAGTTGACAACTAGCTTATAATTGGCCCGCTCGCATGATAGCCTGACGCCACCGTTAGTGAACATGAGCCGAAGCTTTAAGTTGGTGCTAAGACCGCGACTTTGGGACGGCCTGGAACTTTGTGCCCCATGGTCCACACAGCGCGAGTTCGACGATAGGTGGATATTGGGGGCGAAATAATCATCCGTTCATTGGTTGGTTCGTTTGTTGGCCTCACCGGGATTGTCGTCCTTTTGCTTGGAGACACTGGTGACTGGTCCGACATTTCGTCCTCCTGCACGGGAAGATAATGCGCCAACCTGGAGCGCTTCCCACACCGGTTTCGATCGGGTGATTGCAACATGTTACCGAACCCGGCTGTTCAAACTCTCCGAAGCTTGGAAAAAGACAGGGGAATCGTGATATCACAATTCCAGGTCACACACGCAGCTTACACATAACCAGCGTCGTGTCCAATTTCAAGGTCGAAGCCTGGTCCTGCTTACGGATGCATCGATCTGCGTAGCAGATACAACGGCGAACTGTCAGGCCTAGATCCTTCATGCGCCATTTGTTTCTTGGGGTTTCAAGGATAACCACAGAAATGGTGCTTATGCATTCGAAAGGTCCAAATGCAAAGAACGTCGAAGAGGCCAAGCGCGAGATACTATCTATGTCCAGGAACCCCTTCCTTTCCGCAGTGCAAGGCCACCACGCATATGTTGGACAGCGACTTCCCGAGCGATCACGAGAGCCACTCGTCCGCAGGCGTCAGCACACTGCCGCCCTGGCCTGTTCTGCTTGAGCACGGGGCCTTGTCGTAGCATGAAAAGAGTGGCTAGCTTGGATACCGACGAGCTTCGGTGTTGTGGTGGCAATGCTTCTGAAGGCCGCAGCTGAGACCACGAGCACTTCTGATGCTGACTGGAACAAGGGCTCTTGACGAAGGACTATGTCATCGCAACTTGCCATGGGGAGGCTTAGTCACTGGCCATCGAGCTTACTCTACAGCTCGTCAGATCCGTCGCCCCAGATTCATCCTTCTCTGGGGAAGATACAACCATCGCATCCTCCACGTCCAAGATAAGAACACCTACCATTCTGAGCCACGTTGGCTGCCTGGCAATGTTATGCGCATCGAAGCAGTCCGGAGTCGAAGTCATTGATTCGACTATCAACGTCTAGCCATCGGCATGCACCCAGCTGACATCCATCAGGGCCATGTAATATTCCTTCTCGCCGGGCCCAAGCAGCAGAACTTTCCTCATGCTTCTCCGTCGAGCTCTGCGATTCATCGAGATGAGCGAGTAGTGTATGTATGTGAGCTAGTCCTGGGGTTCCCCGTCACGCTCGGCCGCAAGACAACGAATGTCAGTGCTGTGACGTGCTGACATGTTACAAGGACCTTTGTCAATCTCACGCAGAAGACTGTCCGTCGAGCATGGATACATGGCTCGTGCAAGCGGAGGACTGGAGGTACATAACCACAGAAGTCTTCGAGGTCAGGAGACTGCTTATGTTCGAGTGTTTGGTTCTTTTCCTCTCAGGCTGAGCCATAACGGCCAGACGTGACGTCGTCTGTGCTGTGGGTAGACTCCCGCGATCGCATTCTGCGTTTTACACAAGCCCAGGAACTGTTCTTTTGGTTGGAACATACGTTCGTTGTATGAAAGGGGAAAACCCGGTGCGCCGTCGCGAATTACTCCTTCCTTATAGCGATACGGCTCAAGCTTTGTCGTCGCTCAGCTGCGGGATCGGGTTCGTTACAGCACATGACGGGGTAAAATCAGGCGCTAGGAAGCCGAGTTTGCTGGGGTGTAATCACACCCGAGCAGAGGTCGAGAGACGGATTCTGAAAAATGGTCTTGAATGTTTCCTGTCGAATAGACATTGCTTGGACTGCAGAACATAGCGTCGAGGGCTGCTCGGTATAATTTCACATTGGGTCTGCCCAGAAGTGTTTACCTATACAACAGAAGCCCAGGAGGGGCTCTGGAAACCTGGTATGCATGGGTACAATGTTCGAGCTCGTCGTTGCGGTCTGGAGTCGACCACATCCTGGCAAGTTTAGACCGGAACACTAGAGTCGCTCACACGGGATTTTCTGCTTGATTGTTGTGTTCTTATTCCCAAATTTGTATCGGAACTAGCGTTAGTCGCGTTTTTGCAGTCGATCCTCCCCGGGTTCGTTGAGCATGGGCCTCACTCCCATATGCCCAACCATCTCTTGGGTTTTCTTTTCCTTGGTGGTTCCACATCGCTGTCGCCCTGCGGCATGGGTATGCCGCCTTCCTGCTCTTCTCTCCTCCTCTTTGCAAACTCATCAAGGTCTTCTCCTGCCTCACCACCGGCCTCCATCACCATCTTTCCGGTGATGGCCACGTCTCGTCCTCCTCTAGCCCTCTCCTTGTTCGTCAAGCCGTCGTCCCAGGGTACAATGCCTCTCACATCGACTCCTTGATCCTCCTCTGCGTCCAAGTTCTCCATGCCATGCGCCCTGCGGTAGATTCTGCGTTTCTGCGCATCCAGGATATTCTGTCTCCTCGACTCGACAGTCTGCGCAGTTGAGTATTCAATGTGTAGCCGAATAACGGAAATGCATTCCGTGATGTAGTTGATAGGATGAAAAGGAAAACTTGAAACGGGTGGGATCAAGTGCGCGTATGGTGAGGTGTGTAGGAAACTCTGTGTTAGCGATATAAAGGCAAGTAGAACAAGGGTGCCCTGGATGTTGCTTCAGCATATATTCGCCTGTCCAACAAGCGCATCGCTTACCATGGTAATCCACATATGAATCCACCTGTTCGTGAGAAACCAGTGCATTGTTGTGCCTTCCTTAGGAAACATATGCGGGTATTTTCGTTCCTTCTGAGCCTCTCGCTCCGCCTCTGTTGCGCCTTGGTTGTAAGCTCGAGGGCTCCGCTTCAGCCGTTGAGGATGCGACGGTGGGCGGAACTTGTCCGGCTTTTCGAGTACGATAGTTTTGGAAGGAGTCGCATTACTGGATGCATGGCGCATGGAACTTTGAATTCGAATAGTATGTGAAGAAGAGTATCGTGCTGTGAATCCGGGTTGTGGACGTAATATCCCCGTCAACACACGCCGAGAAGCCACAAGACGCCTATAGCTGTCCATGTTGGCTTTAGAGGACGATCAATACAGCTCAGTGGTGAGGATGCTGAGAAACCTATCATGCATTGTCGAGCATCAACGGAGCTTCACATTGGCCTCGGACTTATGAGTAGAGCAAAGCCTTGGCATTTCAATTGACGGTCATGTGACTGGGTTACTACCCAGCTCGCCAGCCAGAGAGCAAAGCGACATGCTGGACCGTTCGGAGACAGGAGTGTTAGATTGCAGTGTATGACCGAGGCGCTACCTAGGTATGCACTCGTGTTCACCGGTACCGACCTTCGACAGGCATGTGCCATCTATACTAGTATATCCCATGACTAAGGGTCCATTCCTAAATATATCCCTAATAGCTGTACAACCTTTCCCTGCGGTATTGTAACAAATGAGAAATGTCTCTATTTGAGCTGACATGCCGCGACTGGCACTAAAACGTGATGCAACCAACCCCCATACCTCGATGGTATCACACCAACATGATTGTATAGACCAACCAGCGAAGCACGCAAGGCAGCATCCATGGCTTGCTGGAGCAAGAAGGCATTTTGTACAAACTAGAACGCCTCGCCGGGAAACCAGGCAAAGATCAATGTTATCAACGCTTTCGAACGCAACGCCAAATACGCCACCAATGTCGTAAAATATGACCAGCGAGGTCTTTTCGTACAGGATATCGGCAATCAAAAGACTGCTGGGCGAGATATTCAAGGATATGAGAACTTTTGAACGAGTGTGAGGAAGTCCAAGGACATGTGGAAGGATTACCGATACATGGAACCTGCAGCAAATATGCTGGCGGCTGCAGCTGATGCCCATTCGTTCTCTTCGTATGGCGGTGTTGGCCAATGAGGAGGCACATGCTCTTGTGGTTGTCGTTGTTTGGCGATATTCAACGGCTGAGAGGAGACGTCAGCAGGCCCAAATTGTACCCCATTCCTCTTGGCCGAGGGTGAAGGTGTTAGGTAAGCTCCTTGGAGCATCGGGTTGCTAGACATATGAGGAAGTGTCTGGCGATTGTAGTCCTTTCGAGCGGATGTCGTGCTCTGCTTCTGATTTTGTTGATTGAAAGTTTGATCTAACCGCCTTGCAGCACGATGAGCTGAAGCTAGAGCCTCATCTAGCAGTTCATCCTCCTCCGCTGGGATATCATAAGGGTGTACAGGGTTGGTGGAGATTTGTAGAGTCCTCCGGGTCCGGGACGTGACAGGTGTGATTGTCGAAGCCAAGTTTTCGGTGGATTTCTTAGAATTGGATCGATTAAGAGAGTGTGTCCTCTTCAGTGATCCTTGGTTGTAGGTCTTGCCGTTGGATGAGGCATCCGCGGCAGACGCTCTTTCACCTCTCTCCAAGCTGTATCTGACACTTTGTAGAGCTTTGTCAAGCTCCAGGAAGTCACTTTGAGTCTGTCCTTCGGGTATAACGCTGTCTACCATTAGAGATGAGCGATTTGACCAGGGAACGTTGGCAGCATTGGCTTCCACATCGTCACCCCCAGGCGATGTAAGTCCATGTCTTCCAGAAAAGCGTCGGGCGCGTTTGCGAAGATGCGAGAAGAAGCTCTCCCGGTGTGCACTAGGCGGTGAAACGAGACCACTGCTGGCATTAGCATTTAGTACTCTTTCCGCCTCTTGCCGATGCACATCAGGATAGTGGTTTCCGTGGGAATTGACTGACAACTGTCGTCCAATCTTCTTCGATTTTTCTTCGGTTGAACGTCCAGATCCAATCTTCGGCTCAGGGTGGTGGGCAAACGTCGAGTTCGCCTGGGCTGTGACGGCGTTTGGAAGTGGCGATATTGGCCTGATGGAAGGTAGAATTGGCATTGGTGCACCCACGGTGGGTGTTGTGCCATGTGTCCAGGTGGCTCTCTTGGGTGCTTGAGGTCGTGATTTGCCAACAAGAAGCTCAGGCTCGTGTGCAACCTTGGCATCGGGGTTGTGTTGAGGGACGGCTGGAGCACTGTCTCGTGCGATCAAAGATCGCCTAAACCAAGACGCCTTGGAGGTGATCGTTGGAGTGTCTGATGCTTCTTTTGATCTGAAGCTCAAATCTGAATGTTTTCGACCAAGCAGCCTGGATGATGATTTCGGTCGAAGAGGGTCAACAGCATCAGAGAAGAATTCATGCTCCATGGCTTGTTTCGATGTGGGTCTGTTCTTCGGATCCCACATCAGACACCACGTAACGAAACTGCTGAAAGCAGCAGGCCATTGCGGGGGTTGTAAAATAGTTTCCATAGCGTGTGGCGCCATCTGGCCGTGTTAGTATTGTAAGATCACGGACGAATTGCGGCTTACCTTGGGAAAAGAGAAGCCCAACTTTAGGGCAAGTTTCGTGCCGTCCCTCCAGTCACCACCTCCCACGCGATTACCAGATTTAGTGTACCAATTACCAGGGCTTCCCATGATTTCGCACACGCGCCAGACTTGGTCAACTTCATTGCCTCCAGGAAATAAAGGCTTCAGGGTAGCAAGCTCAACCGCCATTGCACCCATGGCCCAGACATCTACTGGCGCGGAATATTCGCCAGCACGTAGCAGCACTTCAGGGGCGCGGTACCATCTTGTTGACACGTACGTGGTGTATGGCAGTTTCGAGTGTGTCTCACGAGCCAAGCCGAAGTCCGCAATCTTGATCGTGTAGGCAGGTGGTGTGGCAGGAGGAGTGACGAGTGAGGAGTATCTTGAGAAGGCAGATGTCGAGTCTTGGGGTGCTGACGTAGTGACGAGTATGTTCTCCGGTTTGATGTCTCTGTGAAAGAAATGGTGACTGTGAATGTGCTCAAGCCCACATAAAGTCTGGTACAAAATGCTTTTGACGCTCTTGACGTCCAAGCATTTGTGGTCCCGAGATTTCATCAGTTGATACAGATTTCCGTCCATATACTCCATGCATATGTGGAGCTTCTTGCTGTACGGATCCAAGAAGATGTCCAATGCAGGGACAAGGTGAATGTGTGTCGGTAATGTCCGGAGAAAGATGACTTCACGGAGTTCCAAGCAAGGAGTGAACGATTCGAAGGTCTTTTTCATCGTCTTGATAGCAACCTGAGAGGGATTAACATTGATACAGTAATACTCCAGTCAGTCTTACCATTGTCCCTCTTCTTGCGACACTAGACCCATTGGCTCTGACGCGGGCGAGCGCTACGCTACCGAAACTTCCATCACCGATGTCTTTGATAACCTCGAACCTATCTTCAAGTGCTGCTAGAGCATGCGACGTCGCCCTTTGGCCATATTCCGTGATGACGGTCATGTTGAAAAGCTCGCGTGCTTGTGTGTTGAACGCAGGGTATATTCCGAGAACGGGGGCTGTTCTGTGTCGCTGATCTCGATCGCTCACGGAGCGCTGTCGTGTCGATAGGAAGGATTATTGTTTCAAACGATCGTCATTGTTGTTAGCTGTTGTTGTTCGAATGTGTCTCATCAGAACGACTCAAGGGCAGTTGTGTCGATGGGCTTTGCAAATGGACGAAGCGCGCAGTGGTAAGCTGGCCAAGGATCGAAAGGTGCAGGAAGCAACGTTTAGCTTTCTGGGTGATGGCAGTGATGCTCAGGAACGGTCCTAACCAGACGTGCTCGAGGTGTGCTAGCCAGCTAGTGTAGGCTCACTGGTCGGAAGCGGACCCGCAGGGGTTGAGCGGAAAGTGGATAACGAGAGATCTCCTTAATGTTTGACGTCGAAGCCGGTGTAAATTGTGTAATGTCAAGTACCGAAAGGTTGTCAAGGCTTGAAGACAGCTTTCGAAAACTCGACTGAGGCCTTTCACTTGGAGTGACAGTCGTTTCGGCAAGATTGAAGTGATGTTTGACAACGCCAGGCGCGTCCGAACAGGAGATGCAAGGATGCCAGGAATTTGTCCCACGAGAAAAGAGTGATAGCGAATGGTGGTCAGGGTTGTGTGTACCAACTGGCAGCGTTGAGAATGCGCAGACGACGACAAAGTGCTTAGGCGTAAGGAAAGAGCGAAAATGAGACGATGGTGATGTGACTCTCGGTGGTCGAATGTTGGTAGTAAGGGTGGTCAGCTTTGGGGCTTTGGGGTTTGGGCTTTGGGGAGACGTGCAGTGCAGTTCAGTGCAGTTCAGTGCAGCCGGTTACAAGTCGGACGACCAAGTTTAGGCATGTCCAAGCCTCCGAGCCCCCAAGTACTAGTAGCCGACACCCCTTGGTCGAGCAAGCCCGCCGGATGTCAGGAAGCGCGTACCGCCGCGAGCTAAGCTCAGTAGTCGCTGCTAGAACCGCTTTCTCTAGTGATGACGGATACCACGGTTAACGCAGCTTGGGAACCGGAAATACACGGGCAGGTCTGTAATTATTGCTGCACTCCAAGTTGGCAAGATAGGCTCTTCACAACAGGCAGCAGCTGAGATGCCATCTATCATATGAAGACCGCTACCAGCTACCACCTGTTACCTGTACAACCATGTTGTTCTGCACGGCAGGGGTATCTACCTTGTAGGCAGCCATTGATTGAGACAAGGGCATTTCTCTGGCAGGCACAGGGATAACAATAGCAAATTGAACATCAATACCCATCAGTACCAAAACACCAGTCACTTACCAGTAGCGTTACATTGGGCATGGGCGGAAAAGGCGGGCCCAAAGAAGGTCGTGTGCACTTTACCGCAACAAGCATTACCACAATCCCGGATGACGATATCACTGCTTCTCCCATGCCATCGGTGACCGCAAGTTTTCGCAAATAATATCCTATGTCAAGGAACATGGCACTTGAAATTGAGAGCTTCTCAACCTTGACGTGCTTCGCTATGCGCGCAACGCAGAACAGCATCCGAGATACCACTTACCATGTACTGTGATCTGTCGGGGTGTGTTTGTATCGAACGTGCAAGCATTGTTGTTGCTACAAGTATCAACAGGATGCATGCTTTTTACCTTGCATAGGGCTTGTGATGGCCACGTTGACGGATGAGCTGTCGAGGTGCACCGGGAGGCGCCCCCTGACACCGCCCCCAGTTTCCCAGCCATGATTTCTTGTTCCTGGTTCAACGGAACTGCAGCTAGTTCGGTCACTAGACCAGAAACATGGCTAGAAAGAGTGTTAGACATGCCTCCGTCCCTGGCTTGCCTCTGTTTGGTTGGTGAGCGGATCATGCTTGGGACGTCGCGGTTGTGGTCCCGGCCAACGGTGCGCTGATCTAAATCTGCAATTTTCCAATCTGCTGTCATTGGGCGATGACGTTGCCTCGCTCCTTCCATTGGTCTTGGCTACAGCCCTGCAAAGACTTGAAGCACACCACCATCACTTACTACCCAGGCAATCCAGGTACTCTAAGCAACACCTCAGGCTTTCTCCAAAGCAACCAAACGCTCGCGTCTGTGCTACCGTACCATCAACGTGGCGTCCTCCAAGCATCTCACCTCGCTTTCTAGAACATGAAACTGCGTCCTGGAGGCACTCTAGCCTATTTTGGCTTCTGGCGACGGTCCACCACAACAGGTGTCACCGTGTCATAATCCTGGTGGATTGCCAGTGTCGCAGGGTGCAACCGAAGGCTTCTAGCACGCATCGAAAGCATCAATTCCTATGCCCCGTAGAATCTCGACAGTTTGGTGCTTTGCTGGCTTGAGTTCGATCTTCAACAAAGGGGGTAATTGAGTCCTTGTTTGTTGAGTGACTTTGGTACCTGTATACTTGTTGAAGATTCGAGCGACAACCTATGCTAGGACAACCGGAATGACGAACCAGAAGGAACGTCTTCAAAGTCTAGAACGGACCATGTATTAGAGGATTTGAAGTGTTCTGCTCTTCTACACAATAGCTACGTTGCCGCATTACACAACAGCAATTACTCACCAAAAAACCAGTCTGCCATTCTGCCTGCTCCTTGTAAATGACCTGAAATGTATAACTTGAAATGCCCCCTATAATGCACAATTCTCCATTGGTTGGCAAAGTGAGGAACTTTTGTGCAACATTCATGTCATAC
>Ga0210040_10010363_pt1 | contig 10695 bp, 10 predicted proteins | sample CryGeyCG12114_NA_FD_185462 | JGI IMG/M metagenome (GOLD analysis project Ga0210040, IMG submission 185462) | Groundwater microbial communities from aquifer - Crystal Geyser CG19_WC_8/21/14_NA (SPAdes) (version 2) | ecosystem: Environmental > Aquatic > Deep subsurface > Groundwater | place: USA...
CGGCTCGGTGCTGCTGGGCCTGGGTGCTGCGGCAGGGGCGCGCGAGGGGGTGCCGGCCATGGTCCTGCTCCGCGGGCTGCTGGGCCGGCGGGTCTCCTACCTGCCCACCGCCCTGAACCTGGTGCAGTGCATCGGCTGGGCCACCTTCGAGATCGTGATCATCGCCGAGGCCGCCTCCCGCGTGCTGGACGCCCCGCGCTGGCCGTTCGTGCTGGCCGCCGGGGTGCTGGCCACCGCGATGGCGCTGCGCCCGCTGGGCGTGGTCCGGGTGCTGTCCCGGTACGCCGTGTGGGCCGCGCTGGCGGCGATCGTCTACCTCTTCGTGCAGGTGCTGCGCGAACCGCTGCCGCCACTCACCCAGGGCGCCGGGACGTCGTTCTGGACGGCGGCCGACATCGTCATCGCGCTGCCCATCTCCTGGTTCCCGCTGGCGGCGGACTACACCCGGCACAACCGCTCCGCCCGCGGCGCCTTCACCGGAGCGACCGTCGGCTACGGCGTGGCCACCGTCGCCATGTTCACCCTGGGTGTGCTGGCGCTGGCCGCCTACGGCAGCTCCGGCCTGGACGTCGTCGACGCGCTGCTGGCCGTGCCGCTGGGCGGGCTGGCCGTGCTGGTGCTCATCGCCGTCGAGCTCGACGAGGCGTTCGCCAACCTGTACTCGACGGCGGTGTCCGCGCAGAACGTCGTGGCCCGCTGGGACCGCCGGGTGCTGGCCCTCGGTGTCGGCGTCCTCGCCACGCTGCTCGCGCTGAGCTTCGACATCGCCTCCTACGAGCCCTTCCTCTTCCTCATCGGAGCCGTGTTCGTGCCGCTCGTCGGCGTCTTCGTGGTCGCGTACTGGCTGCTGCCGCGGGGGGCGTGGAACACCTCGGAGACCGCGCCGGCCCGGCCGCTCCTGCTGCTGGCCTGGCTCGCCGGGTTCGTGGCCTACCAGCTGACCCTCCCGACCTACTTCGACGGCGCGGGTGCCGGCTGGACGACGTGGTGGAGCGCCCGCCAGGCCGACCTGGGGATCGACCCGGCCAACGGGTGGTCGGCCTCGCTGGTCAGCCTGGCCGTCGGCGCGGTGCTCACCGCCCTGCTCGTGCTCCCCGGGGCCCGGCGTTCCCGGCGCACCCCATGACGGCGCAGGAGGGTGCGGGGCTGGGCCGGCTCCACGTCCTCACCGACGCCCGGGGCGGCCGGCCGGCGCTGGACGCCGTCGCCGCGGCGGTCGCGGCCGGGGCGCCGGTGGTGCAGGTGCGGGCCAAGGGCTGCACCGACCGCGAGCTGTACGAGTTCGCCCGCGCCGTCGTCGAGCTGTGCGCACCGGCCGGGACGACGTGCCTGGTGAACGACCGGGTCGACGTCGCGCTGGCCGTCGGTGCGCACGGCACCCACCTGGGCGCCGGCGACCTGCCGCTGGCCGCCGCCCGGCGGATCGCCGGCCCCGGGCACCTGCTGGGCGGCACCGCGCGCGAGCCGGAGCTGGCCCGGCAGCTGGTCGCCGAGGGCGCGGACTACCTCGGCGTCGGCCCGGCGTACCCGACGCAGACCAAGACCGGGCTGCCCGACGCCCTGGGACCGGCCGGGGTGCGTGCAGTCGCCGACGCCGTCGGCGTCCCGGTGATCGCGATCGGCGGGGTGACCGCGGCCCGGGTCGCCGAGCTGCTGGCCGCGGGCGCCACCGGCGTCGCGGTCGTCGGCGCGGTCTCCGGGGCGGCCGACCCCGGCGCCGCCACCCGGGAGCTGCTGCGGGAGCTGGGCTGATGGACGTGGCGATCGCCGGGGGTGGCCTGATCGGGCTGGCCGTGGCCTGGCGCGCCGCCCAGCGCGGGCTCTCGGTGACCGTGGTCGACGACGCCCCGGGCACCGGGGCGTCCGCAGCGGCCGCCGGGATGCTCGCCCCGGTCACCGAGGCGAGCTACGGCGAGGAGCAGCTGCTCCGGCTGTGCCAGGCCTCGCTGGCCCGCTACCCGGCCTTCGTCGCGGAGCTGGAGGCGGCCACCGGGCTGCCGGTCGGACTGCGCACCACCGGCACCTTGCTCGTGGGCTTCGACGCCGACGACGTCGCGGCGCTGGACGCCCTCCTGGACCACCAGCGCCAGCTCGGTCTGGACGCCGAGCGGCTGACCTCGCGGGCGACCCGGCAGCGGGAGCCCTCGCTGAGCCCGCGGGTGCGCGGAGGCCTGGCGGTGGCCGGGGACCACTCCGTGGACGGCCGGGCGCTGCACGTCGCCCTGGGCGCCGCCGCGGCGGCCGCCGGCGTGCGGGTCGTCCGGGCCCGGGTCGCTGCCGTGCAGCTGACCGGCGGCCGGGCGACCGGGTTGGCACTGGCCGACGGGGGCAGCGTGGCGGCCGGCACCGTCGTGCTGGCGCTGGGCGCGGAGAGCGCCGGGCTGCCCGGCGTCCCGCCGCTGCCGGTGCGGCCGGTCAAGGGCCAGATCCTGCGGATGAGCGGCGCGGCCGGGCTGCTGTCCGGCACCGTCCGGGCGCTGGTCCGCGGCCGGCACGTGTACCTGGTGCCCTACGGCGACGGTGGACTGATCGTCGGCGCCACCGTGGAGGACCGCGGCTTCGACGCGGTCGTCACCGCCGGCGGGGTGCATGACCTGCTGCACGACGCGATCGAGGTCGTACCGGGCGTCACCGAGCTGGAGCTGGTCGAGACCCTGGCCCGCTGGCGGCCGGGCACCGCGGACAACGCCCCGCTGCTGGGACTCAGCGGTGTGCCCGGGCTGGTGCTGGCCACCGGTCACCACCGCAACGGGGTGCTGCTCACCCCGGTGACCGCCGACCTGGTCGCCGAGCTGCTGGCCACCGGCGAGCTGCCCGCGCTCGCCGCCCCCTTCACCGCCGAGAGGTTCACCCGCCGATGACCATCCAGGTGACCGTCAACGGGGCACCGACCGACGTGGCCGACGGGGCCACGGTCGCGGTGCTCGTCGCCGACCGCAGCAGTGGGCACGACCGGGTCGCGGTCGCGCTCAACGGCGGCGTGGTGCCGCGCAGCCGCTGGACCGCGACCGCACTGTCCCCGGGCGACCGCCTCGAGGTGCTCGCCCCGACCGCAGGAGGCTGACATGACGACGACGGACCTGGTCCCGGCGCTCGAGCAGGAGGAGGCGGCCGACCCGTTCACCGTGGCCGGTGAGGTGTTCACCTCGCGGCTGGTGCTGGGCACCGGTGGGCTGCCGAGCCTGGAGGTGCTGGAGGACGTCGTCCGCGCCTCGGGCACGCAGCTGGTCACCGTGGCCCTGCGCCGGGTGGAGGCGGCGGCGGGCAGCTCGATGATGGAGGTGCTCAGTAGCTGCGGCGTCCGGCTGCTGCCGAACACGGCCGGGTGCATGACCGCGCGGGAAGCCGTGCTGACCGCCCAGCTGTCCCGCGAGGCGTTCCAGACCGACTGGGTCAAGCTCGAGGTGATCGGCGACGACCGGACCCTGCTGCCCGACGGCGTCGAACTGCTGGACGCCGCCGAGCAGTTGGTCGCGGACGGCTTCATCGTGCTGCCCTACACCACCGACGACCCGATCCTGGGCCGCCGGCTGGCCGATGCCGGCTGCGCCGCGGTGATGCCGCTGGGCTCGCCCATCGGCAGCGGGCTGGGCATCCGCAATCCACACAACATCGCCCTGCTGCGCGAGCAGGTCGACGTGCCGGTGGTGCTGGACGCCGGGATCGGCACGGCGTCGGACGCCGCACTGGCCATGGAGCTGGGCTGCGACGCGGTGTTGCTCGCCTCGGCGGTCACTCGGGCCCGGCTGCCGGTGCAGATGGCGCTGGCCATGCGCCAGGCGGTCGAGGGCGGCCGGCTGGCCCGCGGAGCCGGTCGGATCCCGCGCCGCTGGCACGCCGAGGCGTCCACCAGCATGGCGGGGCTGCCCGACCTGTGACCGGCCTGCCTCGGCTGCTGGTCCTCACCGACCGCACCCAGGCCGCTGGTCCGCTGGTGTCGACGGTCGCGGCGGCGGTCGACGCCGGCGCCCGGGCGGTCGTGCTGCGGGAGAAGGACCTCCCTGACGCCGAGCGCGACGAGCTGGCCGCCGAGCTCGCCGCCGTGCTCGCCCCGGTCGGCGGGCTGCTGGTGCGGGCCGGCCCCGCGGGTGCTCCCGCCGTCCACCTCGCCGCGGCGGACCCCCTTCCCGACCCCCGGCCGGACCTGGTCGGCCGCTCCTGTCACTCCGCCGCCGAGCTGGCCCGCGCGCAGGCCGAGGGCTGCGACTGGGTGATGCTCTCCCCGGTGTACCCGACGTCGTCCAAACCGGGCTACGGCCCGGCGCTCGGTCCGGCCGGGCTGGCCGCGCTCGTCCGGCCCGGCCTGCCCACCTTCGCGCTGGGTGGGGTGCAGCCGCACGACGTCGCGGCCTGCCGGGCCGCCGGCGCGTACGGGGTGGCGGTGATGGGGCCGGTCATGCGCGATCCCCGGCTCGTCGCGGCGTACCTGGCCGCGCTCGGCTGACCCTCGGCCGGGCGTGCATGGGAGCAGCCGGTCCGGGGCAGTGGTGACGGGCGTTGAACCAGGCAGCGCCCGCACCGGAGAGCCCAGGAGCCGACTCATGCCCCGATCCATCGCCGACCAGACCGTCGAGGAGCTCGGCGGGCCGTCCAGCGTCCTCGTCCGACAGCGCGACGACCACGTCGAGCTGGACCGGCTGCTGCACGAGCTCGACGGCACCACCGGCACCGAGCAGGAGCGGGTGCTCCGCAGGATCGACCGGCTGGTGTTCAGCCACGCCTTCGCCGAGGAGACGGTGCTGTGGCCGGTGATCCGCCGGGTGCTGCCCGACGGCGAGGCGCTCACCGGCCAGGTCGAACAGGAGCACCAGGAGGTCAACGAGCTGGTCAGCGCGCTGGAGACCATCCCGCACGACGACCCGCGGCGGGCGCCGATGCTGGCCCGGCTGGTCGAGGTGCTCCGCGAGGACGTCCGGGACGAGGAGGACGTGATGTTCCCCCGGCTGCAGGAGGCGCTGGACCCTGCCGCGCTGCGCCGGCTCGGCCGCCAGTGGGAGGTCATGCGCCGGATCTCCCCGACCCGGCCGCACCCGACCGTCTCCCGGCGTCCGCCGGGCAACGCCGTCTCCGGGCTGCCGCTGTCCCTGCTGGACCGCTCCCGCGACCTGGTCGACGCCGGGGTGCAGCGTGCTCCGGAGCGGCTGGCCCCGGCGGGGAAGGCGGTCAGCCGGGGACTGGCCGCGGTCGCGGGCTGGGTGGAGCGCGTGCCGCTGGCCCGGCGCGGGGACGACGGACGGCCCACCCACCGGTGAGGTCTCCGGCCGGCGGCGTGGTCTGATCGCAGCGGACGGTCGGCACCGCCGCCGGCCGACGACGGAAGGAGCCGCATGTCCGACAGCTCAGCCGAGGTCCTGCTCGAGATCACCGAGGGCGTCGCCGTGGTCACGCTCAACGCGCCGCAGCGGCGGAACGCGCTCACCCCCGCGATGGCGGCCGAGCTGATCGCCGTCTTCGACGAGGTGGACGCCCGGGACGAGGTGGGGGCCCTCGTCGTCCGGGGGGTGGGCAGGTCCTTCTGTGCCGGCGGTGACGTGCAGACCCTGACCGAGGCCGGCAAGGACCCGGCCGCGCCGGATGCCTACGCCGGCATGGGCGCGATCTACGACTCGTTCTTCCGGCTCGGACAGGTCAAGGCGCCCACGATCGCGGCCGTCCGGGGGTCGGCGGTCGGCGCCGGCATGAACATGCTGCTCGCCGCCGACCTGCGGATCGTCGCCCGGGACGCGCGGCTGCTCGCCGGCTTCTTCAAGCGCGGCATGCACCCCGGCGGCGGGCACATGGTGCTGCTGTCCCGGCTGATCGGCCGGGAGGCCGCGGCGGCCATGGTGCTGTTCGGCGAGGAGCTCGACGGGGAGGCTGCCGTCCGACGGGGTCTGGCCTGGGAGACCGTGGACGACGCCGCGGTCGAGGACCGCGCGCTCGAGCTCGCCGCCCGGGTCGCGAAGGACCCAGCCCTGGCCCGGGTGACGGTGGCCAACTTCCGCAAGGAGACCGGCCCGCCCGGCGTCAGCTGGGAGATCGCCACCCAGTTCGAGCGGCCCGCGCAGATGTGGTCGATGCGCCGGCCGACCCCCTGACGCACGACGGGCCCGGCTCCAGGAGGAGCCGGGCCCGTCGTCGGTCGACCGGGATCAGGTCGTCTGCTTGTCCTTCGGGGTGGCGCGGGCGTCGAGCTGGATCTCCTTGTCGGCGCGCGGCACACCCTCCTTCAGCTCCTTGGTCCGCTCGATCTCGGCGTCGAGCTCGATGCCGAACAGCAGGGCCAGGTTGATCAGCCAGAACCAGATCAGGAAGATCACGACGCCGGCCAGCGCGCCGTAGGTCTTGTTGTAGCTGCCGAAGTTGCCGACGTAGAAGGCGAAGGCAGCGGAGGCGACGACGGCGACGAGGATGGCCACCCCGGCCCCGGCGCTGACCCACTTGAAGCCGCGGAGCTTGACGTTCGGGGTCGAGTAGTAGAGGACCGCGATCATCAGGGCGAGCAGCACCAGGATGACCGGCCACTTGGCCCAGCTCCAGATGGTGAGCACGGTCTCGCCCAGGCCGATCGACTGCCCGATGGCGTCGACGACCGGGCCGCTGAGCACCAGCATCGCCAGGATGAGGGCGGCGAACAGGATGCCGATCAGGGTGATCAGCAGCTGGAGCGGCTTGAGCTTCCACACCTTGCGGCCCTCGGGCGTCTCGTAGACGACGTTGGCGGCCCGGGTGAAGGCGCCCACGTAGCCGGAGGCGCTCCAGATGGCGGCGGCGATGCCGATGATCAGGCCGATGCTGGCGGTGCCCGAGCTGCCGGCGATCTGCTGGATCACCGGGTTGAGCGTGTCGGCCGCCTGGGCCGGCACCACCGTGGTGATCGCGTCGGTGAGCTGCTGCGGGTTGGTCAGCAGGCCGACGATCGACAGCAGCGCGGTCAGCGCGGGGAAGAGGGCCAGCACGCCGTAGTAGGTGAGCGAGGCGGCCCAGTCGGTCAGCCCGTCCTCGCTGAACTCCTTGAGCGTCCGCTTGATCGTGCCGCCGGTGGTCGGCTTCGGGTCTGCCCCGACGGGGGCGTAGTCGGCCCGCTTCCCGCTGATGTTGTCATCGCCGGGCGCGGTGTCTGTGCTGTCGTGCGTGGGGCCGCTGCGGGCACCCTCGCGGGGGGCACGTGGGCTTGCTCCGGCCATCGGGGCCTCCGGGGGTCTGTCGCGGCTGGGTCGACCCAGGGGTGCCCCGCCGGAGCCGTGACCACGCGTCGTGACGGCGGCATTCCGGTAACGGCCGTATCCGGGTGGCGCGTGGGGGAGCCTGAGGAGGAAAGCCCCAGCTCACCGCGCGGCGCACCCCCCCGACGCGACGATCGTCACAGAGTGTTCACCGGAGAAGTCGTTGCGTAGAGGGTTCACCGCCGATGGAGGCGGGCAGGAAGGACCCGAACGCGATCCGCCGACTTCCCCCGGCGGGCCCCGACATGACGTGGAGCAACTGATGGTGATGTGGCCGGCGCTGACACTGCTCGGTTTCCTGGTGTTGACCGGCCTGGTCATCGCCATGGGCATGCAGTCCACCTCGCGGTGGGAGGCGGAGAAGCAGGCAGCCACCTCCCCGCGCACCCGGAGCACCGCCGTCGAGGCGACCCGCGCGACCGCGGCGACAGCCGCTCTCTGAGCACAGCAGGTCCTCCTCCCGCTGACGACGGCGGCCCCCTTCCGGGGGCCGCCGTCGTCGCGTGGTGGCCCTGCTGCACCGGCCCCGGCGCGAGCTCGCGCGAGCCGGGGTCCTTCAGCAGAACCAGTCGCTGCGCATCCCCAGGACGGTGTCGTCCAGTGAGGCGAGCAGCGCCAGCTGCGGCCCCACCTTCGGCAGCTCCCAGCGCTGGAAGTACCGGGCGGCCTGGCGCTTGCCCTCGTAGAAGTCGCCGTCCCGGCCCTCGGTGGCCAGTGCCTGCTCCAGCCACAGCCAGCCGACCACGACGTGGCCGGCGGCCTCGAGGTAGACGCTGGCGTTGGCCAGTGCGACCTGCGGATCGCCCTGCGCCCAGAGCGCCGCGGTGACCGAGCCCAGCCGCTGCACCAGCTCGTCCAGCGTCGCCGCGAGGTCGGCCCACTGCGTCCCGGCCGCCCGCTGCGTGGTGGCAGCGATCGTCTCGCCGAGCAGGGTCAGGCCGGCGCCGCCGTTCATCACCACCTTGCGCCCCAGCAGGTCCAGCGCCTGGATGCCGTGGGTGCCCTCGTGGATCGGGTTGAGCCGGTTGTCCCGGTAGAACTGCTCGACCGGGTAGTCGCGGGTGTACCCGTAGCCGCCGTGCACCTGGATCGCCAGGTCGTCGGCGGCCAGGCACCACTGCGAGGGCCAGCTCTTGGCGATCGGGGTCAGCGTCTCCAGCAGCAGGTGCGCGCGGGCCCGCTCCGCCTCGGACTCCGCCGTCCGCTCCTCGTCGACCAGCCGCGCGCAGTACAGGCCCAGGGCCAGGCCGCCCTCGACGTAGGACTTCCCGGCCAGCAGCATCCGGCGGACGTCGGTGTGCTCGACGATCGGCACCGGCGGGCTCTGGGGATCCCGGCCGGCGAGCGCACGGCCCTGGGTGCGGGTACGGGCGTAGTCGACCGCGTGCAGCCAGCCGGTGTAGCCCAGCCCCGTCGCGCCCATCCCGACGCCGATCCGGGCCTCGTTCATCATGTGGAACATGTAGGTCAGGCCGCGGTGCAGCTCCCCGACCAGGAAGCCGACGGCGCCGGGGCGTCCGCCGGGGGTGTGCACGCCCTCGCCGAAGTTCAGCAGCGTGTTCGTCGTACCGCGGTAGCCCATCTTGTGGTTGAGCCCGGCGAGCACCACGTCGTTGCGCTCACCGAGGGCCCCGTCGTCGTCGACCAGGAACTTGGGGACGACGAACAGCGAGATGCCCTTCACCCCGGGCGGGCCGCCGGGGACCTTGGCCAGCACCAGGTGGACGATGTTCTCGGTCAGCTCGTGGTCGCCGGCCGAGATCCACATCTTGTTGCCGGTCAGCCGGTAGCTGCCGTCGTCCTGGGGCACCGCGCGGGTGGTGATGTCGGCCAGCGACGATCCGGCCTGCGGCTCGGACAGCGCCATCGTGCCGAACCAGCGGCCCTCGGCCATCGGCGGCACGTAGGTCTGCACCTGCTCGGGCGTGCCGTGCGCGACCAGCAGGTTGGCGTTGGCCATGGTCAGGAACGGATAGGCCGACGTCCCGATGTTCGCCGCCTGGAACCAGACGTGCACCGCCTGGTTGACGACGGCGGGCAGCTGCAGGCCGCCCAGCTCCTCGGGGAGCATCGCAGCGGTCATCCCGGCCTCGGCGAAGACCTTCAGCGCGGCGGCGACCTCCGGGATCAGCACCACCTTGCCGTCGACGACGTGCGGCTCGTTCTCGTCGGCCTTCCGGTTGTGCGGCGCGAAGTGGTCCGTGGCGATCTGCTCGGCGAGTGACAGGACGGCGTCGAACGTCTCGCGGGAGTGGTCGGCGTAGCGCGGCCGCTTGGTCAGCGTCTCGACCTGCAGCCACTCGTGCAGCAGGAACTCGAGGTCGCGGGGGTTCAGGATCAGCGACGGGCGCACGGGGTCTCCAGGGACGACGGTGCGGACGACGGTGCCCGCACCGCCAGCGTAAGGACCCCCGTGCCCCCCGCCACTCGCAGGCTCGCGACGGGACCCTGCCCGGGGGCCGGAAGCACTGCGCATGCCCCCGGCCGACGTCCGCCCCTCCCGTTGCTCATCGGCAGATCGTCCCCGGACACGCCGGACGACGGCGTGTCCGCCGGCCGTTCGCCGATGCTCGACCGAGGGGCCGGACATGACGGAGGCCCCCCTCCCGGACGGGAGAGGGGCCTCGGTGTGTCAGCCGGGTCAGTCGCGGGTGGGCGAGCCGCCCGGCAGGTGGTCGGCCGGCACGCTGCCCAGCCCGGTCGGCTGGTGCGACCCGGCCTGGTGCCGCCCGCCCGGAGTGCTCGGCTGGGGGTCGGCCGCGCCGACGTGCCGGCCGGTGCTCTCCCCGGGGGCCGGTGCGTCGGTCCGCTCGACGCCGTCCACCGGCGGCTCCACCGAGGTCGGCGCCGCGGCGCCGGCGGCGTGGGCCGAGGCCTGGGCCGGGCTGTCGCCGCTCGCCCCGTCCGTGCCGGCCTGCGCCGCCTGGATCCCGGACTGGGTCCGCAGGGCCAGCTGGGGCAGGAAGATCAGCACGAAGAAGCCCAGCGCGACGACGATCGCGGCGATCAGGAACACCGTGTCCAGCGTGTTCGAGAAGCCGACCTTGAACGGCAGCGCCAGGTAGTCCGGCAGCTCCTGGATGAAGGAGGTGTCCGACAGGTCGGTGGTGCCCGACAGCTGGCCGCTGGCCACTGCCTCGGCCACCCGGGGGTCGGATGCCGCCGCCGAGCTGACCGAGCTGCTGATGTCGCCGGGCAGCCGGGTGAACAGCACCGACAGGAAGACCGCCGTGCCCAGCGTGCCGCCCATCTGTCGGAAGAAGGTCACCGACGAGGTGGCCACCCCGATCTCCCGGGGGGAGACGGCGTTCTGCACCGCCAGGATGACCGGCTGGAAGTTGAAGCCCAGTCCCAGGCCCATCAGCAGCATGAAGGGCACCAGCGTCCACACCGAGGTGTCGGCGCCGACGATCCTCGACAAGGTGAACATGGCGGCGACGATGAAAACCACGCCGACCAGCGGGAACAGCTTGTACTTCCCGGTCCGGGC
>Ga0210040_10010364_pt1 | contig 10694 bp, 1 predicted proteins | sample CryGeyCG12114_NA_FD_185462 | JGI IMG/M metagenome (GOLD analysis project Ga0210040, IMG submission 185462) | Groundwater microbial communities from aquifer - Crystal Geyser CG19_WC_8/21/14_NA (SPAdes) (version 2) | ecosystem: Environmental > Aquatic > Deep subsurface > Groundwater | place: USA...
TTAGGATCGCTAGTTCTCAAATTAGATATGTGCGATTTGCGAGTTCGCTGATATTATTACCCCAGTGATCGCGTCATTTGGTTTGCTTGGTGAGACTGGTACCTCGGCTGGGATGAAGTTAAGTTGCAGGTACAGTGGCGTGTTTCTGGAGCGTAGAGACGTTTGGCAAAAGTAGTCGCGATGCATGTAAGCACTCACGCTAAGCGCTAGCGCGCTCGGAGGTTCCCATCGCACGCTTCGTCCAAGAAATCATCTACAAACCCAATCTAGCGAAATACTCCTCTCCGCAAGGAACCTGTCAGCATCTTAGCGATTAATCTTTGCCTTGCTTTTAGTTGCTTGTAGGTGGCAAGGTTGCAATTCACCAATTCATCGGCCGCCGTTCAAAACTAAGGACGAACATCTACCTTCACTCAAAATACTACCCTATCAGAGCAGGCCAGCTCGGTCTTGACCTTACTCTCGTCTTCGCACCTGTTTTGGTCATATGTCTACCACAGAGCTCGTGTCAAAACTTTTGTTTAAACACTCCCAAATCTCCGACGCCCAATTTCCCTTCGAATGTATTGCTACAACCTTGGCATTCGCACGTTGGGCTTCCATCTCTGGATCATCCTCACAAGCTTGACACGGTACCCATCCTTAGCAACTTCTCAAGGAAGCCGACCTCAACGTTTCGAAGGGCCGATGAGCCCGCTGGAGGAGCGAAGTGCTGCATCACAAAATGGCTGTTACTAGGAATCATGGACATCCCCATCCAGGTTTCTAGCTTCGAATTCCGTACAGCATGTAGCTATAAAGCGGTGTGACTGTAAGAATTTGCAGCCTCATCAACTCAAGTAATCTCACCAAGCATTTTCGAGGCCCTACTCAACAACTTCTGGCTGTCAAGTAAGGGGAGAGGCTCGATGTGAAAGTGAAGTCACACTTACTAAGAGCTCATAGCAGACAAACAGTGCCCCAGTCCTTCTCCTCCCCTATAAATATCCCCAAAACACCTCAACAAAAGCCCCAACCTCACTTCTCGGTCACCCAACAGAATACTAAGTTAACACCGAAACTCCTATCCACTTCTCCCAACCACTTCGACGCCTCATCAACACCAAACTCACCCCAAGATGTTCTCAAGCACACCCACCCCTGTTGGAACCACACCAGCACGCCCGAACCACTGCACCGCACACATGGTCCCGTGGCGAGGCTGCCACCACTGTAAGCAAATTTCCATTTACGAACTGTATGTGAAATAAACATTAACTTCATACACCTACCTTCAGGGTACAGCCAAGTCACCTTCATCCAGTGCGCAGCCTGTTTCGCCAAGGGCCTACACGAGCGATGCTACAACATCCACTGCGAGCGCGACACCACAACCTACGAAGGCCGCATGGGCCATGTCGACACGTCGGTCCAAGGACAGATACATACGCGGTGCGAGATCTGCAGGCTCCTTCCGGAGGATGGGGAGCAGAAGGAGAAGGGGCCGAAGAAGTCGTGGAAGCAGATTGAGGAGGAGTTGGGGAAAATTGATTTGAGGAGGTATTAGGTGGCTTGGTGTCTTGGGGTGCTTGATGGCGTTGGGATGGGTGGTATCGTTGTATAACATGGTCAATGTTGGCATTAGGTATTGTTGCACTATATTATGCTTAAGAGGGAGATTAAGCTTTAACCTATAATTAGTAGAATAGGATATAAGTATATTAATAGTAAGTATAATTAGTAACTTTTTCTTATTTTATAAGCTTTCTTTATAATTTACTTACTAAGTATTTTTATTATATATACTACTACTATACTATATTTTCTTCTCTAACTACTTACTTAGCTTTTTTAAGTAATTTCTTTTTAGCTCTTTAGCTTTATATATATACTAAAGAATTTAGTAATATTTTATTAGTCTTTTATTACTATATATATCTACTTAGCTATCTTTTAGCCTAACTAGTAAAAAGTAGTTAAGTAAGTATATATAGTAGTAAGAAGCTAATACTTTTTTTTTATTTTTCTTACTTATACTACTTTAGTTTAATTCTTACTTAAAGCTTTTTTACTTTTTCTTTCTTTTTACTTTACTTATTATATAAATAAAGTAAGTATATCTTTATACTTAAATACTAGTAATTATAATTATAAGAGAAGAACTATAAAGTAACTACCTCTAAGTATACTTATAATTTATACTAGCCTAATAACTTAACTCTTTATTTTATTAGCTTTAATTACTTTCTAGTATTAAGTAATAGCTTTTTATTTTCTAATAACCTTTTATATATACTAGTAAGTAAGCTAATAGCTTTAAGTAGTACGTAATTATCTAAATAGTTAGTTTAATATTTTATTAAGTTATAAAGCCTTACTACTTTAGTATTACTTTTTTACTTATTTACTATAAAGTAAGAATACTTAATAAGTTACTTAAAGCTAGCTTAATAAGAGTACTAAAGCTATAGCTTAATAGTATATATACTATACTTTACTACCTCTTTTTACTTTTTTTTTTCTTATTTATATACTTTTTTTTTTTTTTTAGCTACTTAAGATTTTTTAGTAGCTCTTATTCTTCTTTAATAATAATAATACTTCTAATCTTTTTTTACTATAATAGCTTTTATAGCTAGTAGTATTATTAGTAGTAGCTCTTTTTTAAAGTAGCTTTAGTAGTAGAAGTAGTAGTAGTAAGGCTTTTAGTAGTAAAGGTAGTAATCTTCTTTATAAGTACTACTTCTCTAAAAGTAGTAACTTTAAGACTTTTTTTTAAATATATAATATTAAGTTAGCTAAAGTATACTTTATTAAGTAGTATATATCTATTACTTCTCTAGCTTTACTTTAATAGCTAACTCTTTAGTAACTCTATAACTTAATAAAGTTATTACTTTTAAGTTTATTTAAGTGCTATTATACTTTTTATAGTAACTTTAAGCTTAAAGTATTAGTTTTAGCTTTTATCTCTAATTACTTATAGTTTACTATAATAATAATAAGAGCTACTTTTTACTAGCTATAATCTACTTTTTAGAGAACTACTTTCTTATAGTTTATATATTCTTTACTTTTAGTAGTAAGTATAGCTACTATAATACTAATATTAAAGCTTATAAGTTCTAACTTCTCTTAGCTTTTAATCTTATTTACTAATACTATTCTTAGTCTACTAGTAAGTAACTACTAGTAATTAAGTCTTCTTTAGAGAGTATTATTATAATTACTATACTTATAGTAGTACTTACCTCTACTTTAAATAGTATACGTAGTTATACTACTAGAGCTAGCTTCTTAACTATAAGGCCTATAATAAGTACGCTTTTAATAATAATTCTACTTATTATAACTTCTATAGTACTCCTATAAGAAAAGGACCTAATATATTTTATATAATATTATAATACTTAGTATAGTAATTACTACTATATATAGAAGCGTACTTTTCTTAATTATAGCCTAAGGCCTTAACTTTAATAATAATAACTTTTAATAATAACGCGTCTACTTTAGTAACCTAATATTTAGTATACTACTATAGTTAATCTATTTTTTATCTTAAGTAACTAATAAGTAGTCTTTTATATACTATTAACTAATATATAAGTACTTTTTTACTCTCTATTCTATAATCTCTCTCTACTATAAACCTCTACTCTACTATAAAATATTTACTTACTATTTTCTTAGCTACCTAAATTTTAAGTTATAACTTACTTACTACCTATCTCTACTATATACTACGCCTTATATTAACGCTAAACTAACTATAGCCTCTTATACTTATTAAAGCTAGTTAGTATATATACCTAGCTATAATACGTCTATATTAAACCTAATCTTCTTAGCTATTTAAGGCTACCTAGTTAATAATATAGTAATAAGATACTTAAGGCTTTATTAGCTAGATATAAATTAATATTATAGTATAAGAAGATAATTATTATACTTACCTAGTAAAGCTTAGCTTATTTAAGTAGAGTATTTTACTCTTTTAGTACTTTACTAAATTTCTTATACTATACGTTCTAATTATTACTTAAAATTATTAAGAGGTAATTAATAGGTTTAGTTTAGTAGATACTATAGAGGTTATTAAAGGCCTAGCTAATAATCGCGTATTACACTAGCTAGTTAGTAATATTATTATTAATAGTATCTAAGGTAATTATAGTAGATAAGATAAGCTAAAGATTAGTAGAGGAAAAGGAAGAAGGTTTTACTTAGTACTTAGTAAAGAATTTTATACCTTAAGCTACTTTATATTTTACTATAGCTTTACTACTACTACTATAGTTTACTCTACTTAACTAACTCTAAAGTAGTATTATAGCTACTAATAGGCTTCTTTATAACTAGAGTTTAGAGTATATATATAGACTCTACTTCTAGTAAATAATACTAAACGCGCACTTATATATAGATAACTACTACTTTATATAAGAGATTAATAACTTATACTATCTTAGATTATATATGCCTAGCTAGCGCCTATTAGTATAACTAGAAGTACTTATATCTTATTATAAAAGTTATTATTAAAGAAGTAATAGCTTTATATATTATTAAGATTATAAAATATACTAAGCTTATAACTACTACTTTTTACTTATAGCTTATAATACTAATTATATTACCCTTACTATATTAATACTATAAATAAGGTATAGAGATATTATACTTATACTATAACCTCTATACTAGCTACTCTACTATATTATATAGCCTTACCTTATACTACTATATTTATATATAAAAAAAAATAATAACTTCTATAGTAAGTATTCTTATTACTTTCTTTTTATTCTTTTAGCTTACTTCTTATCTTCTTAGATAAGCCTAGTAAGCTCTCTAAAGACTTCTTACTATTACTTTATAAAGTTAAGTCTACTTAAAGCCTACGTTATCTAAATTACTTTTAGTATTTAAGCCTTTATAATACTTAAAGTTATTATTATACTAAGAGTATTTTAAGCTAGATATCTCTTAATAAGCTTTTAACTCTTTACTAAGGTCTAAACCTTTTTTATAGTCTAAATACTCTTTAAAGTAGTAGTAATACTCTTTATAGTTATAGTAGTAGTAGCTCTAATTTACGTAGCTCTTATAGTAGTTATAGTAGTTTTAGTAGAAGTAGTAAGTATACTAGCTTTTTATAGTAAGTCTAAGTATAATTAGTAGTTAGTAAAATAGTAGTCTTTATAAGAATTTATACCTAGCTTCTTAAGCTTCTTAGCCTTTAAGTTTAAGCTAGCTTTTACTACTAATATAGTATAAATAAATCTTTTATTCTCTCTATTCTTAACTATAATATACTACCTCTTTAACCTTTTTTATATACTTATTCTTACTATATTACTCTAACTTACTATTAGTATTTATAATCTACTCTCTTCTTCTTAAAGTTTATAAGATATTCTTTTCTAATACTTTATTAATAGCCTTTTTAAGAGTATTATTAGAAGTTCTATTAAGGATATAAAGCTTAGCTATTACTTATTTTTTTTATATTATCTACTTTCCTTTAAGTAATTAAGTAGTATCTAAATTTATAAGCTTATTTATAGTAATATCTTTTAGTAGTATTAGTAATTTATAATATACTAGAAGAGTACTTAGAAGTAGAGTAACTATTTAAAGCCTTTTAGACTTAAAGTATAACTATAAGCGCTTTACTAAAACTTTAGCTTTAACTATACTTAGTATCTCTTTAAACTTCTTAAGCTAGTCTACTTAAGTAGTACTTAGAAATACTATATTATTTAGATTTTTAAACTTATAGTAGCTCTTATCTAGTTATACCTTATTAATCTTATAAAGCCTATACTAGTAATTATTAAGCTTTTAGTTAGAACTTTTATTAATAGCTTTTATAGTATCTTAGATTAATACTAATTCTCTCTTATATAGTACTTTTAAGGCCTTTCTCTTTTTATTTTTAGCTTTAACTACTTCTTTTTAGAGTCTTTATATATAATAAATAGCTTCTTTTAAGTTATCTTTTTAAAACTATAGCTATATAGTATATACTATAAGTAAATTAGTATAGCTCTTAACTATAGACTATAGTAAACTCTACTAAGTTAGTACTATAAGCTTAATTAGAAGTATTAGATTTTAGCTAAGAACTAGCTATATAAGTAAATACTTAAGAGGTTATTAAAGAGATATTCTTTTAGCCTAAGTAATAGTAGCTAAGTTCTTTACTTATAGTTTTAGTATTTTTACTAGCTTATATATAAAGCTTTAATAGCTTTTCTTAATTAAGCTTTAAGCTTTTAAGTTATACGTAGAGGCTTAAATATAATAGATTCTAAATAGTATAGCTAGTACTTCTACTACTAATTTATTCTTAGATCTTCTATTAATAGATATTTTCTAGAAAACGCTTTAGTAATAGTAGATATCTTTAAAGATAAAGTAAGTAATAGTTTCTAAGTTAGCTAAATAAATAGCTTATACTTTAGGCTATTTTAAAAGATACTTACGCGCTATAAGTAGATAGCTTCTACTTTTAGTCTTTAGTATATAAGTAATATTAATTATCTACTATATTTATAATACTTAAAAGAAAGTTATATTAAGCTTAGCTTCTTTTCTTCTACTTTTTATTATTTAATAGATATTATAGAGACTAAGTTACTTTACTACTTATTAATATATACTTTCTTACTAATACTACTAGCTAATTATACTAAAGATAGTCTAAATTCTTTTATACTCTAGCTATTTATATATCTCTTAAATAAGAGCTACTTATATATTAAGCTTATTAATAACTCTTTAGGCTAGTATAGATTTAGTAGCTTTTTTAAATAAGTATTATTCTTTTATAAAAAATCTAGCTAATCTCTTAGTCTAGGCCTTTAATTCTACGTCTTAAAAGTAAGTTAGTTATTCTAGCGTTTCTAGAAATATAGCTATCTCCTTAGCCTCTTTACTATATTTATTAATAAAGTATTAGCTATTCTCCTTTTCTATATTTAGAACTATATATACTTCTTTATATTTAGCTAAAATACTATTAATAAATAGCTTAAAGTTATCTTTATTTTTAGTAGAGTATATTTAGCTCTTAAGCTATAGATATCTTAAAAGAGTATTAAGGATAATATTCTTCTTACTTAGTATATAGATAATATTAAAGTCTTACTAAAAGATAGTTATAAGCTATTAGTTTATTACTAAGTATAATAGATCTAGCTAACTTTAATATTTCTTAGAGTTTACGCTAGTCTCTATACTAGTATAGCTCTAGTAACTAGTAGCTTAGTACTATAAACGTTACCTCTATAGAGCCCTCTATAGTCTCTACACTTTATATCTTATTTATAAAATAATCTATTTTAACTATCTAATCTCTTATATAACTTATATAGCTCCTTTATACTATATAGAGTTAACTTTTACTTAGACTTATCTACTATATTAGCTTAGCGTATAAGGCGCTTATAGAATAATACCTAAGCTAACTCTAACCTTAGAATAATTACTATATAATCTATAGATTAGAGCTGCGCTAGAATACCTACTAAAGGGCTATTAATAAACTATAACTAAGGATATATATAAGTAAAGAAGATACGTACTAGATACTCTTTATTATAATCTAGCTAGTTAGAAGGTAAAGACTAAAGAGTTTATTACGCTTTATTACTAAAGCCTTTATAATATAATAAGAAGAGAGATTAGGCTTACCCTTTAGTAGTAGTAAGAACGTAGACTATAAATTAGTTACTAAACTATATATAGTTATAAATAACTTACCTACTAGTATAAACTATAAAAGATCTATATAAGTAATAGCTTAGTAATCTAATAGAGATAATAAAATAAGTAGCGCTATAGGCTTATTATCTAGTCTAATAGGACTACTTCTTTAAAAAGATAAGAAAGCTAATACTTAAGAAACTAATAAGACTATAAGCTAAGGGCTAATTACTAATAAGAAAGTATAATAATCTACTTACTATAAGAGTACTCTTATTAGCTCTATTTAGCCTATAGTTATAAAAGATAGTCTACTTAGTAAGCTATTAGCTACTAAAGTACTTATAACTCTAAAACTTAAATACTTTAGCTTAGATATCTATAATAGCTACTTTAAAGTAGTTAGCTACTAGAACTATACTATTATTTACTTTACGTTTAGTAGTAACTACTAGATATAGCTAAAAGCTCTATATAAGCCTACTTAAGATAAACTACTTAAGATCTTAATAAGTTAGGACTACTTTATAAGTAATAATATACTAGCTTTATTACTACTCTTTTAGGATAGTATATAGCTAGTAAAAGCCTTATAAGCTTACTTTAAGTTCTTATAGCTACTAGTCTCCTCTATTATAGTAACTATACGTAAATATATAATTATATATAATAATACTATAATAAATAAATAGTAACTCTATAAATAAGACCTTACTAAGATAGTACTATAAGTATAGTATAATAAAAAGCTAAACTATATTAAGAACCTAGAGAAGTAAGTTAATATATAGCGCCTTAAGGCTACTAAGAAAGCTACTAAAGGCGCTAGCTAGCCTACTACTACCTTAATACCTATAGGTAAAGCTTATTTCTCTATCTCTAATATATAACTTAATCTTACTTTTAAGGCCTTAGAAGCTAAAGTTAAAGAAGTAATTTAGTTACGTAATAAGTACTACACTAATAAAGAGAACTACTTAAAGTAAATTAATAACTTTAAAGCTTAAGTAAACTTATAGCTTAAAGCTAACTACTAGTATAAGTATAAAGAAGCTAATTATTTTAAGAAACTATATAAAGCTAAGAAGAAGTACGCTAATACTAAGAAGGCTAAGACTAACTATTACTTTTAATAATATATAGAATATAATAAAGACTATAAGAAGCTTAATAAGTAATATAAAGCTCTTAAGACTTATAACTCTAAGCTAGAAGATATATTTTATAATATTATAGAAGAATATAATATACTAGTAGAGTTATTATAGAAAGTTACTAATAAGTATAATACTACGCTCTATAAGCTACGCGTTTATAAACTAAATACGTACTCTATAAATATCCTTACTTATAACTAAATATACTAGCTAACTAATATAATACTTACTATCTAATAGTATACTTAGTTTTCTACTTTATAACGCTAAGCTACTATAAGTAAGTAAATAACTATAAGTAAAGGCGTAGCTCTATAATATAACCTATAGTCTACTATTAAAGATAATAATAAGTCTAACTATAAATTTAAAGTCTATTAGTAAGTATATAGTTATAAACTATTACCTAAGCGTATATAATAGATACGTAATAAATATATACCTATTATATAACTTACTATTATAAAGATAAAGATACTTATAAAGACTACTATATCTAAGTAATAATACGCTATACCTACCTCTATATATAATACTATAACCTTAGTAGTTATACTAAGTAGAGGAGTTATATTCTACCTACTAAATATTAACGTCTTTAAAAGAACTATAGATAGTAAAAGTAAGCCTACTAAGGATTATAAGAAATAGTACTACTTAGTAGTATATAAGTATAAGATATATATAAGTAATTATACTAAGCTTACCTACTTAGAATCTTACCTAAAAAATTTAGTATAAGACCTTATTAAAGAGGAAGCTAAAATAGCTATATACTTCTTTAACCTATTAGAAGCTCTAAATCTATACTATAGTTAAAAGATATATAAGAAGGAGTAAGATATACTTAACTAGCTTAAAAGTAATAAACTCTAATAAGAACTAGATAAGCCTTTTATAATCTAGAAGTAATACTTTATATAAGTTAACGTAGTTTTTAAGAAAATAGACTATAAGATAATAGGCTATACTAAAAGCTTTATAAAGCTATTACTTACTATAGCTACCTCTATAGGTAGTAAGCGTAGAGAAATACTAATTACTTTCCTTAACTATACCTATAACTAAGCTTAAGACTAGAAAGAGATTAACTAGTATTATAACTACTCTAAGTATAAGATAACTTCTAGCTTAACTAGTAAGCTCTACTACTACTCTCCTAGAGACTATATATATACTTATTAGCTTAAGTTAAACTACTATTAGTAGCGCTAACTTATAAGTAATATACTATAAGGAGCTACTACTATATTTAGTTATACTAACTATTAGTATAATATACTATATAATAATAAGGTCTACTTTAAGTATAGTAAGCTAGGATATAGTTCTAATACTTATAGCTCTTCTAAAACTATACTTTTTAATTAGATCTAAGGCCTTAAAGTTAATACGATAGATATAGACTATATTAATAATAATAAAGATAAGGTTAAGTCTAAGACCTCTAACTCTAATCTTTATAATAATAACTAATATAATAAATATAGTTATTACTTTAAAAATAGAAAAGAAAAGGATTTTTAAACGCTCTTAGGTAAAACTATACCTAAGAGTAGTAATAATAGTATTTATTTAGTAAGGCTACTTATAACGTTATAAACTACTACTAATAACTTAAAGTAGCTACTTTAACTCTTTTAGGTACTATTACTACTTTACTTTAACACTACGTATCTACTATATCTTTTACTAATAAGCTTTTTCTATAACTCTTAAAGTAGTTAGAATTCTCTACTAATATAGAGGTCTATAGGATATAGAAGAAGGCTATAAGCTTATTAGATACTAGAGCTAGCGCCTACTTTATAAGTTATTATTAAGTAAAGTAATAGTAACTTACTA